>JAEIGA010010902.1_pt1 | contig 13781 bp, 19 predicted proteins | sample 9270691 | NCBI WGS metagenome assembly JAEIGA01 (sample SAMN17057246, study PRJNA624740) | gut metagenome | biome: biome; isolation source: fecal sample | host: Bos grunniens | place: China: Xizang | collected 2019 | reverse complement strand
TGGATTCCCGACGGTGACTACGACATCTGCTCCCACTGTAACCATCCTGTTGTAATGAACCGAAAGTCACCGGATAGGTTCTGCAAGAACTGCGGTTTCAAGATGGACGGAGGCAAAGTCAATGATTGATAAAATCACCTGTTGCAAAGACTGCGCTAATCGGCATCCCGCCTGTCACGGTTCATGCGAAAAGTACATTCAGCAGAAAGCGGAACTGGATGCGAGGAAGGCAGAAGCTAGGAAACAGTACGAAATCAACAAGGGTATAACCCAGTTCCGGTACGATGGCATCAACAAAATTTGCAAGACCAGAATCTATCGGGGCAAGTTCAGAAAGATGAGGTAAGTATGGCTAAGAACGAATTTTTGAGAAAGAGAGACGAGCGTGACAGACAGTATTTCAAGGCTGGCATGATGACTGGTGCACAGTTGGTGGCTGACTTTATCTCTCAGTCTCTGCACGATCCTGCGGTCATGGGCAAGACCAGAGTCCTGAACAGAGGAAGTATCGACAAAATCTTTGACAACTGTTCGAAGTTGGATGACCACTTCTGTCTGGCATTCAGCAATCATGTAGAGGCGGACTACATTCGTGATGAGTGGGATGCTGTCATGCGAGATATCTACGGCGACGATGCTGCTCCTTTTACGATGAGATATCCCTATGCCAAGGAGTTCTCTTATCTGAAACCACAGAAAGGATGGGTGGATTAATGGTATGTAAGATTTTGCTTTCCCCTGGTGCAAAGATGCCACAGAGAGCGCACCCTGCGGATGCAGGAATGGATTTATTCGCTATGGAGGCCGGTACGATTCCTCCTTGCGGTAGTGTCAGCTTTGACACTGGTGTCCATATCGGTATTCCTGCCGGGTATGTCGGCTTGCTGACTTCCAAGAGTGGGCTGATGGCGAAGCATGGCATAACCAGTCGAGGAACTATCGACAGCGGTTATGTGGGTAGCATCAAGGCGGTTTTGTTCAACCACAGCCATAACTATGTCCAGATTGAGAAGGGTCAGAAAATCACTCAGCTTGTGATTCTGCCTATCATGACTCCAGAGTTGGAAGAAGTCGACAGTCTGGAAGACACGGAGCGTGGGGCCGGTGGCTTCGGCTCTAGCGGTAAGTTCTGATTTTCTCGTTCTGGGATTGGGGGTGATAGATTGGATACCAAAGAATACTTGAATCAAGTCAAGAAACTGGATTTGCAGATTAAGAACAAGCTGATTGAAAAACAGCAGTGGCAGGACATAGCCCTGGGTATTGCTGCCAACATGGAAGGTGAGAAAGTTCAATCTTCCGGTTCGCAGTCGAAGATGGCGGATGCCGTTGTAAAAATCGTGGATATGGAGTCCGAGATTAACAGTCTGGTAGACAAGCTGATTGATACGAAGAAAGAAGTTATCCAGACGATTGAGCTGCTGACCAGTCCTTTGCAGTATGATGTTTTACATATGCATTATATCCAGTTCATGACTTTACAATCCATTGCTGATAAATACGGAATGTCTTATGATTGGGCAAAGCAAGCGCATAAACGAGCGGTCAAGAATGTCCAGAGGATCAGAGAAAGGAAAGAACAATGAAAGATATAGTTTGCGACAAGTGCGGTGAGGTCGTTTTGCTTCCGGACGAAGGAACCGAGTATCATGGGAAGGGTATCCATCGACTTTATTCGTATACTCTCCTTCGGTCTCTTTTGGAACGTTGCGACGAGTGCGCTAACAATCTGATTGAGGCTGTCCGCAAGGAATAAAAAATAGGGAGTGCGTTTGCACTCCCTTTATTATACAGTACAGTCTGTAAATATATTAACTGTCTTTTCTTTGTGGTTGATTCCGATTTCTTCAATGCTTTCCAGTCCGCTTATCATGACTTCGTAGTCTTGAGGGCATTGCTTTAGGGTTTCGATTAGCTCGGCGACAGTGTACATGTTATTCTCTTTTCGTCATGTCTGCCCGGATGAGGTTCTTGATATAGGTTTGCTTCGGCATGCCCTGGGCTTGGATGTGTTCCCACAAATCCATCTCGGTGGGTGCGAAGTCCAAGGACATCTTTTTCACTTTCTCCTTGTACTTTGCTACGGCTCTTAACTGTGCTTCGCTTGTCTTCTTTTCGGTCATGGGGTTTTCCTCCTTGGGTAGATTACGCTGTCAATATATCACATGGTGGCCGGTTGTCAATCCTTCAGAGGTTGCCACCATAAAACTCGTTGAGAAATGCGGTTGCGGTGGGGATGATGCAAAGGATCAGATAGAGATAGAACATGACTTACTCCTTTTAAGTCAGCTGTTCAAGAGCGTTCTGCAATTGTGCCTTGAGGTCATTGGTGTATTCCATTACATAATCGCTAATATGGGAGACAATCATGGTGTAGGGGTATGCGGTGGGGGCTTCGATTTCATTATCCCATGCACCCCAGACAACGTTGAAGTAGTCCATCATGGCGATGTAGTCGGCTCTTGAGTTCAGCTGCACTCTATAGAAACAGCCGTCGCACAGCCACTCGACAAAGGGCATCTTCAGCTCGGTCATTTCTACGCGCTCAAATGCCTTCTCTACTTTCTTGATGTCGTAAGTGCGCTCATAGTTACGGCACTCCTGCTCGGCATTCTCTCCGACAAATTCCTTGCCATCGTCTGCGACGAATTTGATGTCGGTGACTTCTACCATTTTAATAGTTCTGATTTCCTTCATAATAATTCTCCTTTATGTAAGTTAGTTTAATCTATGTTACGTTCCCTTTGGTGCGGTGTTTGTGCCAAAGGGAACGTAACATCATGACCGGAAGCGGTGGCTGTAGGTCAAGCCCTGGCTTCTTCTTTTTCAATCATGCTTTCGATTTCCATGCGTACCATCATTGTGGCGAACAGGAACATGTCACGATTGGCTTCGACTCGTTCCTTGTGTTCTGGGTTTAGCCGGATGTAGTTTTCGCAGATGCGCTTTTCTCGTTCCTCGCAGTTATCAATAGCACAGCGGATGAGTTTCTTGTCCCTGGTTGTCATGGGGTCTCCTTAATATCCGTAGTGTAAGACGACGAAGTCTTCGTCTTTTCCGACAAAGTCATAGATTGATTGAAGGGTTGCAAGGAGTACGTTATATCGCCAGTATTCCCAAGGGGTTTTTGCAATTACGTCCTTGACGATCTGAAGGGCTTCGTAAATGGGGGTTTCGGTAAGGGGTTTGCCGTATCGGTCTTCGACAATCTGTGTGTTGCCGTCATCGGAGTAAATGTAGCAGTCGGTTTCTGGCTTGTTGCGAAGGATTCCGCTTAATTCGTAGACTTTGCACATATCAATCATTGCAATTACTGCGGCACATTTCTTGCCGTCATCCTCCCAAGAAAACCTGGATTTCTTGACGATGTAAAGCTTGCTTTCGTAACCCATACTTTTCTCCTTTCTTATCTGAAAAATTCGTCCATGATGTAATCATTGTCGCCGGGATTGTAAATCAGTTCACACCAAGAACAGCTTTCGTCTGCTTCCAGCTGCGCATACCAGTTTTCGGCGGTCTTCTGGTCAAGCCAGTTTGTCATGGTGGCGAAGTGTCCATGCTTCTTGTACTTCAGTTTCCAGTTTTTCATGTTATCCCCTTTCTAGTGGTGGGAGGGGGTTACCCTCCCTTAGTGCTTTTTGAATTTTACGTCGATTCCCATTTTGGAAAGTCCCCAACATGCACCGCATGTGTCACAGTGACCTGGGCATTCCATAGCGTTGTGGGGGATTTCTTCTGTACCATCGTCAAGCCATGCGACGGAATAGATTTCACGGAGGTCTGCCGGGATGATAGTGCCGGGCCATGCGGAGAGAACGAGGGAGAAATTGGTGGGGAATTCGATTTCTCTTACCATGTCCCATTGCTTGGTGAATGCGAGGAAATTTGTGTGGGGTGCGTTGGTTGCGACTCTAGCCCACATCTCAGCGTATTCCCTGGTTGCAAAGTCTCCGGCAACGTGGATGCGGAAGAATCTGGGGGCATTCATGCCGGAGAAATAGGCAGTCAGTTCACGTTCAACCAGAGACAGGGCGGTTTTGACTAACTCGGTGTTTCCGTCCCATGCCTTGCGAACACTGGGATACATTCTGTAAGACTTGCAAGCGTAACAGCCAGATTTGAAACAAGTCGCCCTAGCTTCTTCGGAACATGTACAGCCGGGAGTGAGAGAGAAAGCCGGGATTGCTCCGGTTTTGGTGTTGCCTTTGGAAATGGAAATGTTGGTTTTCATGGGGAATCTCCTTTACTAAAAATTTGTGGGGTGGGGTTGATTCGCTCAGCCCCGCCAAAAGCGTTTAGTTTTCTCTGATGAAAATTACCTCTCCTGTTGTGCCGTCCATAATGCACTCAACGTCCGGGTCGGTCTTTAATAGATTCAGAATGTTTGCGGTGTACTCAATGCACTGTCCGTTTTTGAACATTGCGAAAATGGGCTTTGCGTTCAGATCGTAGAATTTGAAAATGTTTGTCATGGTGGTAAGTCCTTTCTTTATTGGGGGTTGTTTCCTTTCCTTTTGTATCCTTATTATAACCCATGGTTAGAGAAAATACAAGATGGAGTATTGTACAAAAGAATAACCCAGGGTTAGTACAATATGTACAAAATAAACAAGGGTCAAAAAGTCCTGGAAACAGTCCTTTTTATCCCTTGCAAGTCACCTTTTGGGGGTGGTAGAGTGTAGAATGTAAAGAAACGGATGCGGAGCATGGAAGCCGGAAGGACGAGCCATAACAGGAGCGTTATGTTAACCCGGCGGTCTTGCCGCAGTTCGTGGGCGGGATATTTTGATTTTTACCTTGTTAAAAATTCGCCCCCGGCGCAAGGTGGGATAACTGAGTTCTAAACTCACTTTGTGACGGAGCAATGTAACGACAAGAAAACCATGCTGTTAACTAGATGTAAAGACGTTGGTTGAAAATCCAACAAAACCTACGAAACGGACTAAGTAGGACATAATATCAAGAAACCTAGCTCTAACAGCATGAATATAAAAAAGATAGACCACTCTCGTGACTGGAGTGGTCTTTTAACGTTAGAGCAAAGCACCTGCGGATAGTTTCCTTTTCTGTATTTTTCTGAGACTCCCCGTTAAGTACCTTTCACCTCCTCGGGGCGGTGGCAATCGGCTGTCGCCTAAGGTGCGCTCACTAAACTAAACTGCGTTAGGGATTGACAATGGGGCTGCGAAGCAGACCGCTTGGAAAGCCCGACCTCGGCGACTAGCTTTTAAATGCAACGGTAAGCAGATATTCGGATAAGAGATCTATCTCTTGCGTTTGAAAGCATTACTCGCCGGGGGAACGCCCAACATATTTCGCGAAAGGAGAATAAACCATGAGTGAAGAGAAACGTCCAGTCGGCAGACCTCCCATGTTTGAGTCGGCAGAACAGATGCAGGAACTCATTGATGCATACTTCAAAGAATGTGACGGCAAACCTCTGGTAGATGCTGATGGAGCTCCTATTAGAAACAAGTACGGCAAGATTATCAAGGATGACAGAAGACCGTACACTATCACTGGTTTAGCTCTTGCTTTAGGTTTCAATTCCAGACAGGCTCTGCTGAATTATGAAGGAAAAGAAGAATTTAATGACACGATTAGGCGTGCGAAGGCAAGAGTCGAACGCTACGCTGAAGAAAGGCTCTATGACAAGGATGGAGCTAACGGTGCTAAATTCTCCCTTGCAAACAACTTCAAGGGCTGGAGTGAGAAACAGCAGATTGAAGGAAGCATCAACACTAAGCAGGAGATCAGAGTAGAGCTGGTGGACTAATGATAGACATCAAGATATCCAGAAAGGTCTTTAACGACGTATACCTGCCGTATCTGAACAACGATGACAGATACCTGGTGTTCTATGGTGGAGGCTCTAGTGGCAAGAGTTACTTCATAGCAGAGAGATATGTCTACAAGCTACTACAGCCTAAGAAGTGCAACCTACTGGTAGTAAGACAGACAGCAGATACCAACAGAAGGTCTACGTTCCCACTGCTGAAGCAAGTCAGAAACAACTGGAACTTGGAAGACTATATCAAGGTCAACGAGTCAGATATGAGAATGAAGTGCACCTTAACAGGCAATGAGGTAGCCTTCGCTGGTCTGGATGACGTTGAGAAGATTAAGTCTATTACCTTTGAGAACGGAGAACTGACAGACATCTGGGTAGAGGAAGCCACAGAGACACTGGAAGCTGATATCAACCAGTTAAAAGTACGTTTGCGAGGTGGTAAGACCAAGAAACAAATGGTCTTAAGCTTTAACCCCATTAACATTCAGCACTGGATTAAGAAGCACTTCATCGACTCCGGATTGGCTACGGTATGCTTCAGCACCTACAAGGATAACAAGTTCCTCACTGATGATGACCGCAAAGCACTGGAAGATCTGAAGAAGATTGACGAGTATACCTATGAAGTCTACTGTCTGGGCAAGTGGGGTATCGTTGGTAAGACAGTGTTTGATGCAAGGTCTATCCAAGCAAGACTCGATACAATCCCCAAACCTCTGAAGACCGGATACTTCGAATACAAGTACGATGGTCTGAAGATGACTGACATCAAGTGGGTCAATGATAAGAACGGCTATATCAAACTCTACCAGTTACCCAACACTCCCGAAATGACAGAGTACTGTATCGGTGGTGACACAGCAGGTGAAGGTAGCGACTTCTTTACAGGACATGTACTCAACGCTAAGAACGGAGAGCAGGTAGCAGTACTACAGCACCAGTTCGATGCAGACCAGTACACCCGACAGATGTATTGCCTTGGTAAGTACTACAAGGATGCACTGATTGGTATTGAAGCTAACTTTGACAGTTATCCCATCATGGAGCTGCAGAGATTAGGATATCCCAAGCAGTACACAAGAACAGCCCAAGATACCTACACAGGCAAGACAGAGAAGAGGTTTGGTTTCAAGACAACATCCCTCACAAGACCTACTATCATATCCAAGCTGATAGAGATAGTCAGAGAGCACTGTGAGACGATATACGACAAGAACACACTGGAAGAACTACTCACTATCATCCGCAACGAAAAGGGCCGTATAGAAGCACCACAAGGCGGACATGACGATATGATGATGGGACTAGCTATCGCACACCATATCAGAGAACAGGTAGTCTTCTACAAAGAACCCATCATTGTACCGCCTCACCATCAGTTTAGTGTCCAGAAGGAAAGAGATGTGGTGTATGACTTTGGTGAGGTCATTACGATAATATGAGGTGGAACATGGACGTATTCATTATCCTGGGCTTCCTTGTGTTGGGTGGTATCCAGAACCTTATCTGTGTGATTATTGGACTGAAGATTGGACTTGCTCTGAACAAGGGTGAGTCTTTTTCTTTTCCTAATCCCATCAAGGAGTTCGCACACAGACAAGCAGAGAAACAAGCCAAGAAGGAAGCCAAAGCTGAACAAGACAAGATTGAAACAATCCTGCGTAACATAGAGAACTATGACGGCACAGGATTCGGTCAGATGGATGTACCAAGGGGGTGAGATAATTGGACATCTTAGAAATTCAAGAGACTCCGATCTGGGGACTGTACGAGAAAGGTAGAAACTATCACCGGATGATTGGTACTTACACCGACACCGAGAGAAACTACCGGATGTATAACGGCAACCAGTGGGCAGGAGCAAAATTAGGTGAAGTTGAACCAGTACAGAAAAACTTCATTAAACCGATTGTGAAGTATAAGTTGTCGGTTATCCATGACAATCTGTATGCTATCAACTACAACTCCCAGAACTATGAGAATCCCTCTTTCAGAGAGACTGCTGACAGATGCTGTGACATGCTTAACCGTTACGCGCAGAATGTCTGGGAGAGAGACAAGATGGACTTCAAAGGTCGCAGAGTAACGAAAGACGCTGCCATTAACGATGAAGGTATCGTCTATGTTAGTTGGGATCTGGAGAACATGATTCCTGTCAACGAGGTAGTCAAGAAGAACGACATCTACTACGGTAACGAGAACGATGACGATATCCAGTCTCAGCCTTATATTCTGATCCGTAAGAGAATGCCAGTCTCCAATGCTATCGAGTTCGCACTTTCCGAGGGTGTCAGTAAGGAAGATGCCAAGTACATCACCGGAGACAATGATACCTTCGAAGAGAGTGGTGAAGCTGCCAGATACGAAGTAGACAACATGGTCACCATCGTCTACAAGATGTACAAGAAGAACGGCACTGTCCACTTCTCCTGCGCTACCAGATACGTTGACATCGTCGATGATGTAGATATCGGTATCAAGCTGTATCCTGTCGCTCACTTCGTGTGGGAAGAGAAGGAAGGTTCAGCAAGAGGCGAAGGCGAAGTCAGATATCTGATTCCTAACCAGATTGAAGTCAACCGCACTGAAGTCAGACGAGTACTAACTGTTAAGTATCAGGCATATCCCCAGAAGATTGTCGATACATCCAAGGTAGCTAACCCAGAAGCACTGAACAGAGTCGGTGGTGTCCTGAAGACTCACGGACAGGCTGTGGATGATGTGCATAAAGTTGTGGGTACGATTCCTCCTGCACAGATGTCTCCCGATGTCGTTAAGCTGCAGGAAGACCTGATTCAGATGACTCGTGAACTGGCCGGTGCTGGTGATACTGCAACTGGTCTGGTCGATGCAGAGAATGCTTCCGGTAGAGCTATCCTGGCAGTACAGCAAGCCTCTCAAGCACCTATGACCGAACAAAAAGAATCCTACAAGAACTTCGTCGAGGATCTGGCTAGGATTTACCTGGAGTATCTGATTGCTTACTCGCAGGATGGTCTCACACTGGAAGAGGAAATCACTGATCCCTACACCGGAGAACAGACTGTACAGCTTGTAGATGTTCCTCAGATGGTACTGGAGCAGTTACAGGCAACTGTAAGAATCGATGTCACTCCCAAGGGCATTTACGATAAGTTCGCACAGGAGCAGACTATTGAGAAATTGTTCGTTGAAGGACTGTTCCAATCTCAGAGAATTAGTGAACTGGAGATTTACTACAGACTTCTCGACGATGACTCTGTAGCTCCTAAGATTAAGATTGGCGAAGCTCTGAAGCACATGAAGCAGGAACAGCAGAGAATCGCAGAAATCGAAGCACAGGCTCAGATGATTCAGCAGAGATATCAGCAGTTCCTCGTGGGTAATCCTGACCAACAGGCTGACATGATGATTCAAGCCCAGAACCAGATTGAGCAGGAACAGCCCATCGAAGGCGAAGAAGAAGTCAAAGCCATCGAGAAGAAACAGGCTGAAGAAGCTGAAAAGAAAACCAAGAAGAAAAAGTAAGGCATCCGTCTAGGGTGTCTTTTTTTCGTCCAAGCATTTAAGACGTTAAACTGTATGGAATTCGGTGAAGCAAACACCAATCAAAAAATAGGAAGGAAATCATTATGGAATTTGAAAACAATGAGAACCTTGTGACCGAAGAACAGCAGATTGAAAAACCTGTCGAAGAGGTCGCTGAAAACGTGGAGGTCACCACAGAAGAAACCCCTAAGACATACTCACAGGAAGAGTTTGAAGCTGCTCTGAACGAACGGCTGAACAAGAAGCTCGATGAGATCCTGCCCGGTAAGATTGCCAGAAGAGAAGCCAAGATTCGCAAGGAGTACGACAAGAAGTACGGCGAACTGGAGAATGTACTGCGTACTGGCACCGGAAAAGAGAGTGTCGAGGAAATCAAGGATACCTTCAAGGATTTCTACGAGAAGAAGGGCATCAAGTTCGCTGAGAAGCCTTCTTACTCCGATAGAGACATTGAGGTACTGGCAAGAGCTGAAGCTGAAGACATCATTAAGGCCGGTTTTGACGAGGTCATCGAAGAGGTTGACAGTCTTGCTCAGATTGGTTTTGCCAATATGGACAAGAGACAGAAAGCCCTCTTTAAGTCCTTGGCAGAGTACCGCCAGAAGATCGAGAGAGGCAACGAGTATGCCAAGATTGGTCTTACTGAGGATGTCTACAACAGCAAGGAATTCAGCGACTTTGCAAGCAAATTCAATTCCGACGTTTCTGCATCTGAGATTTATGACATCTTCAAGCAGAGACAGCCCAAGAAAGATATCAAACCGATGGGAAGTATGAAGCAAGCCCAGACGGAACAGAGAGATTACTTTACTCCCGAAGAGATTGAGAGGCTAACAGATGAAGATCTTGACAAGCCTGGTGTATGGGAGAAAGTGAGACGTTCTATGACTGGTGGCTAACCTCCCTTCATCAAAGAAAGGATGACTAACAATGGCAGTAGCTAATACCATTACTAATTTCCAGCAGACTATTTGGAGTAAGTCCATTCTGCGCTCCCTGGAGAAGATTACCTCCCTGCGTAACCACTGTGACTTCCAGTACGAGAAGGAGTCCAAGAACGCAAAGGAAGTTAAGATTCTGTCCGTAAACCGTCCCACCATCCGCACTTACGTTCCCGGCACTGCTCTGGTTCGTGAGTCCGCTGCTGACAGCTCCCAGCTGCTCCAGCTGAACCAGTATCGCTACTTCAACTTCGAAGTAGAGGACATCGTCAAGGCACAGTCTGTTCCTGGTCTGATGGAAGCACTGACTGACGAGGCCGGTAAGGGTCTGGCTCTGGAAGGTGACAAGTACGTTGCCGAGGTTGTCAAGACTGGTGTCGATGGTGGTGAAATCACCGCTTCCGCTACCGAGATTGCGCTGACCAACTCCAACGCTATGGCTTCCGTTGAGGAAGGCTTCACCGTCCTGTACCAGAACGACTGCAAGGTTTCCGACACCTTCTACCTGGAGCTTGCTCCCAAGGTGTTCACTACCTACCGTCAGCAGCTGACCGAGCTGTCTACCAACAACCCCGAACTGCTGAAGAAGGGTGCTGTCGGTAAGATCAACAACGCTATGGTCTGCATCGAGAACTGTCTGCCTGAGTCCGATACCGCTCACTACAACATTCTGCGTACTTCCAAGGCTATCGCCTTCGCAGAGCAGATTGACAAGGTCGAGAAGTATCGTCCTGAGGATGCATTCACCGATGCCGTCAAGGGTCTGTACGTCTTCGGTGCTAAGATTGTCCGCCCCAAGGAAATCTACGTCATGAAGACCAAGAAGTGATAAATTTTACGGAGGGGGCTAACGCCCCCTCTTTTTTTCTAAGGAGGCAACCATGAACAACGAATTATTTACTGTCAAGCCCAGCTTGAGCCAGTATTACGGCAGAACTGTTACCAAAGATATGGAGTTCGATGAGCAGACCGACAACGGTGAAATCCATCAGACTCTGAAGAACTGCGTGTTGACCACTGAGATCAACAGAGAATGGACACAGGGCAGTATCAAGAACACCCTTCGAAGTGTCCAGACCGAAGAATTACCAGAAGGTACTATTATCATCTGGAGCGAATTGCAGGGCTATATCGTGCCCAATGTACCTATGTACAAGCTGAGAGACCTGGAAGAAGAAATCCGGGAAATCAAAGAGATTTACAAAGATAACACTGACATTAACCCTAAGGGGTGACATATATTCGGGTGGTGATTAAATGTTTGTAATGAACGACGATTATTCCATCTATGCAACCAGAGGCGATATCGTATTCTTCTCTGTTACCGCAGATGACAACGGCATTCCGTATAAGTTCCAGCCGGGTGATATCGTCCGCATGGCGATCTACGGCAAGAAGGAAGCGGAAACCTGCGTCATGCAGAAGGACTTCCCTGTAACCGAAGTAACAGAGCGAGTCTTTATCTATCTGGATGAGCAGGACACCAAGATCGGTGACACCATCTCCAAGCATAAGGACTACTGGTACGAAGTGGTTCTGAATCCCGACACCATGCCACAGACCATTATCGGCTATGACGAGGACGGTGCAAAGATCTTCCGTCTGTTTCCGGAGTCCAACGAGATCGAGGACAACTACAAGCCGAAGGAAGAAGACTTCCCTGTGGTGGATAGCGAACTGGACATGACTTCTCCCCGGCCTGTGGCGAACAGTGCTATTGCAAGGGCTGTTACAACGATCCTGGATGTATGCGAGAGAACGAATAATGCAGTTGCTGAGAACTTTGTCACTCCTGAAATGTACGGTGCTATTGGTGACGGTGTAGCGGATGACACCGATGCAATTCAAGCTGCACTGGATAGCGGAAGACCTATTACTTTCAAAGACAGAACGTATGCAGTGAGGACTTATAGCGGTGGCGGTTTGGTTGTTCCGTCTGGCACTCGCATGACAGGTAATAACACTGTTCTCAAGGGTATCAATACGAATGTTTCAATCTCCAATGTCCTTAAACTCTGGGATGTAAGTGATGTGTTTATCAAGGGATTTACCATTATCGGAGATGTCAATGAAAACACTGCTGCAGATGAAGGAGCAGGACACGGCATTTCCATTAACGGATGTGAAAACGTACACATTGACGATGTGATTTGCCGAGATTGCTTTACTGACGGTATTTATATTCGGGGCAATAACATTAAAGTCTCCAACTCCAAAATGGAGCATAACGGAAGACAGGGTATCAGTATCACTCATGGAACAAATATCATCATTGAAAATGTTGAGTGCAATGGTGCTTTTAGAACTTCTCCCATGAGTGGCATTGATATTGAGCCTTCTTTGGAGACAGATGTAATTGATCATATCACCTTGCGAAATGTCCAAACAGCAGGGAACAGCGGTAAAGGCATGAACATCTCTCTGGCACACATGAAGAACCGGGATCATTGCTCTATTGTGGTCGATAACTACTGCGACATTGCCTCTGGTGGTATCGAGATCGGAACACATCATCCCAATGTAAAAATGACAGGTGCGATCACGATGAACGGCGTTACCCTTGTCGATTCGGTTGTGAGCGGTATCAGCATTCGAGACAGAAACAAGAACAAGTGTGTTCCTGTTTTGCTGGATGGCGTTAAGATTATCAATCCCAACACAAGCAAGGAATCTAATACCTATGGATGCGGTATTTATTTTTATGCAGGTACGGAAGCAATTCCGTCTGGCAACGTATGCATAAGCAATTTGCTGTTCGCTAGTTACGACAATATCAAAGGGCGATTCATCTACGGTTCTTCTTATATCGAGGATGTCACCGTTATAAATTGTCCTCACCTTACAACTGACATTACCTGGTATGAAGTAATTGGTGAATGCCCGAATGCGACTCTTGACATCGTGTCTAGTGGCACATATAGCTTACTGAACACTCTCGCAGTTATCAGAGATACCAGTGAATCTTTCGTTGTATTCAGAGTCCCTTCTTATGTGACAAGTAAAAATATGACCGTCATTTACGATTCTGATAAGCGACTTAACCTGGATTTCAAAGTTCCGGTACTTGGTTTGAGCGACACTGGCAAAGTTCAGACATCAACCAAGGGAAGCTCTCTGACGTTAAAGTGCATCAGCAAAGATTACTATATCTTAGTAAGTAAGACTGGTGACTGGACAGCTATTTAACTGTGAGAAAGGAGCAATATATGAATCCTGAAGGAACTGTATATAACGCACAGGGCAGAATCAATCGGCTTTCTGTCCTTTGCATTGATGCCTATGGAGTCGCAGTAAAGAACGGCTTCAAAGGCACAGTGGACGAATGGCTTGCTTCTCTTCATGCCACTGACGAACAGGTCGAAACTGCGGTCTTAAAGTACATGATTGCAAACAATATCGGTACTGGCTCTACGGCAACCATCGGCACTGTCGAACTGCTTGCCAATAAGTGGACAGGCAGTGGAAGTCTTTATTCTCAAGTTGTTTCCGTTGAAGGTGTCACTGAGAACAGCCAAGTTGAC
>JAEIGA010010901.1_pt1 | contig 13783 bp, 11 predicted proteins | sample 9270691 | NCBI WGS metagenome assembly JAEIGA01 (sample SAMN17057246, study PRJNA624740) | gut metagenome | biome: biome; isolation source: fecal sample | host: Bos grunniens | place: China: Xizang | collected 2019 | reverse complement strand
GTACTTGAGCTCAGGATCAGAGAATGCATCGAACACCTCGCCGTCCTTCTCCTTTACGATAGGAAGCACGCGGAGAGACTTGCTCAGGAGGGTGAGCTCCTTCGCGTGAACTGAAAGCTGGCCTGTCTTTGTGATGAATGCGAATCCCTTGATACCGATGATGTCTCCGATGTCGAGGAGCTTCTTCCACACTGTGTTGTACATTGTCTTGTCTTCGCCAGGGCAGATCTCGTCACGGTTCACATAGATCTGGATACGTCCGGTCTCATCCTGAAGTTCTCCGAATGAGGCTGCACCCATGATGCGCCTTGACATGATTCGTCCTGCGATGACCACTTCCTGGAAATTGCCCTTCTCCTCATCAAACTCTGCCTTGATCTGCGCTGCAGATGTGTTGATAGGGTAGAGTGGTGCAGGATAAGGCTCGATTCCGAGTTCCCTGAGCTTAGCGAGCGATTCTCTTCTGAAAAGCTCCTGCTCGTTGAGATCCATAATGCTCATAGTAGTAATTTTTATTTTGTTTGTCAATATTCAAGCAAAGCCATAAATAGGCAAATTAAAGCACAAAAATAGCATAAAAAATTCTGATTTTGAAACAAAATCCATATCTTTGTATGCTATGCCAGTGGAAAAGAAATGGATATTACGTGAAAGCGCTGAAACTGAGACCGTCAGACAGCTTTCTTCTGAGCTTGGAGTAGATCCCGTACTTGCGGAACTCCTGGTCCAGAGGGGTGTCCGTACGTTCCAGCAGGCACGCTCATTCTTCCGTCCTTCCCTTGACGATCTTCACGATCCGTTCCTGATGACAGATATGGAAAAGGCCGTGGAAAGAGTCCATCAGGCTGTTGAATCAAGGGAGAAGATCCTCGTCTATGGCGACTACGATGTCGATGGAACGACTGCGGTTTCCCTCGTGTATTCATTCCTGAGAAGACTTACGAAGGCAGTTGACTTCTATATCCCGGAGAGATATGACGAAGGCTATGGAGTCTCATACAAGGGAATTGACTGGGCGGCGGAGAACGGCTTCGGGCTCATCATAACCCTGGACTGCGGTATCAAGGCCAACGAGAAGGTGGAATATGCACGTGAGAGAGGCATAGACGTGATCATCTGCGACCATCATCTTCCTGAAAACGATCTGCCTAAGGCTGTGGCTGTGCTCGATCCTAAGCGTGAGGACTGCCACTATCCGTTTGATGATCTGTCTGGATGTGGTGTGGGATTCAAGCTGGTACAGGCATATTCGCAGAGATATGACATCCCGTTTGAATCTCTGATCCCGCTTCTTGACCTTCTTGTGGTCAGCATCGCTTCCGACCTGGTGTCTGTGACCGATGAGAACCGTATTCTTGCACATTTCGGACTGAAGCAGCTTAACGGCAGTCCTCGTGAGGGACTTCTTGCAATCATACAGCTTTCGGGTCTTGAGCCGACGCACATCACCATCGATGACATCGTATTCAAGATCGGTCCGCGCATCAACGCGGCAGGCCGAATGGAGTCGGGACGTATCGCTGTAGAACTTCTCACAGCTTCGGATGTGAATGAGGCGATCCGTATCGGTACGGAGATCAACGAGCATAACAACGAAAGAAAGAATATCGACAGGCGCATTACCCAGGAGGCTCTCGAAATGGTCCGTTCGGGCAACTGTCTCTCAGGCGACAACGCTACCATAGTATATAACCCTCAGTGGCATAAGGGAGTTGTGGGAATCGTGGCTTCACGACTTGTGGAGGCGTTCTATAAGCCTACCATAGTCTTTACTCAGTCGCAAGGAGGCCTTGTTACCGGCTCTGCCAGAAGTGTTCACGGCTTTGATCTTTATGATGCGATCGAGAGCTGCTCGGATCTTCTTGAGAATTTCGGAGGCCATCTCTATGCGGCAGGACTTACCCTTAAAGAGGAGAATCTCCCGGCCTTCTGCGAGAGGATTGAAAAGGCGATTTCCGGTTCGATCATTCCTGAGATGCAAACCCCTGTCGTGGATGTGGATGCAAGGCTTAACTTCTCTCAGATCACACCGAAGTTCCTCCGTATCCTCAAGCAGTTCCATCCGTTCGGTCCCGGCAACCACGCTCCGGTATTCCTCACAGAGAACGTATATGACAATGGAATGGGCCGAAAGGTAGGGGCGGAAGGAGGTCATCTCAAGCTCGAACTGATCCAGGAGTCACATCCGTATCATCATATATCAGCCATTGCTTTCAATATGGCCGATTTCTTCGATCATATCAAGGCCGGCAATCCTATCGATGTCTGCTATTCCATTGTAGAGAACTACTACAGGGGCACGGCGAATACCCAGCTTCGTGTAAAGGATATGCACGAACGCGATGAAATGATCTGATTTTTACCATCCGGGACATCTTCATTTATAAAAATTCCTATATTAGCAGAAAATATAGGAGGATAGCGATATGGAGGGAAACATAGAACTGAAGACTGCGTGGGAGTTTGTTGAGAAGACTGGAAAGAGTGTCTTCCTGACAGGCAAGGCCGGTACGGGAAAGACTACATTTCTCAAGAAGGTGGTGAATGAGTCGAAGAAGAGGGTTGTGGTTGTCGCTCCGACCGGAATTGCAGCCATCAATGCAGGAGGTGTCACTATCCATTCATTCTTCCAGCTGCCGCTTCATCCCTTTATACCGGGAGTGAAGATCGAGTCCAAGTTCGCATTCAGCAAAGAGAAAAGAGGCATAATCAAGACCATAGACATACTTGTCATAGACGAGATAAGTATGGTCAGAAGTGATCTTCTGGATGCTATAGATTCCGTGCTCAGGCGTTTCCGTAACCGTTACAAGCCTTTCGGCGGCGTACAGCTCCTTATGATCGGCGATCTGCAACAGCTCACCCCGGTGGTGACTGATGAGGACGCCCAACTGCTTTCGTCCTATTATTCCACCCCGTATTTCTTCGGAAGCCGTGCTCTTGCTTCAGTTGATTATGTGACTATTGAGCTGAAGGAGGTTTACAGGCAACAGGACGGGAAATTCATATCTATCTTGAATGCAGTGCGAAGCGGCCGCCCTTCCTATGAGGTGATAAAGTCTTTGAATTCCCGCTATATACCTGATTTCGTCCCGTCTTCCGATGAGGGATATATACGCCTTACCACGCACAACAGCATAGCTGATAACCATAACGACAAGCAGTTGAGCCTGATAGATGAGCCGGTGCATTCTTTCGAAGCAGAGATAAGCGGTGTATTTCCGGAATATTCCTATCCTACGGAGGTGCGCCTGGATCTGAAGGTCGGTGCGCAGGTGATGTTCATAAAGAATGATCCGTCAAGCGATAAAAGCTATTATAACGGAAAGATAGGCACTGTGACGGATTTCTGCGAAGAGTATATATTGGTGCAATGTCCCGGTGAGGATGAGACGATAGCTGTTGAACCCCTTGAGTGGGAGAACAGCCGATACGTCATCAATGAACAGACCCAGGAAATGGAGACAGAGATACAGGGCGTATTCAGGCAATATCCCTTGAGACTTGCATGGGCGATAACCATACATAAGAGCCAGGGACTAACATTTGACAAGGCCATCATTGATGCCGCTGCTTCTTTCGCATCCGGTCAGGTCTATGTGGCCTTGAGCCGATGCCGTACATTGGAGGGAATGGTGCTCGCAACCCCTTTGCGTACGGATGCAGTCATCACTGATCATAATGTCGATGAATATATCGAGGGGCAGGAAGCTGCTGCTGCGCGGAGTCTCGCCCGTCTGGATTCGATCAAGGAGGAATATTATAAGGAACTGCTCGGGGAACTCTTTGATTTCAAGGAGCTTGCTTCTTTACATAAACGTATGCTGGGAGTGTGTATGGACTTTCCTTCCGGTACTGTAGTCGGTCTGGCGCAGAAGCATAACGATATATTGAACGTATTGAATGAGAAGGTCGTACCGATAGGAACCAAATGGCAGAAGATCATATGTCAGAAGCCTTTTGAGGAGATCGCTTCGAATGATTTCAATTCAAGGATCAAGGGCGGATGCTCGTATTTTCTGGAGCATATTGATGGCGCTTATGGTGAGTTTCTTGAGAAGACCAAGGATATAAAGGTGGAAAACAAGGAACTGCTCAAAAGATATGAGAATATCTGGAATGAGCTGGACTTCGAGCTAAGTGTCGCAAAACTGCTTCTGAAAGCTATGTCGGCAGTCCCTTTCTCTACAGATAATTATTTGAGGGAGAGACAGGTCGCTGTGTATGAGGCTTCAGGAATAGTCCCTAAGATGCTGAAGGCTCCAAAGAAAGCCTCCAAGACTTCAGCAGTCAAGCCTCCGAAGGAAAAGAAGGAAGATACGAGAGTCACTACCTTCAAACTCTACAAGCAGGGAATGAGCATAAAGGAGATAGCGAAGGAGCGCGACTTGAATCAGCGTACGATCGTTACCCATATCGCGCACTACGTTGCCAAGGGAATGCTTTCTGTTGAAGATTTTGTCGAGCCGGCTAAGATCGAGGCTATCCGTGATGCTGTTGAGTCACAAGCAGGGTTGATGAAGCTCTCTGCGATAAAGGAAGCATGTCCGCCTGACGTTACTTATCAGGATATCGTCCTTGTTATCGCTTCTCTCGAGAATTAGTGCGTTGCTAAGTGTTTGAATATTAGCTGTTTTATTAAGTTGTTGATATGTAAATAGTAGTAAGGTGCGGATTGATGCTGTTATAGGAGTGATATGATTGCTTCGGCGGTTTCTTCGACTGTCTGGCCGTCGATATCGATGGTGATATGAGCAGTGCTTTCATATATCGATGAACGTTGTGACATCAGCTCGGTGATCCGGTCCTTCAGATTGCCCGAGAGCATCGGACGATTGGCCGTCTCTCCCTCCAGATGGCTGATAAGTGTCTCAACAGAAGCCCTTAGATAAATGCACGAAGTTTCATTGTGCACAATTTCAGCACATTCCCTAGTCATCACAGTGCCTCCACCCAATGACAGAACTGCTGGTGTTTCTGTCTGATCGGACAGAATGGATTCCAATGTATTCCGTTCGATTGATCTGAATCCAGTTTCACCCGATTCCGCGAAAATCTCCGGAATGGTTCTTCCGCTCTTCTGCTCTATGATTTCGTCAAGATCCATAAAAGGACAGCAGAGCAGCCGGGAGAGTCGTCTCCCTACGCTGCTCTTGCCGCATCCCATAAATCCTGTCAAAGATATTATCATTGTACTTAGAACAATGTAAGCTGTGGATCGTCATCAATGCTTAAGTCGAAAGGTTCACCCTGAGGAATGTCGGAATCATCGATATCTCCTGCCTGATTCTCAGGATCAGAGCTTACCGGAAGTATGTCGTCATCCTCTGGCTTATGTATAGGCTCGATGAAATGTACCTTCCTGACATCGTACTGGCTGGTCTTCTTTCCCTTGGCCTGGATACCTTTCTTTGCGATGAATTCCTCTGCATCGATCACTTCCGGATCCCTGTTTTCATTCTTTCCTCCGAAGATCACCTCTATCTGAGGATGCTTGTCGTCACTTATCTCCACGAGATAAGAACCCTTGGCCTCAGAGATGAAGCTTACCGCTGTGTTGTCGCTGACATCGAATGAGAATCTCTTCACATAGAAGGCAGCGACTGCCTTGTCATAGTAGAGTGCAGTGTATATCTTGTTGATGTCCAGCTTCTCTATCTTGAGCAGGTCACCCTGATATCTGTTGCTGAGATCAAAGGTGGTGGTGTAGTATGTACCGTCCTTGAATATGGCAAGGATATGGTCGCCTGTGTTGAACTGACCCAGATGCATGCCTCGTCCGTCCTCGTTAAGGCGCTGGATGTCCTCGTCAAACCATATATCCTTTCCTCCGATGGTGGATATACCCTTTGATTTCAAGGTTATCTTCTGGATCGGATTCTTTGATACGAGATTTCCACGTGATGCACGTCCCTTGATTCCAAGCTCCGAGAAATCATATTCGTCGATAAGTTTCTTGAGCTTCGGACGAGGACGCAGATAGATCTTCACGGTCTCCGCCTCACCATTGTGGTTGACTGTGAACCAGAGTATCTTCGATCCCGGTGTTCCCTGAGTTATGTCGTATTCCTTGTCACGAGTGATGCCTGTCACCGCAAATCTCTTGGCATAGCTTACAGCAGTCTTGCCTTCGCGGTAGATCACATTGTATATGGTTCTCTGGTCGTTTCTGTTGAAGATGCCGACATAGAGGATATCCTTGCCGAAGAACGCCTTCTCGCTCACCTTTGTAACGACATATTTACCGTCATTGTGAATGACAATGATTTCCGAAAGATCCGAGCAGTCGCAGATGTACTCGGCGTTGTCCTCCTTCTTGAGGTTGGTGCCGACGAATCCTTCTGCCTTGTTGGCATAGAGCTTGGCATTGTTGCTTACAACCTTTGTAGATTCGATTGACTCGAATTCCACGATCTCGGTAAGTCTCGGATATGCCTTGCCGTATTTCTTCTTGAGGTTCTTGAAGTAGTTGATAGTGAATTCGGTAAGATGATCGAGATGATTCTGTACCTCCTCCATTTCTGCTTCTATGCCCTTGAGCTTCTCATCCACGGCCTTGGTGTCGAACTTGGAAATCTTGCGTACAGGCTTCTCCACGAGCTTGTTGATGTCCTCCATCAGAATAGGTCTCTTCAGCATCTTCTGATATTTCATCATCTTGTCAAATACCTCCTGAAGCTGATCCTCCCATGATTCTGCGTCCTTCTCCAGTACCTTATAAACCTTGTTCTCGAAGAAGATCTTTTCCAATGAGTTATAGTGCCACTCGTTTTCGAGCTCGCCGAGTCTGATTGAAAGCTCCTGGCCAAGAAGATCCTTTGTGTGGAAGGTGCTGTGGCGGAGTATCTCGTTGACGCTCAGCACCTGAGGCTTGTTCTCGTGGATCACGCAGGTGTTAGGCGTGATGGCCACCTCGCAGGCAGTGAATGCGTAAAGTGCATCAATTGTCTTGTCCGGTGACACGTCGTTCGGAAGATGTATGAGGATGTTGGCGGTGGCGCTGGTAAGGTCGTCGATCTTCTTGACCTTGATCTTTCCGCTTTCCTTCGCCTCCATTATGGACTCCTTCACAGCATCGGTTGTCTTGCTGAACGGAATCTCAGTGATGGAAAGGGTATTCTTGTCGATCTTTTCGATCTTCGCGCGTACCTTGATCTTTCCACCTTTCTTCTTGCTGCTGTATTTTGAGCAGTCCGCATATCCTCCTGTAAGGAAGTCCGGGTAAATCTCGAAATCCCTTCCCTCGAGCACTGCCACGGATGCGTCTATGAGCTCATTGAAGTTGTGAGGCAGAATCTTTGATGCGAATCCCGTTCCGATACCTTCTGTACCTTGGGCGAGCAGGATAGGGAACTTCACAGGAAGTTCCACAGGCTCCTGGTTACGTCCGTCGTAGGAGGTCATCCAGTTGGTTGTCTTAGGATTGAACATCACTTCCTTGGCGAACTTGCTCAGGCGCGCTTCGATATATCGCGGAGCAGCATTCGCGTCACCGGTAAGGATGTTACCCCAGTTACCCTGACAGTCAACGAGATAGTTCCTCTGACCGATCCATACGAGGGCTCCGAGGATAGACTGGTCTCCGTGCGGGTGGAACTGCATAGCCTGACCCACAATGTTCGCAACCTTGGTGTAGCTTCCGTCGTCAATGCGCCACATAGCGTGCAGCACTCGTCTCTGAACCGGTTTCAGTCCATCGATCAGGTGCGGTACGGCTCTGTAGAGGACTGTGTACGACGCGTAGTCGATGTACCAGTCCTTGAACATCTTGGAAAGCTTGTATTTTCTGCTGTTCTCTCCGAAAAGCTTATCAAATCTGCCGGGCGTACTTTCCTCCGGGAGATCGATGTCTTCTTCTTCAAAACTCATAATCTGCCTCTGTTCTTCAAATGATTATCAGTATTCGTAGCCGAACTTTCTCAGCTCTTTCTTGCTTTCTCTCCAGTCAGGATCCACCTTCACGAAAAGTCTGAGAAAAACCTTTTTCTGGAAGAAGTCTTCCATTTCTATTCTGGCCTGGGTGCCGACCTTCTTCAATGATTGGCCTCCCTTGCCGATGATGATGCCTTTCTGCGTATCACGCATTACATAAATGACAGCACTGATGTCGTAGCGTTCTACTCCTTCCTTGAATTCCTCTACTACTACCTCACAGCTGTATGGAATCTCTTCCTTATAGTTGAGGAAGATCTTCTCACGCACGATCTCAGATGCAAAGAAGCGGAGATTCTTGTCTGTGAATACATCTTTGTCATACCAGGCCGGAGCTGTAGGGAGATTGCTGACAATGGCATCGAAGATGTTGTCAAGATTGAACTTCTCCTGAGCTGAAGCCGGGAAGATGATGGCATCAGGAAGCTGCTCCTTCCACCAGTTCATCAACTCCAGTACCTGCTCCTGGCTGCTGATATCTATCTTGTTGATTACCAGTACGACAGGGCACTGTATCTTCTGGAGCTTGGCGATGTACTCGTCGTTCTTGTCCCCTTTCTCCACTGTATCGGTGACATAGAGTATGATGTCTGCATCGCCGATAGCTGTCTCGACGAAGTTCATCATGCTCTGCTGAAGCCTGTAGTTCGGTTTCAGGATGCCTGGAGTGTCAGAATATACGATCTGATAATCGTCTCCATTCACGATTCCCATTATCCTGTGCCTTGTCGTCTGTGCCTTGGCAGTGACGATAGAAAGCTTTTCTCCTACGAGGGCATTCATAAGAGTTGATTTGCCGACATTCGGATTACCGATGATGTTGACAAATCCAGCTCTATGTTTCTTGTTGGTATTTTCCATTTCCATTAAAGGTATGCTCCCATCTTCAGAAGATTGGTCTCTCCCTCAGAAAGGTATCTCCATTCTCCTCTCTTGAGTCCTCTCTTGGTAAGTCCGGCGAAATACACTCTGTCGAGAGCCTTAACCTCGTATCCGAGAGATTCGAATATTCTTCTTACGATACGGTTCTTGCCAGAGTGGATCTCGATGCCGAGCTTTCTGTGGTCATCTTCCTCGATGTACTCCAGCTCGTCTGCAGCAATCATTCCGTCAGGAAGCTCGATACCGCTGAGGATCTTCTCGTAGTCCTCCTGCTTGAGCTTGCTGTCAAGAGACACCTGATATATCTTCTTCTTGTCGTAAGAAGGATGAGTAAGCTTCTCCGCTATCTCACCATCATTTGTGAACATAAGAACGCCTGTAGTGTTCTTGTCAAGACGTCCTACAGGGAATACCCTTGACGGACAGCCCTTGAGGAGATCCATTACAGTCTTGTCAGCATGCGGATCGCTTGCTGTAGTCACATAGCCCTTAGGCTTGTTCATAACGATGTAGATCTTCTCCTCTCCCTTAAGCCTTTCGCCATTGAAGCGGATGTCGTCAGTGTTGATGTTCACCTTGGTGCCGAGTTCTGTAACGACCTCTCCGTTAACTGTCACTACACCTGCGAGGATGAAGTTGTCAGCCTCTCTTCTTGAGCATACGCCTGAGTTTGCGATGAACTTGTTGAGTCTTACCTCCTCCTTGATAGGAGCCTTGATCATATCGTTGTCTGAGAACACCTCATTCTCTACCTGAGGCCTTCTGCTGATCATCTTGTTGATTCCGCTCTCGTTCTCGTCGCGGAAGTAGTTGAAATCCTTCTTGTTGAAGCTCTTGCGGCCTGTGTTCTTGAATCCGCCCGGCTTTCTGTCGCCGAATGATCTTCTTTCGCCTGAGAACTTTCTGTCTCCGCCGAATGAAGGTCTTCTTTCGCCGCCCTCAGAGAATGACCTGCGCGGTCTTTCGCTGCTGAAGCTTCTTCTCTCGGAGTTATCTCCGAATGATCTTCTTTCAGAGTTGCCGTATGGCTTTCTTTCTGCTCCCTCAGAGAATGATCTGCGCGGTCTGTCGCTGCCGAAGCTTCTTCTTTCAGAGTTGTCTCCGAATGATCTTCTTTCAGAGTTGCCATAAGACTTTCTTTCACCGCCCTCAGAGAATGATCTGCGCGGTCTGTCGCTGCTGAAGCTTCTTCTCTCGCCGTTGCCGAAAGATCTTCTTTCGCCATCTTCAGAGAATGATCTGCGTGGTCTGTCGCTGCCGAAGCTGCGTCTCTCACCATTGTTGCCGAAGCTTCTTCTCTCATTATTGTTAGAATAATTTCTTCTTTCACCGTACTCTCTACGGCCTTCTCTGCGGCCATTGCCGCCTCTTCTGTTGTCTTCCATTGTTTTACGCCTGTAAGGCAATTTAAATGTTAAAAAATAATATATCTTGGCTCACGCCAGTCTTAATTCAATTTGAAAATATATGTAATTGTACCTTTCTGAAGGGCCGGTGCCTCTGCGCTCATATTGAAATGAGCTCCTAATGCAGCCTTTCGTGCAGCCTGCCAGAGAGTATTGTCCGTCACTGTCGTTCCTTCTGCTCCGGCTATGGCCTTCTGCACATTTCCATAATTGTCTACCCAGATCTCCACTACCACCTTTCCTGCCTTCTGCACTCCGTATGTCGGACGCGGCAAGGTTCCGTTCACGCTTCTTCCTTCAAGCTTTGCGTTCGGCTCACCCGATGTCTCTCCGGTCTTTGTGTTGCCCTGGGCGTGTCCGGCCTTCAGGCTTTCGCTGACCTTATTTGCTGTCTGTGCAGCAAGAGTATCCTTCTGAGTCTTGTTGTCCGCTGCTGAAAAGAGGGCTCGGCGGTCTATTTCCTTTTCCCTTTTCGGCTCCGGTACATCCACATCTCCGACCTCGTCAACCTTGGCTTCCGGAGCTTCATTGCTCTTCGTGCCCTGGTGCTGTGCCTCAGACCTCTGCACGAGGTTGATGTCCTTCTCTGGGTCCGGATTCACCGCTCTCGGCCTGGTTCCGTTCCAGGTCTGCTTAGGCTTCTCGATCACCGGCTCGTCAAACTCGATGAGGATCTGCTCCTGCTCAGGTGGCGGAGGATCCAGATATGTGAATCCTGTGAGGAAGCAGCATAACAGCAGAGCGATGTGCATAGACACGGTAAGAGCGACGCCTGTCACCCTCGATTTATTTTCCTGTCTTTCGCGTTCTCTGAGATACTGCTCCATACTATTTCTATTCAGGCGAAGTCGCCATTATCACTTTGTAATGATTTCTCTTCGCTATATTCATCACTGCCACTACCTCCTTGATCGGAACTGTCTCGTCCGCATAGATGGAGAAAGTAGGATCTTCCTCTGTCTGAAGGAGTTCGATGAGCTCGTCCTCTATCTTGTCAAACCTGATAGGGGTCTCCTCGCCATTGATGTGGTAAGTGAAACGGTCCTTGTCCTTCCAGTGCTTGATCGATACGCTGACGGTAGCCTTGGCCGACACCTGTCCGGTGCTCTTCGGGAGGAGAAGCTTCAATGCGTTGGGGTTGATGAGCGTTGAAGTCACCAGGAAGAAGATCAGCAGCAGGAACACGATGTCCGTCATTGACGACATAGAGAATGCCGAATCGACCTTAGTTGTCCTTTTGATTGCCATTTTACTGAATTTTATCTGCCTGCCGGCTCGTGAAGCATATCGATGAATTCGATTGTAGTGCTCTCCATCTTGAACACGAGATTTGAAATCTGCGATGTCAGGTAGTTGTAGCCGAAGTATGCGATGATACCGACGAAAAGACCGCCTACAGTAGTCACCATCGCCTCATAGATACCTCCGGAAAGGAGCGTGATGTCGATGTTGTTGCCTGCTGTCGACATTCTGAAGAAGGCCTGGATCATGCCGGAAACGGTTCCGAGGAATCCGATCATAGGGGCACCTCCGGAAATTGTGGCAAGCATAGGGAGTCCCTTCTCGAGTCTCGCCACCTCGACATTACCCATATTCTCAACGGCAGCCTGGATGTCTGGAAGAGGTCTTCCAATCCTTTCGATACCCTTCTCGACAAGTCTTGCGATAGGGGAGTCATATTTCTGGCAAAGTGCAAGAGCAGCCTTGATCCTTCCTTCATAGATCATATCGTGAATGTCCTTCATGAAGTTCTTGTCAATCTTTCCTGCCTTGTGGATCAGCCACCATTTGTTTCCGAAGATATAAATCGCCATGATTGAAAGTGCGAGAAGCACGATCATAAGCCATCCTCCCTTTGTCGCCATTTCGATCAGGGAGAAGTTCATCTCCTGCGAAACAGCTGCTGCAGGAGAATTTGCCGTTGTGTCAACAGCTTGAAGAAGGTTGAAAAGCATAATTATTTTACGGTCTTTTTAATTGTCGTTTTTCGCTATGGATTCGCATACGCGCGAAATCGTGCAAAATTAGTCAAATTATCGCTAAGATTCAAATTTATTTGTAGGACGCTCCGCTGAAGAAGAGAGCCTTTCCCGGCACTGAACTTCCAGCATCAGAGCGTGATCCTCCGGCAATCAGTTCTCTGATCCACTCGGGTTCCCGCTTTCCGCGGCCGACCTCTATGAGCGATCCCACTATAGCTCTGACCATATTCCTGAGGAAACGGTTTGCCTTGATTCTGAACACGATATAATCCTCTTCTCTTCCTTCCATCCCCATCAGTTCCAGGTGGGTCGGACGGTAGGTGCTCCACCCTGCCTCGGTGACCGTGCAGATGGATGTGGCATTGTTTCCTCCGGTCTTTTCAAAGCAGCTGAAGTCCTGCTCCCCCAAAAGGTATGCCGCAGCTTCATTCATCTTCCCGACATCAAGAGGATACCTCATCCTGTAAGAGAATTTCTCGCAGAACGGATCCTTCGTGAAATGAATGAAATAGTGGTATTCCCTCGATCGGGCGTCGAACCTTGCGTGGAAGTCTTCTCCGCATTCGGAAATTTCGTGGATGACCATCTCGCGCGGTAGGATGGCATTTAATTTGTAGCAAAGTTGCGCCGCTTCGATTCTGACTTCGTCAGGTAGATCGAAGTGAGCGATATAATTGATGGCGTTGACTTCAGTGTCCGTTCTGCCGGCTCCTGTCACCGGGACATGACCTCCTGTGAGTGTCTCAAGTGCCTTCTCCAGATCGCCCTGTACGGTGCGGTCCTTGGTCTGGATCTGCCAGCCGCAGAATGCGCTTCCGTCGTATGATAACCTGATTTTATATCGCATATTGTAAAATTTGAGTAAATTTGTAAGTTTTTAGAATGCAAAAATATTAAAAATCATATTTATGGAGAGCATAAACATTAAAGAATTGAACGACCGTATCCAGAGAGAGAGCTCGTTTGTGGACATCCTGACGATGGAGATCAACAAGGTCATCGTGGGACAGAAACATCTGGTGGAGAACCTTCTGATAGGTCTTCTCGCGAATGGCCATATTCTTCTTGAAGGTGTTCCAGGCCTGGCCAAGACCTTGGCTATCAACACTCTGTCTCAAGCTGTGGACTCTAAATTCAACCGCATCCAGTTTACTCCGGACCTTCTTCCTGCAGACGTGCTCGGTACTCTGATATACTCTCAGAAGACAGAGCAGTTCCAGATAAAGAAAGGTCCGGTCTTCGCTAATTTCGTTCTGGCCGATGAGATCAACCGTTCTCCGGCGAAGGTACAGTCGGCTCTTCTCGAGGCGATGCAGGAGCGTCAGGTGACCATCGGTGAGGAGACATTCAAGCTTCCTGAGCCTTTCCTTGTGATGGCTACCCAGAACCCGATCGAGCAGGAAGGTACATATCCGCTTCCGGAAGCTCAGCTTGACCGATTTATGCTGAAGGTAGTGGTCACATATCCGAAGAAAGAGGAGGAGCGTCAGATCATCCGTATGAACAATTCCGGAACCTTCCCTAAGGCGCACGCAGTCCTCAAGCCGGAGGATATCGTAAGGGCACGCGAAGTTGTGAAGG
>JAEIGA010010900.1_pt1 | contig 13785 bp, 8 predicted proteins | sample 9270691 | NCBI WGS metagenome assembly JAEIGA01 (sample SAMN17057246, study PRJNA624740) | gut metagenome | biome: biome; isolation source: fecal sample | host: Bos grunniens | place: China: Xizang | collected 2019 | reverse complement strand
GATCCTGGAAGAATTCCTTGGAACGAGGACAGAGGATTTTAAGAAAAGGGTAGTGGCAGGCCTGTCATTCGGATTCAGCAGGACACTTGCCGTCCTTATCATGGCTCTGCTGGCAGTTGTGGTGCTGTCTGTTCTGGCATTTGGCTTCATAATGCTCATAGGCGATGCCATGGGCAACTTGACAGCAGCTGCATTTATTGTTGCTGGAGTTTACCTTCTTGCTTTCATCATTCTGTTCATATTCCGGAAAAGGCTCTTCCTGAGAATGTTTGCCAGAATGTTTTCCGAATTGGCGGAAGGGGTCTCACCCTCTGATGACTTCCGCTCCCTGGCCTTAATGCTCATCCACCGGCTACATGATCAGCTTAAAGACTGAAAAATACGATTACATCATATGTTTGTTTTGCATAGCTGTGTCATAAATTCTCGGAAAATAGACACAGCTCCCCTAATTTTGGACCCAAATCCCCAAAAACTGCCATAGCTGTAACTAAATTCAGTCCTTTTGCCACATCTCTGTTCCAGGATATATGGCCACTGATGTCAGGTGTTGACCGATTTATTTACATACCATGATGTTGAGGATCATGTCGTCAGTGTGCTGCATGCCCACTGAACCGATCTTTCCGAGGTTCTGGATTGTCTTTTCGATGTCCTTCTCGATGATGCCGTCATGCTCCGAAATGCACATGCCCTCTCGTGCGAGGACTGCTGACTGAAGCGCACTTGAAACTCCGGATGCAACCTTCATCGCGCATCCCACCTTCGCTCCGTCGCAAACCATACCGGTAATGTTTCCGATCATATTCTTGATTGCAGAACATACCTGCTCGTAATCTCCTCCACGAAGGTAAACCAGTCCGCATGATGAACCGGTAGATGCAATCACGCATCCGCAAAGCGCTGACAACTTGCCAAGATATCCCTTGATGTGGATAGCGACAAGATGGCTAAGCACGAGGGCTCTTGCCAACTGCTCGTCAGTAGTGCTATACTTTATTGAATATGCGATGACAGGCATTGTGACTGTGATTCCCTGGTTTCCGCTACCTGAGTTGCTCATAGCTGCAAGTGTGCATCCAGCCATGCGGGCATCAGATGCTGCTGCGGTAAGAGCCATTGCATATGAAAGGAAATCTTCGCCGAAAACCTCCTTGTTGGCGGAAGCGCAGATCGCCTGGCCCACTCTGAGTCCATAATTGCCGCGCAGACCCTCTTCGGCAAGAGCCATGTTCAGGGTGCGTGACTCAAGGATGAACTCTATATCCTCGTATGCGACTGTTGAAGCGAAGTCGAATATCTCCTTTACGGTCAGATGGTAATCAAGCGTAGTCTTCTGGTCGCCTGCTGCCTCCTCTATTGTCTGTGAAGATGTGAGCATTTCTTCGCAGAAGCAGGTCTCAGTGATGTTGTCGTGGTCATCAACGATCAGAGCGCTTGATGTATGCCCGCATGAGTCAGTGATTATTGCCTTGACGTAAAGCTTTTTGGCAGTCTCGGCAAGGGCAACGGTAACGACTGACTCTTCAACCATCTTCTTTGCCTTTGTAATCGCAGTGTCATCAAGGTCGTTAAGCACTTCAAGTCCATATGATGACTTGCCGCAAACTGCGCCAAGAGCCGATGCGATGTGCAGTCCGACCATACCAGTGCCCGGAATACCTACTCCCATGCCATTCTTGAGGATGTTTCCGCTGACCTCTACACGGATAGCATAACTCTCCGAGTATCTCCAGCCGTCCACGCATGACGGGCATCTGTCTTCGAGGATTTCCATTGCCTTTGCTACTGCAAGAGCCACTGCAATTGGTTCTGTACAGCCGAGTGCCGGCTTCACTTCCTTTCTGATCAATCCGATGATCTCTGATTCACGTGGTGTCATCTGTTGAAATATTCTAGTGTTTTTCTAATTATCGTTTCGATATCTTCATCGTTCTTCAATGCCTCGATAGGGAAGCCGAAGCAGACGGTCCTGTATCCGTCAGCTTCGTAGCGAATTCCTGCCGGGATCTCAGTGTCTGAGTATCTCATTATGACATTACCTTTCTTGCTTGAAGGTGATAGGCCATCTGGAGTCTCTACACAATACTTTTCCGGATTAGGTGCAGTGTAGAACGCACCAGCCGGAGCCTTGGCTGCATACAGGCTGTCCTGGACGAACGAAACCTCGCCGCTTCTGCCTGCAAAGTTCATCACCCATTTATAGCCGAGTACATTCTTTATGAACTTCTGCGTTGCCAGGGTTGTGTCATTGTCCTTTTCATAAGGATAGATCTGGTCCCATGCGTCAGTTCCGATATGTGCTCCGCTGACCAGAATGTTCGTTCCGTTAAATGCTGCAGCGGAAAGTTCCGATTGCATGGAAGCCGTAAATACCTGGAAGCGAGGTGAGTCATGTCCGTCGCCTACAGTAGTGGTTACCTGCTTTCCGCATATGAGGTCTATGGCCCATGCCTGCATCCTGTATGTCGAGTCATTGCAGAATGCTTCATTGCTGCATGAGTAGAAAGCATGGCCTGCGTTCATGATTGCCTTGCCGTGTACATATGCGAAGTCATGGGTGTTTCCGGCTACGGTCTTGCCTGCATAGCCGTGGTATGAGGATCCGAAGCCGGCGCATGCATTGCTTATCCACGGCATTGCGCGTCTGTTCTCATACATCTCACCGATGAATGTTATGTCCCTCACATCAGGAACGCCGCTGTCAGTCCTGTTGTCAAATCCTGCATACGACGGCGTGTCGAAGAATGCCGGTCCGGAAACTCTGTCGAAGTTGTTTACAGCGAGCACTGTCTTGCCGACAGTTCCTTCAACAGGGGTTCCTATGCAGACTACCTCGGAAGGGAAACTCTTTCCTCCGTCGTTGAAGGCTGCAATCCTGTAACTATAGATTTCACCAGGCTTCACAGATGTTTCGTAAACATATCTGCCGTCTTTCTCGGTAGCCTTGATTACCTTTCCATTATCAAACGCACCGTCGCCCATTCTTGTGTAAAGGATGAATCCAGATACCTCTGCTGTCGGTTCGAGAGGATCGCTGACTGCTTTCCATGATAGAACTGCCTTGTTGCCGTCTCCGAACTTGACTCCAATCTCCTCAATGCCAAGTGGCTGCACGACATATGGGACTCCATATCTGTTGCTGAGATATTTGAGCATTCCTTTATATATTGCCCTGCTGACGGTAAATCGGTATGTCGGATCCAGACCGTATTTCATGTCCTCGAAGTTCTGGTGTGACAGCAGCTCGAGCAGCATAGCCGGGCACGACGGAGTGCGTGACTCCCTGTATCCTCTGTCCCATATCTGTCTTCTGGTCCAGTTTTCGGTGAAAAGTTCCTGCAGGTCGTGGACGATCTGCGACTGTACGATATCTGCATACTCCCTGCTGGTCATTCTGCTTTCTCCGCCCGGGAGCTTGGTCTCGTTCTTTGACTTGTATGTATAGATTGCGAGTGTGCCTATCACGGTGTCAGCTGGATTGACTCCCGCATCGGTATGGAAGCCGAGCGATAGGTCAACTGGGATGCCCTTTCCTTCTTTCTTAGGGTTCATGTATGAGCCGCCGCTGATCCAATCCACCCAGTCGCCCCTGCACATGAAGTCTTCCGAATAATCGCCGTCTGCGTCTTCCGGACTCCATACGCTCTTGTCTGCACCAGCCCACTGGAGCCAGTATGTCGCACCTTCTGCAGAACGTGGAAGGCCGGAGATTACTGGCGCAAGAGTCGTGTCGGCAGGATGTCTTGCGATGTTGCCCATTCCGCCTCCGAATCGGACTGCATCTGCAGTGATGACACTGTTCTTTTCGTATCTGTAACCTTCCGGAGTCTTCCCACTCAACACCACGCTTGCGTCAGAGCCTTTGTCGAATTCGAACGTGCCAAGATATACCCATGTTCCACCTCCGATTCTCTGGTCAATCACGAATTTGCTTGAACCGCCCATGTGATTGATGGTATAGAGCGCGGCCTGGGTGCTTTCCTGAAGTGACTTGTATGATACATAGACTGCATAGAAACCTCTTTCAGGGATATCTGGAGTCCATATCGCTGAGACACCGTCAGAACATTTTGCCTGGCGTGCGGTTCCCATCTTGAACGGCTCCTCGTCTCTGGTATATGTGGGCTGAGGGTCTGCGAATCCTGTTCCCGCATCGCTCCATTTGCCTGTCTCTGAGTAAGTCGCTGTTCCACGACCGCCTCCTACTGGGTCGTTGTCTGCAATTACTTCATGAGTCTGGATGTCTCTTTCGCGTGGCAGCATCACATATGCACCTGCATTTTCCAGCATAGGGACAAGATACGGAAGCACAAATCCCTGTGTGAACATATCCTCTACAGTCTGGAAGAGACATGGCCTCTGCCACTCCCAGAGCCCTGCTCCTGCGGAGAAGGCTCTTCCGTGGCTTTGCCACACGGCGATAGTCCTGCCGTCAAGACCTTTGTCGAATTTCTGACCGTCCAAAGCTCTGACAACTCTTGCCGGATTGTTTGGCTCTTGCGTCTTATGGGCCGATGCTGCCGGCTTGCCGCCGAATGTCAGACTTGCCACCTCAAGATCCTCTATGTCTATGTTCCTGGATTTTACCTGACCGAGGGAGTAGTTTCTGTAAGTCTCTGGGAACTGGTTCTTGAGCGCCTTTCGGAACCACTTCGAGTCTCCAGGTCTGAACGGATAGTCTCCGAGCGACTCTGTGAAGTAGAAGTCCAGAGCTTTTCCTCTTTTCATGACCGCCTTCAGGACTATGTTGCCTTTCACGGATGTCCTTTCGCTCATCAGAGTGTTGAGCGAATCACATGCATCCTTGAAGTCCTTGACTATCTTGCTCTGCGCAGACGCCTCAAAGCATGAGAAAACGATAAGTAATATGAATATGATTCTCTTCATTGGCCTACAGAGCCTGCATGTCATTAAGTTTCTTGTAATATCCGTTAAGCGCAAGGAGTTCCTCGTGCTTTCCACGCTCCACGATGCGTCCTTCGTGCATCACGCAGATCTCGTCGGCATTCTTGATCGTAGAGAGACGATGTGCGATAGCTATGGTCGTTCTTGAGCCAGTGAGTCTGTCAAGAGCTTCCTGTACGAGCTTCTCTGACTCGGTATCAAGAGCTGATGTCGCTTCGTCAAGGATAAGTACCGGCGGGTTCTTCAGGATTGCGCGGGCGATGCTTATGCGCTGCCTCTGGCCTCCTGAGAGCTTCGATCCTCTGTCGCCGATATTTGTCATGTAGCCTTCTTCCTTCTCCATGATGAAGTCATGGGCATTGGCGATCTTCGCTGCGGCTACTACCTGTTCCATGGTGGCGCCCTCTACTCCGAACGCAATGTTGTTGAAGATCGTGTCGTTGAACAGGATAGCCTCCTGATTCACGTTTCCGATGAGTGACCTGAGGTCCTTGATGCGCACGTTCCTGATATCAGTGCCGTCTATCGTGATGCTTCCCGAGCGTACGTCGTAATAGCGCGGGATCAGGTCAACGAGAGTTGACTTTCCGGATCCTGACTGTCCCACCAGCGCCACCATCTTGCCCTTCGGAATGGTCATGTCGATGTCGGTAAGCACCTCACGTCCCTCCTCATAGCTGAAGCATACGCCGCTTATGCGGATCTCCTTGTCCAGGCCCTTGAGTTCTTCCGGATGGGCAGGCTCCTTGATGTCGTTGACCGCGTTCATGATCTTGTCGACCCTTTCCATGGACGCGAGACCCTTAGGGATATTGTAACCTGCCTTGGAGAACTCCTTGAGTGGATTGAGCACACTGTAGAGAATCACCATGTAGAATATGAATGTCGGAGCGTCGATAGGCGAAGCGTCGCTCAGGATAAGCGTGCCTCCGAACCAGAGGACGATCATGATCATGCATGTTCCGAGGAACTCGCTGACCGGGTGGGCTGATGCCTGTCTTGTCGCCACCTTGCTTGCGGCGCTCTTGAATTCGTTCGCCGTAGTTGCGAATCTTTCCTTCATCTTGTCCTCGGCGATGAACGCCTTGATCACTCTGAGTCCTCCGAGAGTCTCGTCAAGCTGGGACATGGTCTCGCTCCACTTGGCCTGCGCCTCGAGCGATTTCCTCTTGAGCTTCTTTCCGATTGCGCTCATACCCCAGGCCATCAGAGGGACTACCGCCAGGGTAAAGAGCGTAAGCTGCCAGCTTGTCACGATAAGTGTCGCGAAATAGAATGTTATGAGGATAGGATTCTTGATCAGCATATCCAGCGAGCTGGTTATCGAATGTTCTATCTCGTTTACATCACCGCTCATCCTGGCGATGATGTCACCCTTCTTCTGCTGCGAGAAGAAGCCCATAGGCAGGCTCAGGAGCTTGTTGTATACCTGTGTCCTGATGTCCCTTACGATGCCTGTCCTGATCGGGACCATGATCGCTGAAGATCCGAAGTAACACGAGGTCTTGAGCGCCGTCATCATCATCATGAAGAGGCCCAGAAGCAGAAGTGTCCTTGAAGGTCCCCATGTAGCTATAGCCCATGTTACATAATAGTACATGTTGTTGATTACCAGATCCTTGACGGGGACGTCGCTGTTCCATGCCATGAATTCATACACGGTCGTGTCAAGACCGAAGAGGATCTGGAGGATAGGGATGATCAGGGTGAATGAGAATATGTTGAATACCGCCGACATGATGTTCAGGAGTATTGACCATGTCATGTATCCGGCGTATGGTGATGCGTATCTTTTGAGCAGTCTGAAAAAGTCCTTCATGATGAATAAATATAAAACACGCAAATGTACTAAATATTTGCGTGTTTTACAGCATCTTCTCGAGCCAATGATACATCAGAAATATCCTTTTGCGCAAAATTTCTGTGTCAATGGTCTGCGCGTTGTCACGGGTCTTGTTCGTGTTCATCGTGATGCCTGAGGTGAAGAGTACGGCAGGAATGCCGTTATCGATGAAAATCCTCTGGTCCGAAAGTCGGTAGAACATGCGTGTGAAGTTCTTGCTGCCGTAGTATGTCAGGTCGATCTCCATGTCGATTGCGAACATGCGGTTGCATATGCGGAGCATGTCTCTCTTGATAGGCTTCAGTGACTCGTTTCCGAGCATTATGATGTAGTCCTTTCGGCCTGAAGCCAATGGGGATATGGTACAGCCGATCTGGTCGATGTTGACCATCAGGGCTATCTTGTCCTTGGTTATTGTCTTGCCTGATTGGGGATCTCTGAGCTGTCCGTTCTCGATCATACGCCACAGCGCCTTTGAGCCTGCCATGTCGTGTTCCTTGGCGTCAAATGCAACGAAGATCACGTTGCTGCCATGGATATTTCCGCCGTTTCTGTACTCGGAAAGCATCTCTGCCAGGCTTAGCATAGCGGCTGTTCCTGAGGCATTAGCGTCTGCTCCCGGGTACATCTTGCCATCCAGTGTTCCGAGGTGGTCGTAGTGGGCTCCTACAATTACATATCTGTCTCTTGTCGTTGCCTTCGAGCCGGGAAGCATGCCGATGATGTTTCTTCCGTATCTTCCGTCATTCAGCTTTACCGCATGGGCGTATCCGCCGCTCATCTTCATCAGACCGATGTTCTCGAATTCTCTTTGTAGCCACAAGGCTGCAAGACCACCGCCTCGCTGGCCGCTGCCGCGTCCCTCGCAGATGCTGTCGCATAGATGTTCGATGCGTTCGCTAAGGATTGAGTTGGTGACTAGCCTTCGGGCAGACTGATGCTCGCGTACCATCGTGTTCTGTGCAGAGGCGCCGAAGGCGCACATGACCGTCGCTGCTACTATGATAATAGCGCGTATAAAGGAATTTTTGACGGTTTTTGTCTGCATGAGCCCAATAAATGACTATCTTTGTAGTTTGGCATGTGGATTGCCTTCGCATTCCGGCCGCGAAATTAGCAAAAAATTTCAATATGCATAGGATTCTGAAATGTCTGGCGGTGCTGCTCCTCTTCTTTTCGGTAGGGGGGCTGAAAGCATTTGCCCAATATGACAAGGATGTATTCTATATGCGTGGCCGAAATGCACTTGCCGAAGGCAAATACGCACAGGCGATCGATAACTTCAATGTCCTGGCCCAACTCGATACTGCAGATTACTACACCTTCTTCTTCCGAGGCATTGCGAAGTATAATCTCGGTGACCTCAGAGGAGCGAGGAAGGATTTCGACAGGTCAGTCCGCATTAATCCTGTATTCACTTCCGGATATCATTACAGAGGCATCACAGAAAGCCGTTTCGGCAATTACGATGCTGCTCTTGCTGACCTGCAGACAGCGATAGACCTTCGTCCGGGATTCATAGGTCTGTATTTCAGCCGTGGAGTGACATACTTCCTTTCTCAGCAGTTCGAGAAGGCGATATCCGACTTCGATAAGTATATAAGGAAAGAGCCGAAGGATCCTTCTGCATACCTGAACAGAGGTGCAAGCTACCTTTTCCTTGGTGATACTCTCAAGGCCGTGTCAGACTACAACAAGGCGATAAAGCTCGACCGTTTCGATCCGGAGGGCTATGTCCGTAGAGGACGCCTGTATGCGTCTCAGAAGGATTACGACAATGCGATAGCTGACATGGACATGGCTATCAGTCTGGATACCACGAATACATTCGCATATTTCAACAGGGCGATCATGTATTACGAGCAGGAGCGTTACAGGGAGGCCATGGATGACCTTAACCAGGTGCTTGAGGACGAGCCTGGCAACGCCCTGACCCTTTATAACCGAGGTCTGATCCATGCGCAGCTTGGAGCTTACGATGATGCTCTCAACGATATGGATCGAGTGCTCAACATTAACCCTGAGAATGTGTTGGCATACTTCAACCGTGCCTCTATATTCATAGAGATGGGGCTGTATAGGAACGCTCTCGAAGATTATGACAAGGCCATAGAACTCTATCCGGACTTCGCAAAGGCCTATATGAACAGGTCATATGTTAAAAATCTTCTGGGTGACTACAAGTCCTCTAAGAAGGACTATGACACTGCTCAGCAGAAGGTCAGGGAGTATAGGGAGAAGAGTATGGCGGATTCTGAATCTTTTGCCGATACGACAAAGAAGTACAGTGCTCTGCTGTCTCTTGATGCAGAGTTTGCAAAGAAGGATTTCAACGACGAACTCCTGCAGAACAGGGATATAGACGTCAAGCTTCGTCCGTTGTATAAGTTCGTGCTCTCGGGCGAAAAGGATATGGTCAACTATGCTTTGTCCAGAGGTTATGAGAACCCTCTCATGACGAGATTGGAGACTGAACTTCCTGTGGGAATCAAGGTCGTAAATGAGCCTGTAGCTCTTGCCGATGAGCATCTTTTGCAGACCCAGATGTACGCCTGGGACGGAAATGACCCTCAACGTCTTTTTGTGCGGGCGCTATATGAGAATGACCTCAAGCGCTTCAACTCGGCGCTTGCATACTATAGTGGTGCGATCGAAGCTGTGCAGGAAGGGGAGTATGGTGTAAATGGCCTCTACAATGCATTCTATTATATGAACAGAGGTGCTCTGCGAGCTGAGATGATCGACTTCCTGGCCAGCATCGACAACAATGTGCAGGTGCTGTCTATGGACGATACCGGAGCGGCAAGGGCGAGAGTTAAGGATCGCGTTGTAAGGCAATATGATTACAGCGAGGCAATCGAGGATATGAAAGCGGCAGCCGATATTGTGCCGAATATCCCATATGTCTATTTCAATCTCGGCAACCTGTACTGTCTGTCGGAGGAACATCTGGCATCGATCGAGAATTATACCAAGGCCATCGACCTGTATCCTTATATGGGGGATGCATATTTCAACAGAGGTCTTGTGCTGATATATCTGAAGGATAAGGAAAAAGGATGCATCGACCTTTCGCGTGCCGGAGAACTCGGCGTGGCGGATGCGTACGGCATCATAAAGAAATACTGTGAGGAGAACAATGATTAAGGCGTTGATATTTGATATGGGCGGTGTCCTTGTGGACCTCGACATAGAAGGCAGCAAGAGGGTCTTCAAGGAGAAACTGGGATATTATGACATAGACCAGATAATCGATGCTTGCCATCAGAAGGGCATATACGGCGATCTGGAAGAGGGAACTCTATCTGCCGATGAGTTCCGCGCGATCGTGTTGGCTGGATCGAGGCCGGGCGCGTCTGCGGATGAGGTGGACGAGGCTATGTCGCATATTCTCGTGGGCATAGAACCATCCAAGGTTCAGTTGCTCAAGGACCTGTCAGAGAAATATGACCTCTACATGCTCAGCAACAACAACGCGATATGTCTTCCGTTCTCGAGCAAGATGTTCGACGACGCAGGCATACCGCTCAAGGATATTTTCATCAAGTGCTTCTTCTCGTTCGAGATGAAGGCTCTGAAGCCGTCCAAGGCATTTTATCAGGCTGTTGTCCGCGAGATCGGTATTCCGGCAGAGCAGATGCTCTTCATCGATGACTCACAGAAGAATGTCGACGGCTCGATAGAAGCCGGTCTTCCTGCTGTCTATTATGAGCCGGGAACTGACCTCTCCGCTCTTGTGTATGATGTATTGAACAGGGAGGGTTGCTGATGGTAAAGTTTATGAGTCTTTCCAGCGGAAGCTGCGGCAACTGCTACTATCTCGCCTCGGATAAGGGCGGACTCCTGATTGATGCTGGAGTCGGTTCCGTGAGGTTGAGGAAGATATTCCAGGAGTATAATCTCTCTCTGGACTCATTCTCGGCTGTGCTTGTGACCCATGACCACCTGGATCACATCCGCCATCTGGGACCTTTCTGCAAGCGTTTCAAGAAACCGGTCTATACTGCCAAGGCAATCCACGATGCACTCGCGCGTCATACTTTCACTGCTCCTATCATTGGCGGCTATCGTCGCGTGCTGGAAGAGAACGCATGGAATGAGGTTGCCGGAATGAAGGTGCGTTATTTCGTTGTCCCTCATGACGCTACTCAGACAGTCGGCTATGCTATCGATACTGGTGATCATAAGTTTGTGATAATGACTGATATAGGCCGTATGACAGATGAGGCTGTGGAATTTGCCCGTCAGGCCGATACTGTGGTAGTCGAGTCAAACTATGACATGGACATGCTGATGAGCGGTCCATATACTTATGAACTCAAGATGAGGATTGTACAGGGCTGTGGACACCTCAGCAATGATGAGTGCGCCAGCGCCATCAAGAGGTTCTGGCACCCTGACCTGAAGAATATCTTCCTTTGCCACCTCAGCGAGAACAACAATACTCATGACCTTGCTTATGAGTGCGCGGCTCAGGCGTTGAAGGAACTGGGAGTTGAAAAGGGAAGTGTAGCCTTGAGATGTCTCCCAAGGCAATATCCTTCGCCGCTGTTTAATCTATAAAATAAGATTGTAATGTTGGCACGGACCAACATTACAATCTTATTTTATAAGGCTTGTCGCCTGATGGAAACTCTATGAATCCGTCAGGCGTCTTTATTTTGAGCGTGTCTGCCCAGCCGCCTGTGACGGTCATTTCGGTTGGGCGACCGTCTTTCCAACTGAGGTCTATGGTTGCGCCTCCACGCACCTTGAAGCCCCTGAGAGATCCTTCGCTCCACTCCTCAGGAAGAGCAGGAAGGATGTTGATGAATCCTTCATGACTCTGCAGGAGCATTTCTCCGATGCCGGCAGCACCTCCGAAGTTGCCGTCGATCTGGAACGGCGGGTGTGAGCAGAACAGATTAGGGTATGTTCCACTGATGGCTCCGTAGCCGGCAGGACTTGGCTCGAGAAGGCTTCTGAACAGTTTGAGAGCCCTGTTTCCGTCTCCCAGACGTGCCCAGAAGTTCATCTTCCACGCGCGGCTCCAACCTGTCGCCTCATCACCTCTTCTGTTGAGTGTTACTCTGCATGCTTCTGCGAGTTCCGGTGTGCGTGACGGTGATATCTGGTTGCTTGGATGCAGGCCGTAGAGGTGTGAGACATGTCTGTGGTGGATGTCTGCCTCAGTGTAGTCTTCCATCCACTCCATAAGATATCCGTCAGGACTTATCTGGTGCGGCGCGAGCTTCTTCAAAGCGTCTTCGATCTCCTCAGTCATGTCTGTCTCTCCAAGGATTTCCGCTGCTCCCAAGGTGTTGGTGAACAGTTCGCGGATGATTTGGTTATCCATGGTAGGTCCCATGCAGATGCTGACTCTGCGGCCGTCCATGATGAATTCGTTTTCAGGAGATGAGGTCGGAGCTGTTACAAGATATCCGTTTGTCGGCTCCTCAATCATGGTAGTCAGGAAGAACCTTGAGGCACCTTTCAGAGCCGGATAGACTTTCTTGAGATACTCCCTGTCGCCTGTATAGAGATAATGTTCCCAAAGATGTGCGCATAGCCATGCTCCTCCGGTGTTGGTCGCACCCCATGAAGGGTGCTCTCCCGGTGCTGTGTAGTTCCATACATTCGTCATCATATGCTGCACCCATCCTTCAGCCTCAGGTCCATAGAAGTCCTTTGCTGTCTTCTCGCCGCTTTCGATGAGACCGAGTGTCAGGTCTGTAAGTGGTAGATGAAGTTCGCTGAGGTTACCCTGCTCGACGATCCAGTGGTTCATCTGGACATTGATATTGGTGTGGTAATCACCGTTCCATGGTGTATGGAATGTGTTTGCCCATAGTCCTTGGAGGTTTGGCGGCAGGCATCCGACCTTGCAGCTTGAGATCATCAGGTATCTGCCGTAATTGTAATACAGGGCAGCAAGCGCGTTGTCCTTTGCGCCCTCTGCATATGCTTTGAGTCTTTGGTCAGTCGGCAGAAATTCTGTGCCGGCTTCCGACCTGATGCTTATTCCGGCTCTGTCGTAGAGTGCTCTATAGGCCGCGGTTGCGTCTTTGTGCAGACTTTCAGGTCTTTGTATAGCTTCGATCTTTGCGAGTGCAACACTGTCGTATTCTTCACCCTCGAGATAATCCGTCGCGGCGCTCGTGATTATCCATGCCTTGTCGGCGTTTCTGACGTATATGTATGGTGTTCCTGTCGAGTCTGCAGCAATCTCAGTGGTTGCCTTGGATCCTTTGGTGAAGACCTTTGCATATGAGGCGTATCTCATTCCAGGGACGCCCTCTACGCCGCTGTCAAGGCTTCCATACATCTTTATCATGCCGTCCTCGGTGGCTTCCAGATTGCATTTGCCGGCTCTGTCCAGGCACATGTCAAAGCTCACGCTGCCTTTCCTGTCCGCTTCCAGTTCCATGATAGCGACGTCTGCCGGGCGTGAGGCGTAATATCTTCTGGTGTGCTTGACTCCGTCCATGGTGAACTCTGTCCACGCAGTGGCTGTCTTCAGGTCAAGACCCCTTGTGTATAGTGTCGCGCTGTCGGTCTCATGATGATAATCCATGCAGATCTGTCCAAGGACCTCGTAGCTGCCGTATGTTCCGCCTCCTGTCGGCTTATGCGGCACGAACCTCTCGTACATCACGTCCTGCGCCTGTGCGTTCTTGCCTTGAAGCAGCAGCGACCTTATCTCCTTAAGGCTTGCGGCCGCATCCTGGTTTGCATAATCGGCCTCTGAGCCGCTCCAGAGCGAGATCTCATTGAGTATGATGCTCTCTTCATGAACCCCTCCATACGGCATCATTCCCAGTCTGCCGTTGCCAAGCGGGAGAGTCTCTTCCCATGCATGCGCAGGTGCGTCGTACCAAAGGACGGATTCAGGGTCTGCTGTGTGGCCGGAAGGACTCTGGCAAGAGGCCGCCGAGGCTATGATCATGACAAGTTGGAATAACCTTTTCATATATGGACGTGTTTTCGCAAAGTTAACTAATTATTGTTATATTTGCGTGATTTAAACATGCATTGATATGGCATTCAGATTATTC
>JAEIGA010010899.1_pt1 | contig 13786 bp, 25 predicted proteins | sample 9270691 | NCBI WGS metagenome assembly JAEIGA01 (sample SAMN17057246, study PRJNA624740) | gut metagenome | biome: biome; isolation source: fecal sample | host: Bos grunniens | place: China: Xizang | collected 2019 | reverse complement strand
TTATAATATGACCAACAAAGGCTTATGAGATGTTTATTTTCATTTTTGTGCTTTATAATAGTAATAGCACTTTTGGTAATTATCGTCGGATGGATATTTGCTACAGACTTTTTGGTTTTAGACATAATGTTGTTGATGGCGATAGTATTATTGCAAATAGCGATTCCTTTGGTTATATTAACAATAGTAATTTGGATTATATTAGAACTTTTTATATAAATAATATTTTTTATGAAAATTTTAGCGGGATTTTTTGCTGGACTTTTAATGATAGCAATGACAAGTATAGTAGTTGCTTGGGGATATCAGGTTTTCTGGAACGATGTTGTATTAAATGTCTGGCAGTTATTTTCAACAGGTGATGTAATTAACACATTTAGAATAACTTATGGAGCGTGTGTTGCGATCGCTTTCGGTGTTTGTCTTATTTATCCAAAAAAAGTAGATGAGGATGAGAAATTAAGCATAACAGAAGCAGTAAATAAAATTTTTGTTAAGGTGGTTTCGAAAGTTATTATGATTGGAATCACATTGTTGGTCACATCAATAGTGTTCGGATAGCAAAATATAATAGAGTGGTAAAAATGTTTAGTCTTCCATTGAAAGGAATATATTGTTGTGGTGATATCTGAGTAGGGAATTGACTTACATGTGGACGATAACCTTGGAGGCAACCGCACTGTCCTGCATAACAACCAACCTCAAATACTAGTAAAGACACCGTGCACTGTCTGAGGAAGAATAATTCCACCCGCTCTTTTTATGTCAAATTAGTGTTCTTGGTGAAACGCATTTTGCTTTAAACGAGATCTCAATTTCTAAAGCAAATATGAGAGCGAGGTTCGAAACCCGATTTGACACTAATCATAGTTGTTTGTTTTTTGTTATTTTCGGTTGAGGAAATGTCGTGATGATATGTCCTCAACCATTGGTTTTATAAAAAATAATTATTATTTCGTAAAAAAATTGACGGAAAGCTTGCATATATAAAATAATTGTCGTATCTTTGCATTGTGAATAAGAAACAATAACAATAAATATAATAAAAAGATATTTTATGAAAAGAAATTATTTAATCATTTTATTTTCGGCATTATTGACATTCTTTATTGGTCAAACCATTTTGCTATCAAATGAATTGAAAGAAACCAAACAAAGCCTCATCGATATGGAGCAGAAATATAATGAACATATAAACCAAGAAAAACAGAAAGCAAATTCGCTATCAGATTGGGACAAGTTCACGCTTGCTTTAATGAAGGTTGAGTCTAATTATGATGCCACTGCGGTTTCGAGTGCGGGTGCGAGAGGATATTTCCAGATCACGCCAATTTATGTGAAAGAGGTAAATCGCGTCCATAAAACAAACTATGTATACGAAGATGTGGTCAAATCTTTTGAAAAAAGTTATGAAGTATTCACTCTGATGCAAGAAGCACATAATAAAGATTATAATATGGATGAGGCTCTCAGATTACATAATGGTGATCACGAATGGTATAACAGAAGAGTATATAAAGAAATGGCTGCGATAGAAAAATACGAAGAGATGCGTAAAATGGTCAAGTCGGCTAACGGATCTTTATTTATATAATAAAATAAAAGATTATGAAAAAGATTGCAGGTTTTATTTGTTTTATAGTCATGTGCGTCACACTTAATAGTTGCGCGGTTACTGATGATTGTGTGTATACAACAAGAACAGTTTGCTATCCGACAGCAACAGTGTATTACAGACCAGCACCAAAACTTGGATATTATTATCCAGGACAATATCGTTATCATTATCATTATCATAAACCATTGCCTCCAAAGAGACATTATAATAAACCACATAAACCTACTCCACCTTCAAGACCACACACAGGTCAAAATAGAAGAAATAGACATTAAATTTAAAAAAATAATTATTTTAAAAAGAAATACAATGACTTATAAACAATTAGCGGACACATTAAATATTCTGGCAGCAAAGAAACCAGATGGTTTCGTGATGGATTTTGCCGAACACGATGAGTGGGGAATAGATCTCAGAGAATTTAACTTTTCACCAGAAGAAATTCGATCGCTCGCAGAAATTGGTTGGGGGCTTGGATGTGATAACGAATGGGACGAAGAGGATATGGAGGCGTGGTTAAACCCGCAGAATCATACAGACGAAGAAATCGTTGAAGTGTTTAACAGGTATAAATCAATCTACAAATACGCATAAATTATGAGAAGTATTTTTTATAAAAAGTATAGAAGACTATCTGGTATGACAGTGGTGAGACATATTGAATTGTTCCTTAAAGATCGTGGGTGTCCGCTGTCAGAAGAGCAGAAGCGTCAGCTGTCAAATCACTGGGGAAATAACATTGGAAATTGTGGTGATCTTGGATTGCCCTTCCAGGCTTATAGTTGGAATAAGATGAAATACACTGGAAACCCTATGGCAAGATTGACATTCCCGTTGTTTGCTCTGTTCATTATTCTGATGACATTTGTTATCCGCCCGCTTCATTGGCTCACAAGTGGTTCGTGGTGGTTCGGAAAAGACTCAAAGATTGAGGAGTTCTGCAATAAGTGGTGGATAGCAATCTTCGGAGAATAAAAAATAATTATTTTTTAATTTAAGAAATGAGATGACATGATAACAAGAGAATTTCTATTACATAATGGATTTGTCCGCGTCTGGGAAGATTCTAATTCCCAGAATGAAGAGAATGAAGAGTATGAATATATTAAACGCATAGATGGTAATAAATTTATTACTGTCGGTTATAGTAAACTATACAAATGGAATTATGAAATTCAAAACTCTGATTCGCACATTTCAATATCTGCTGATTGTCAAGATGTTATATATATCGATGACTTTCAAAATCTGATAGAACTCGCAGATATAGACCTCTATCTGAAAAGACATGATGGCATTCCATTTTCTGATTTCCATAAGAATGTAGATTTCTCTGTTCTTTTTGATTTCGGAGATAATGATTTCAGTGTTTCGATCGCTGCAGCAGCAGAAATATATTGTGATGAGTTCAATCGACTTCTTGAAAATATCGACTTTTGTGATAGCAGTCGCCGCGCAAGATATATAAAAGAATTTAATAATATATGTAAAACAGATTATGTCAAAGAAATTCTGAAATGCGGTTTCATATCCGATAGATTGAATAAGCATTGTGATTTCAGTTATAACAAAACACCAAATACATCTGATGCTATTGAAAAATCACAAAAAGATTTGAATTATATCTTCGCGGATGATAAGAAAAACAGGTGGGAAAAAGTTGATGGTAAGATCGTTATTACCGAAGAGTTGGACAGATTTATAACTGGCACTCACGAGGAGATTTCGACAGCGGTTCTGAAATATGGAGATCAAGATCGACACAATAAACTTGCTGATAAATCAGTGGATAATTTCCCAGTTTGGTGCAATAACGAAGTATTAGTCTTGTATATGAAGGATGGATTCCTAACCTATACTATTATTTAGAAAAAATAATTATTTTTTTTTAACTGATAGAATTATGAAGTATTTTAATTACTATTTGAATTATCCTATAAACGCTATAAAAGGATCCTTTTTTAAAATTCGTATGAAACTGTTGGACAAATTCCGTAAGTTGATATACGACTATGAGATGAATGAAGTATTAAACCAGAAAATGGAAGAGTCTTATTACGAGCATCCAGCATCACAAGATTTAAAAGTAGGTATCCTCTGTCCAGCGATCGTCGTCACCAAGATACTGGAGAAACATTTCGGGTTTAATAAACTTATGAGAATGAGAATTCATGGAATCGAAGTTGATACACAAAGTATATCAGCAATTACCGTTACTATCAGACTAAACAGTCCAGGAACACTAATTGGAAGAGGTGGATGTGATATAGACGCAGTAGAAAATATGTTGGAAAATTATTTCAATAAAAAAACAGAAATCAGAATCGTTGAAATAAGAAAGGATGTAAATATGCCTCTCTATATATATTGAAAAATAATTATTATTTAAACTGAAATGACATGAATAATAAATGGGTAAGAGCGGCAATCCCCGCTCTTCTTATACATATCTGTATAGGAAGCGTCTATTGTTGGTCACTCCTCAAAGACGAAATCGCACAAATGATGACATGTGATGTATCAGAAATCGAGTTCGCGTTTTCGCTCGCAATTTTCTTCTTGGGTATGTCAGCAGCGTTCGGGGGAAATTTCGTCGAAAGAAACGTAAAAATGTCATCAGGATTATCCTGTGTATGCTTCTCATCAGGATTGTTGCTGTCAGTGCTGTCGATTATAACAAAATCTATTCCAGGACTCATGATTAGTTATGGATGTATAATGGGAGTCGGACTTGGAATCGGATATTTATCACCAGTAAAAACACTGATGATTTGGTTCAATAAACACAAGGGACTGGCAACTGGAATAGCAATATCTGGGTTCGGGCTGTCCAAAGTTTTATTTTCACCTTTTATAGAATGGTGCAATGAAAACTATTCTGTAGTAACAACATTGATCGCAATATCTGCTATCAGTGTCATATGTATGACCACCGCAGCATATCTTATCAAAAAACCACACGAGTGGAACGAACCAAAAACAAAACTTAACTCGAAAGATTATTTGAATATGCTGAAATCACCATCGTATTGGATGATGTGGTTGATATTCTATCTGAATATCACCTGCGGCTTGGCGTTGATCTCTTTTGAAAAATCAATAGGAATTTATGCGGGAATAACAAATATAGCATTGCTATCCGCGCTGACAGCATTTTTTAATACTGCAGGTAGATTTTGCTATTCAACAGCATCAGATTTTTTGAAGAATAAAACTTGGATTTATATCGCCATATTTGCATCATCCGCTTTGAGTATATTGACCGCTTCAGTTCTTCCTATAATCGTCCCACTGATGCTTTGTGTCATAAACGCGGGTTATGGAGGAGGCTTCTCAACGCTACCAACTTTATTGCAATCTAAATTTGGAATGGAAAAAATAAGCACAATACATGGACTCACCCTGTCGGCGTGGGCTATCGCGGGACTAACAGGAAATCAAATTTCAAATCTGATAATAAACATACTTGGTTGGACATATAATTCACTTTTCATGATCCTATTTGTATTATATATATTGGCATTTTATATAACATATAGAATTTTGAAAAACTGAAAACATATATAAAATCAAAAAAATAATTATTATTTTTGAAAAAAGTTGTCAAAATATTTGGTAGTTATATAAAAAAGTATTACCTTTGTATCAGAAATAAAGAAAACATAATTATAAACATTAAAACAAACATTATGAAAAAGCAAGTTATTAGCGTTAGAAACATTCTTCTTGGAACACGTATTGGTTATGCAGATGTAACTTTGGAAAAAGCAAAAACTTTTACCTTAAATAAGAAAAACAGAAATGTTGAACGTAGACATTTGTTGAGGATTAAAAGAGAAATGCAAGATGTATTGTGGTCTATGACACCAATCGTTGTTAATGTGGTTACTGGTAACATTATTGATGGACAACATCGTCACAGAGCATTTATTGAACTTATGGAAGAAGGATTGGTTCCAAAAGATTATTTGCTTGGTGTAATGTATGTATCAATGTCAGAAGAGGCTGAATTGGAAGAGATTGAAAGAATCAATAATAACAACAAGCAATGGTCTGTTGGAACTTTTGTCAATAAGCATATTGATGAGGAGTCTTATAATAGACTTGTGGAGTTTGGTAAATCACATTTGCTTACTTGCAATAAAAACGGTGTAAAATTGCGTTATACATCTTCAATGGTAAAAGGGATATGTTGTACTGATTTGCTAAAGAACGGATTGTTCAAAGCAAGCGATGAGGAATTTGAGAGAGCAGAACATGTTCACTACGAAATGCTTAATCTTATAGAAGCACTTGATAAACCAAAGAAAGGTTCTTTCTTAGAATCTATGGCAATGACTTGGATTAAATTCCGTGAGCGATATGATTTCGCAACTTGGATGGCAGAGTTCAACTCTACAGATAAGTATAAAAAAATGCCATCCAATAATAAAAAGCAATGGGAAGAACTATTTGCGGTTGCACATTCAAGTATTGAAATGAAAAACAAATAATAATTATTATTTCGTAAAAAACCACCAAAGAAATTTGGTGGTTTCATTTTTTATTCGTAACTTTGCAGTAGAAAAACAAACAAAAGATTTAATTATGAAACGAGAAATAAAGTTTAGAGGAAAAAATTCCGAAACAAAACAGTGGGTGAATGGAGACTTGCTACACGTTGGAAATGGATTTATCATTACAATCAATAGTGAACTTGGCGAAACTTTACCAGATAATGAATATATAGGACTCGCTTATAGACCTGACGAAATTGCAGTCGTTATTCCCGAAACCATAGGTCAGTTCACAGGCTTGCTCGATAAAAACAGAAAGGAAATTTATGATGGAGATATTGTAATATTCGACAATCATCTTCAAGACATATCACAGATTGTTTATGATTATTCTGGGTTTTATGTGGATAGTAAAAACAATAGAACCGCACTTCGACCTACGATGAATAATCATATGATAGTGGTTGGTAATATTTACGACAATCAAGAACTACTTAAAACAGAAACACTATGAACTCAAGAAACATTTTTGAAATCATTAGATCAAAACTACTTTTAAGCGAATTGAATTGGCATAAAAGATATGACAATGAAACATCACTTTGGGAATACAAGATATATAAATATAAATCAAAGAGTAGAAAGCCGATAGCATTCATTCAAATTGGTGAGTATGATAACACGGGAAATATAATCGGGCTTTCAGTAACATATGCAAATGACATACAAAACCCGATAGATTGTGAGACATTGACACAGTTTGAAAGAACATTGGATAACATAACAAATAAAGAATATGGACATTAAGCAGTTTGTGTGTGCAGCAGCATACGAGTTTCTCGAAAATCATTATAATGAATTGAAAGAAAGACCTGAAGATTTGGGTTTCAAAAGTAAGGAGGACTTATTTGAGCGTGTTAAAAATAACCCGCTCGATGCAATTTGGTGCATTAGAAAAATCTTCACCATCTATATGGATAAGGATTATTGTTCTCAACTATTCATTGAGAATGAGGAGGATGATATATATAAGGCAACCCTAAACGGAGAGACACGTTACTATCAGTTGAAATTTGATGATGATGATACGTTTTTTTGCCCCAAAATAGTTGATTTCGTAGAAGTAAAAAAACACACGAAGTTGGTTCCAGTTATAACTTGGATACCTATTGATAAAAAATAATTATTATTTTGTAAAAAAACCGCCATATTATTTGGTGGTTTCATTTTTTATTCGTAACTTTGCAGTAGAAAAAGAAACAAAAAGTCAAACAATTAAAAAACAACAATTATGAAAGGTAAAGTTATCATCGGCATTTCAATTTTGGTATGGATTGCAGTTCTTACATATACATTCTTTTTTTCTGAAAATGAATATGCAAATGCAATAATCATCTTCTTGGGATTTATGGTTACTATGTGTGGTCTTACTTTTGGATGCGAAGAATTGGAAAAGAAATAAAATTTAATAAAAAAACCACCGAAGAAATTTGGTGGTTTCGTTTTTTATTCGTATCTTTGCAGTAGAAAAGGTCAAACAATTAAAAACAACAATTATGAATAGAGTATTTAATGATTGTATTTCTAATGTGCCATCTAAATATATTGATGGTAGTGAAACAATTTGTGTTGTTAGAGAAAATGGAAAAAGTGAGTTCTATTTTGTTGTTTTCAATCCAATGTTTGAGAATAATGATGAAGAGTATTACTATGCCTATGTGTTCGAGGATATGTATGACCTAATAAATTACTTTGCAGATAATGCTAAAAGCGAGAAATATATAAAACCGAAATTCTGTGATGCTTTCAAAACAAAAGAAGAGTATTGCAGATGGTTTGATAATTTACAATATAATTAGATTGCAGAAAAATATCTAACACATATTATATAAACATTATAAATAAAAACTATGGTTTACTTTTTTGTAGATAAGGACGGCACGGAGGGTTGTTCAAATGAACTCCCTAACCGCAATTTTAGCGAGTGGGTTGGTTGGAAAGATGTGTATGGTGAAGAGTGCACAATTACAACATTGCCAAACGGAACTATTGAAAAAATTATCGGTAAGAAATTGACTTGGGATGACGAGCCGTATGAGTATTATGGCAACGTATAATTAAATAATAATTATTTTTATAAAAAATTGGCTGAAAGCTTGCAGATATGAAATAATTGTTGTATCTTTGTAATAGAAAAAGAAACAAAAACAACTAATTATGGCATTTGAACTTAAATACAAAACAAAGGACACTCAAAATTTGATAGATATATTTTATAATTTGAGTAAGTCTAACTTTAATCAAGAGGTAATCCAGTCAGAGTTAGAGAAACTAACAAAATATCCTACAAATGTTATTGAGGAATTTTTGAAATGTGTTAAACTTCTCAAAGAAAATGATATTAAAGAAAAGTATATGGGTATCATAGGTTATATTACTATGAGATTGAATTTGGTTGAATTAAATTGAATAAAAAAGTAAGACTATGGATAAAATTTCTAAATTTAGACAGACAATGAACACTATTCGTGTTGAGGTAGTAAATGAACTCTTAAACGTGATGAAAAAGCACAACTGCAAAGAGGTTGATACAAATGAGTTCGACGATACACCTACAGTTATTGATAGCAATATAGCCGATGATGCATTAACTCTCGATGGTATTCGGGTAATTGAAGGAACAAAACCATATTTGGTATTTGAATGTTCGTCTGCTTACGATAGCGAAGATGTTGCATCAAACAACATTTCTATCGACAATTTGGTGGAGATATTGGAATGGGTCATAACTTATGAAAAGTTTTTATTTGATGGTGAGGATTAATTCCTCACCTCACTCAATAAATAATAATTATTTTTTATGAAATCTCATGCCAACAATAATACGATTATTCAGAAATCTTCTGATTTCATATCAAAACCGAAAAAACAACATTTGGGTCATTTCAGAAAAAGAATTCAACAGACTCGTGGACAGAACCAAACCTGTAATTTACATAAATAATTAAAAGAAATTATAATAAAATGATACAAACTTTTAATCAATTTATAAATGAAAGCGTAAATGAACACGGACCTTTGAGCGTGCACGAAACAATCAATAAACCATTCGCGGATTTCATTTTCACAGCACAAGATAGATTAGATACATTCATATCAAAACTAACAGATTTGCTACATGATATGGATGTTGCTATCGAAACAACAAAAGAAGAACTATCTGATGTAATCGTAGGAGAACCAACCATAAAAGTTGATAAGTATCTGTCAGACATCACTGTTGAATTCAGAACAAATGTTCCAAACAACGATGAGGCTTGGGCTGCTGATGAGAGCACAGCTTTAGAACTCGAACAAAGAGTAAACGACTTGCTTGATATTAAGAACGAAGCACGTGCAGAAATTCATTATAAACCCGACGAAGATGGTAATTGCATAGTTGTTTTACACATTTATGTTTTGGACGAAAAAAACTTCGGAGAATTTACAGATACATTTATTAAATTTGGAGAATAAAAAATAATTATTTTTATAATATGATTAAGACATTTGAACAATTCACAAGCAGTTCTGCAAAGCAGATGTATACACCAGAAGAGTATCAAACCGTGTATGACATAGTATCCGAATACTATGAGGGTGATGACATCGAGGATTTCATCTATTCAACAGATATTGAAGAAAAGGACGACTTCATTACAGAAAACGAAATCGAAAATCTCAGAGTCTGCTTTAATTGCGGTAAGTTTATGAACGAAGGTTATTTATATAACGACTACGAAACATATTGCTCTGATAAATGTTTTATAGAAAAACATGGAAAAGCAACCTTCGATGGAGCTGGTGATGACGAATTGTATTGGACATCTTGGGAAGGATAACATATATATCTCGGCAACCATGTGTTGAAGGAGTTACGGAGGCGGCAGATTTGTCGCCTCTTGTTTTTTGATCGAGACCCAATCGAAATCTGATGGAAATGAAATCAGGATCCCGCTGTCAGCACACATAAGAAAGGATCCTTTTATAAACTGACAGCAAGCGTTAGATATAAACAACTAATAAAAAATCAAAAAATAATTATTATTTCGGAAAGAAACCGCCATATTATTTGGGGATTTCATTTTTTTATGTTATCTCTGTATCAGAAATAAGAACTAAAACAAAACAATTATGGCAGCAACATCAGGAGCAAAAACTTGGGGAGGTAAAGAAGTGTATAACGAGTCAGGCACACTTTATACTAAAGTTAGTGGAGCAGGTGGCACTGCATTTCTATCAACAGCAACTTACGATTCTTGTGATGGTGTCAAATGGATGTGGCGCATTGATGGAATCAGCGGGTGGTTTCGTGAAGGCGGATATATGAGCAACTCTGAACAAGAAGCGTTTAACAAAGGTATCGCGTATTGTAAAGAACAAGGATATGAAATTTTAAGCAAATAATAATTATTTTTTGCAAAAAAGTTGGCTGAAAGCTTGTATATATGAAATAATTGTCGTATCTTTGTAGTGTAAATAAGAACAACATATACAATTATGAAAACTACAATAAACACTTCAAATTATAAAAGAGTTGAATCAATAAACCTTAAAGGCTTAACATTTACATCGTCATATAATCACAATTATTACTATGACAAGAATAATGATGATTTAATTCTTGAAGAAACAGATGATTATCAAACGTGTTTCTATTACAGAGTTAATATAAATGAAGATCTAGAAGTTAGAACGGATTATTTAGGATATACCGAAGACGAATTTGGATTTGGAATTTTTGATGACGACTATGACGGTTATCCTTGTCGAAATGAAAATAATGTTGTAGAATTAACATAATATGAAAATATCAGAATTGATAGAAATACTGCAAGAATTACCTCAAGATGCAGAAGTAATGGCATCTACACAAGATGGCAGAAATTATTCTGTAACAGACGTTGATTATTACGATGAACCTTTTGATTATATTGAATTAAGTTAAACTATGGGAAGAAGATTTAATATAGGCGACAGAGTTGTAAGATTTAACCCATCGTATTATAGCAACATATTCCATAAAGAGAAATATATGGAATACGCACAAGTAACAGATGCTAACGATGATAGATTTACAACAAAAGGAAAACTAACCAACTTCGACAATGGCACTAATTATAACGATTGCTTTCAGTCAAGCGGTAAATGTGTTTATGGATATGTTGGCGATACAACATTTTGGTTTAACCTTGATACTGAACAAGAACTGATAAATGAATTTCACGCAAAAGCAGAAGTTCAGTTTATAAACGAAGTGAAAGAGAAAAATGCGGAGGAGATTGCTCGAATAGAAGCACAAATAAAATCATTGGAAAAAGCAAAAGCAAGATTGCAAGATATGACTGATGCTTATATGGGATACACTACACTCAAAACATTTGAACATATCGGTGATATGAGCAATGTGTTCCAACATAAAATAGATATGTGTAACAAACTTTACAAAAAATAATTATTATTTCGTAAAAAAGTATCCAAAAAGCTTGCATATATGAAATAATTGTCGTATCTTTGTAATAGAAATAAGAAACAACAAAACAATAAAACTATGACAACAATAGCAAGGAAGTTCGTAAAATGGGATGTAAAACCATTGGATACTTTGAAAGATAGCAAAGTTTATATTCTTCGTCAAAAAGTTAATGATAATGGCAAGTTAAGCAGAGACGAAAAGAATTGGATAACAAAGCAAGTGAATAGTAATGTATGTTTTAAATATGCAATACCTTTGATGGGATGGTGTTTTGATTTTTCCGACATTCTTAAAACTTTTATTGTAAAACAATATGGTGGTTGGACAGAATATAAAGCAATAGATAAAACATCACTTCGTAAAATGCTTATTGGTAGAATTGACAAAATAGTAGAGGTTGCATAAAAAATACCCCAACTAAAAGATATTTTATAAAAGAATAGTTTTTTTATTTTTTTTTAGCCCAATACCATTGACTCGCGATTTTTTTAAATGGTATTGGGCTTTGTTTATATCTACGAATTATAACCGATAGCAAAATAATAATTATTTTATAAATGAGGAGGTGCATTAGCATCTCCTTCTTCATGATTTGGAACCTTTTAAAAGGATCCTTTTAACATCAGATTTCAGACTTCATTACTTGGATCCACTTAATAAATGGAACCTTTTAAAACTTCATTAAAAGGATCCTTTTAACATCTCCTCATTTTTATATCCGCCACACCTGGCATCTGTGCAGAACCGCTGCACAGTTAATATCGTTTACCAGATTCTGATACCAGATGAGATGCTCCCAGCAAAACTCACCAGCAGGATTTCCAGCCTTCCTGTCTATTAGCATCAGCAGGATTTCATCCTTCATCTATCAACCAAACATATCTAAAAAATAATTATTTTTTATAAAGACAAACTTATACTCCTCATCAACGCGGCGGATAGCAATCACCACATCTCCTTCAACAACATATTCGAGATCGGGTTCACACATCCTGATGACAGAGCATCTCGTGACATCATGACTCAGTGAATACTATCAGGCGTCATGCGATTTCATATAAGTTCCGTCCGATAGCAACATCTCATATAAAAGGATCCTTTTCACCAGACGCAATATACCAGACCAGATCACGCTGGACAGTTTCCAAGATGATGACGATCGCTATCCGCCAGTGACCACTTCCTATTCACCATCAGCAGGATTTCATATCCAAGTTACTCTTACCTAATAAAAAAATAATTATTATTCCAATAAATATTTTATACAATATAATATGTTAAGCATCTTAATCCCAACTCTAATAGCAACGATCGTATTCATCTCATACAACGCAGCGGTGCTGTCCAACTTCGGAGTCCCAGTATCACTAAGCGACACATTCTACCTGTGGAACAAAACCAAGACAGGTCGAGGATACATATTCACAATTATGATGCTCGTGATGACCGCATGTCTGATGCCAGGATGGTTGACCCTTACAGAAACAATATCATCTTGGTCACAAAACCTGACATTCCTTCCATTCATATCCGCAGCATCACTCGCATTCGTCGGAGCAGCACCCGCTTTCAAAGATTGCGACATAGAATACCAAGTTCACATGACAGCAGCATACTTTGCAGCAGCATTCTCTATGATTTGGTGCAGCGTCGTTTGCTATCACATCGCGTGGATTATCTTACCTGCATGGATGATTACTATTTGGGCGATCGCATACGTTACCAAAACATATAAAACTTGTGCCGTCTATTGGTGGGAGATGGTTGCGATCGGTTCTACACTGACCACCATTATCACCGAGAGCATCTTGTAATGTTTATTTGAAAAGTTTCAGTGGGCTTCAAGAACTTGGAGTCCACTTCTCATGTCATGTGATTTCATATTTACTATATATAAAAAAATAATTATTTTTCCAAAACATATAGAAACCGATAGCACAAAACATTCACGCCATCCAAATCATCCTTCATAACTTGGATCCTTTAACATCAGATTTCAGATCGAACGCCATTCATATTAGACATTTAATCCTAAGTCATCAAATTTCAGATTTACTCTTCGTCACAGCAGGCAAGTCAACACGGCGGTGCTGTCAAAAAAAATTATTATTTCAAACCACTCATCCTCCGATAGCATTCACCATCTTGGAACATCTC
>JAEIGA010010898.1_pt1 | contig 13786 bp, 12 predicted proteins | sample 9270691 | NCBI WGS metagenome assembly JAEIGA01 (sample SAMN17057246, study PRJNA624740) | gut metagenome | biome: biome; isolation source: fecal sample | host: Bos grunniens | place: China: Xizang | collected 2019 | reverse complement strand
TATTTAATATTCTTTTTCTAATTTATATACTAAGTCTTTAAATACTTCTAGTGCTTTATCAACAGATTCTTTCTTTTCCATATCAACACCAGCTGCTCTTAATTGATTAAGTGGATAATCTGAGCCTCCACTCTTTAAGAATTCTATATATCTATCAACAGCTTCTTTTCCTTCTGTTAATATCTTTTGACTTAAGGCACTTGCTGCAGAGAATCCAGTAGCATACTTATACACATAGAAATTTGAATAGAAATGTGGTATTCTAGCCCATTCTAATTCAATTTGCTTATCTACTATTGCAGACTTTCCATAGTATTTTTTATTTAAATCATAATACATATCATTAAATTCTTTAGCTGTTAATGGGTTACCTTCTTCTACACTTTTATGTGTTAATTTTTCAAATTCAGCAAACATTGTTTGTCTATATACAGTTGTTCTAAACTGCTCTAAGTAATAGTTTAGAAGATATATTCTTTCTTCTTTTGAATCTGCCTTTTCTAATAAGTAGTTTATTAAAAGTAGTTCATTTAATGTTGATGCAACTTCTGCTACAAATATCTTATACCCTGAATATAAGTATGGTTGAGTCTTCTTAGAGTAATAACTATGCATTGAATGTCCTAACTCATGTATTAATGTGAATAATGAGTTAAGGTCATCCTTATAGTTCATTAGTATATACGGATGTGAGTTATAACTTCCCCAAGAATAAGCTCCACCTTGTTTTCCTTCATTTTCATAAACATCTATCCAATTTTCTTTAAAAGCTCTTTTTATTAATTCTAAATATTCTTCACCTAATGGTTTTAAAGCATTTAATATTATATCTTGTGCTTCTTCATAAGGTATTTTCATATCAAAATTTTCAGTTAAAGGAACATATAAATCATACATATGTATCTCATTTAATCCTAAAAATTTCTTTTTAATATCTACATATCTATTTAATGTATCTAAGTTTTCATCCACTGCTTTTATAAGGTTGTTATAAACATCAACACTTATATCATCTTGGAATAATGATGCATATAGTGCTGATTCATATTTTCTAGCTCTAGAATAGAAAATTTCTGATTTTATTCCTCCATATAGCATAGATGCAAAAGTATTTTTATATTTATCATATGTTTTATACATTGCATCAAAAGCATTTTCTCTAACCTTCTTATTTTTACTTTTTAAGAAAGTTGAGAAGTTAGAATGAGTAAGTTTTACTTTTTCACCATCTTCATTTTCTATCTCTGGAAACTCCATATCTGCATAAGATAGCATATCGTAAGAATTTTCAGGGACAGATGTTAAATCAGAAACTGCTGCTAATATTTCTTCTTCTTTTTCTGTTAGTGTGTGAGGTTTTTCTCTTAATATCTCATCTATATACTTTTTATAAAAAGATAATTTTTCATGACTTAAATATTCTTTAAGCTTGTTATCATCAATAGCTATTATTTCTGGAACCATATAAGATGACGCAGTAGATAATTCTGTAGATAGCATATCTGTCTTTGTTGCCATAGCTTGATTTTCGTTTATTCTAGTATCCTCATGTTGTTTCATATGTGTATATACATATAAGTTTTGTAATAATTGTGAAGCTTTTTCTGATATATTAAGTGCTTCATATAAGTTTTCTTTGCTTTGTGCTAATTTTCCCTTATATTGTTTTATATCATTTATATACGATTTTATTTTTTCTATATCTTTTTCAATAGACTCTTTACTTGGGTACATTAAATCTATATTCCACTTATATTTATCATCTATATCTTTTCTATTAATTCCCATATTTTCACTCCTCGTATGTAATTTTATTTTATAATATAGATACTAAGATAGCTCCATTATCTATAAATATTCCCATTATAATACTAATACTTGCTATTATTATTTTATTTTTATTTTTAATCTTTAAATCAAACATTTATACCTGTGATGCTAAAATAACTCTTTCAATAAACTTTTATGTAAATTATATAACTTATTGGTTATTATATCTATAAAACTTTCATTCTACATCTCAAACTAAATTATAACTATATCTTATTTTATATTAACTTAATGTAAATAATCTACACTTATTATATTTTTTGAGTTATTCAATTCATTTGCTAATTCTTCCAATATTATACGCCTATCGTATACTATAAAAAAACTCAATTTCCAAAACATATTATCTAACTTTTCTATATCTATGTTCTTTACAATAATTTCAGATTTTTGAAATGTATTATATATCATAGCTATAATATTTATATTATTTACAGTTATAGTAAATATAGTTTGTTTATTTTTAAAAAACATCTTATCAATATTTTTCAAAATATATAATGTTACCATTACCAATAACCAAGCACAAATACCCAGTACATAATATCCATATCCTATAGCTATACCTATACAAGCTGTAGCCCATATTCCTGCTGCTGTTGTCAAACCTCTAATTCCATTTGATGTTTTTAAAATTGCTCCTGCACCTAAAAAACCAATTCCAGATAATATTTGAGCTGTTAATCTAGCTGGATCACTATTAGTTTGTGAACTATATTGAAAAAATAAAGATAAAGATGTTATAGATGTTATACATGAACCCATAGATACCAATATATGTGTTCTAAATCCTGCAAATTGGTTTGATCTTTCTCTCTCTAATCCTGTTAATCCGCCAACTATTAAAGCAATTATTAATCTTTGAATTATAACTCTATTAGTAATAATAATTACCCCCTAATATTAATATATAATAGCTTATTAAAATTCTAAGATTTATTTATATTCTAATCTTAAAAACTTAGAATTTAAACATTTATAAATATTTATTTAACATTTTTATTTAATATAAAATTTATATTCATATATTAAAAATATATTGCTAGTTTTAATATATGAATATAAATTAGAAAATATATTTTTTATCTCAACAAAAAAAGTCCACTTTTGTGGACTATTTTTTAGTTAATACTATGTATTTATTTATCAAATTATCAATTTCATTACTTGATGCTACTAATTCATCCTTAAATATTTCTGGATATTCCATGTATGCATGTATTTGTTCCCTTAATTCATCAATTTGTCCTTTTAGTATTTCTAATTCTCTATTCGCCATATAATCTCCAAGGTCATAAATTTATCGTTTTCTTTGTTTATATAATAACAAATTATTCCATGTTTTGTCAATAATCTTAAATATAAAATAGATATTTTTAAATATGCTTTATTTTAAAAATTAAATACTTTTTTACACTTTTATCTTTAAATCAAGTATTTACTTCATGGTAATATTTCCCATACATTGACACTCAAAATTATTGTTGTTAGAATATTTTTTGATAATGAATTTCATTAGGAGGTAACACTTATGAATGTTTGCGATTTAAAAGTAGGTCAAAAAGGAATCGTTGATAATATATATGGAAATGAAAAATTAGTTAAGAGATTATTAGCTTTAGGATGTATAAGTAATACAGAGATAGAAATAAAAAAAATTGCTCCATTAGGAGATCCAATTGTAATTAGATTTAGAGGATTTGATCTTGCTCTTAGAAAGTCTGATGCTAAGAATATATCTCTAAAGTAAAAAAGGAGGTTATTATATGATTAATGTTGCTTTATTTGGTAACCCAAATGTAGGTAAAACTACAGTTTTTAACTTACTTACTGGATCAAACCAATATGTAGGTAACTGGCCTGGCGTTACTATTGATAAAAAAGAAGGCTTTTTAGGTAAAGGTATAAAAATAGTAGACTTACCTGGTATATATGCTATGGATACTTTCTCTAATGAAGAAAAGGTATCAAAAGAATTTCTAGAAACTGGAGATGTTGATGTTATAGTTAACATAGTAGACGCATCAAATTTATCTAGAAATCTTTATCTAACAACACAGCTTATGGAGTTTAATAAGCCAATTGTTATTTTACTTAATATGTTAGATATTGCAGAATCTAAAGGTATATATGTTGATTCTGACAAACTTTCAAAGGAGCTTGGTGTTACTGTTGTTCCAATAATAGCTAAGAAAAAAAATGGAATTGATAAAATATCTTCAGCTATAAAAAATTCAGTAAATAAAAAAGTAGATTACAATATAGATTTTGGTAATGAAACTCAAACATATGAAAAATTAGAAGATATGTTATCTAGATGTATAAAAAATAATTCAAATAAAAAAACATCTATAAGTGATAAAATTGATAATATTGTTTTAAACCCAATTTTAGCATACCCTATTTTTATACTTGCATTATTACTCCTGTTTAAATTTACATTTGATTGGGTTGGAGGACCTTTACAAGAAGGTCTAGGTGGTTTAATAGAAACATATATTTCAAATCCAATTAATAGTATGCTAGTACATGCTAGTCCTTGGTTTAAATCACTTATTATTGATGGTATATTAGGTGGTGTATGTGGTACTTTACCATTCTTCCCATTAATATTCACTTTATTCTTTGGTATATCATTATTTGAAGATAGTGGATATATGTCTAGAGCTGCTTTCTTAATGGATAATATAATGAGAAAAGTAGGTTTATCTGGTAAGGCATTCATACCTATGGTTATGGGTCTTGGTTGTTCTTCTCCAGCTATAATGGCTACTAGAACTTTAGAAAGTGAAAAGGATAGAAAAATAACAGCACTTATCTCACCACTTATGACTTGTGGCGCTAAATTACCTATATATGCACTATTCGTTGCTATATTCTTCCCTAAACATGCTGCACTTGTTACTACATCTTTATATTTACTTGGAATAGTAGTAGCTATACTAGTAGCTTTAGTTTTAAATAGAACATCATTTAAAACTGATATAGAGCCATTTGTATTAGAATTACCTGAATATAAGTTACCTACATTAAGCTCATTATTAAAGAATACTTGGAGTAAATCTAAAGGATTTTTAATAAGAGTTGTAACTGTAATGTTTGCAATGTCTGTTGCTATATGGTTATTATCGTCATTTAATTTTAATGGATTTACAGAAAATATGAATGATAGTTTCCTTGCATACTTAGGTAAACTTATAGCTCCTTTATTTGCACCATTAGGATTTGGTGATTGGAGAGCTTCTGTTTCTATATTAACTGGTCTTGGAGCTAAGGAAATAGTTATATCTACTATGCAAGTACTTTATGGTAATTTAGACAAAGTTTTACCTACAGTATTCACTGGTGTAACAGCATATGGATTCTTAGTGTTTAGTTCACTATATACTCCATGTATAGCAGCACTTGCTACTATGAGAAAAGAATATGGAAATAAAATGATGTTTGCATCACTTATATATCAATTTGTTCTTGCTTGGATAGGTGCATTTATAGTTAGAATAATTGGAGGAGCTATTTTTTATAATACTTCAAGCTCTTTAGTTGAAATAGTTATCGGTGGTTCAATATTATTAATTGCTGCAATTATACTGCTTAGAATGTTTAATAAAAAATCATCCGGTTGCGATAGCTGTAGTAGTTGTTCTGGATGTCCTAGCCAAACTACTTGTTCATCTCAAGTAGAATAAAAGTCTAAAAATATGTAATAAAACTTATCAATAAATAAAAAAGCTTGTTATTTTGATATATTTAATCAAAATAACAAGCTTTTTTATTTATTAAAATTTAACATCTACAGTTGTTTCTTTTCCACCTCTATTGATAACTACTTTTGTACTTTGGCCAGATTTATATTTATATAAAACTTTATTAAGGTCTGTCATAGTTGAAGTTTGATCATCTCCTACTTTAACTATTACATCTCCAGCTTGTATTCCTGCTCTTTGAGCTGGAGTATTGTCTACAACCTCTGCTATATAAACACCTTCATCGGCTGCTAAATTAGTTCCAGTTGAAGCTTCGAATGTAGTTACATCTATACCCTTTATTCCTAAAGTAACTTTTTCAAAGTTTCCAGATTTTATAACTTCTTCAATTATAGGTTTTGCAGTATTTATCGGTATTGAGAATCCTATACCTTCAGCTGAAGATACCTTTGCTGAGTTTATACCTACTACTTGACCTTTTTCATTTAATAATGGTCCACCACTATTTCCTGGATTTATACTTGCATCAGTTTGCATAAGACCTGTCATAGTTTCATTTTCTGTTTGAATTGTTCTATCTAATCCACTTATTATCCCTTGAGTAACTGATTTTTGGAACTCTAGACCAAGAGGATTACCTATAGCTATAGCTATATCTCCTACTCTAACTTGATCACTATCTCCTAATTCAGCAGCTGTTAAACCTGTCTTATCAACTTTAACTACTGCTAAATCTAATTTAGGATCATTCCATAAAACTTTACCTTGAGTTGTAGTACCATCATTAAATAGTACCTTTACATCTATAGCCTTACCATCAGACACAACATGTGAATTAGTAAGTATGTATCCTTTTGAATCAACTATAACTCCTGTTCCTACACCTTCTGACTGAGTTGGTATAGCATATATATTATTAGTACTTATTGTAGTTGTAGTTATACCTACTACAGAAGGCATTGCTTTATCACTAACTGCATGGTATATATTTTGACTTTTGCCACTATCATTTACTACTATTTCTTGATTTGTTGAAGTATTATTTGTAACTCCCATACTATTTTTCATAACTACTATAGTTAATAAACTAGTAAGTATACTTGTTATTATACATACTATTATAGTTAAGCTAATCCCTCTTTTATTTGCCATAAACATCCTCCTAATAAACTTATTAAATTTTATATTATTACTTATTATTTGCAATATTTATCTTTTGATAACAATAAGATAGTTTGCATATTAAAACTTTAAATTTTATTCAAAAAAATAAAATCACCAATTAGAATAATTTCTTATTGATGATTTTATTATATTCTCTTATTCTTAACTTAACCTTAACTATTAAAGTCTTTTTTCTAACTCTTCTTTTTCTTTTTCAAATCCTGGCTTACCTAATAATGCAAACATATTCTTTTTATATGCTTCTACACCTGGTTGATCAAATGGATTAACACCTAATATATATCCACTTAATGCACAAGCTTTTTCAAAGAAATATACTAAGTATCCAAAGTTATATTCATCTAATCTAGGTATATTAACTATTAAGTTTGGAACTTGTCCATCAGTATGAGCTAATAAAGTTCCTTGGAAAGCTTTTTTATTCACAAAATCAACAGTTTTCCCAGCTAAATAGTTTAAGCCATCTAAATCTACATCAACTTCATCTATAGTTATCTCTCTCTTAGCATTTTCTACATTTAAAACTGTCTCAAATAGTATTCTTTTACCATCTTGTATGTATTGTCCCATAGAATGTAAGTCTGTTGAGAAATCTACTGCAGCAGGGAATATTCCTTTATTGTCTTTCCCTTCACTCTCACCATATAGTTGCTTCCACCATTCAGCAACATAATGTAATTGTGGTTCATAGTTTACTAATAATTCAACATCTTTTCCTTTTCTATGTAATATATTTCTAACTACTGCATATTGGTAACTATCATTAGTCTTTAAATCAGAAGTACTAAATTCTTCACAAGCATCTTGAGCACCTTGCATCATAGCATCTATATCAAGTCCTGCACAAGCTATCGGTAATAGTCCAACTGGAGTTAAAACAGAGAAACGACCACCTACATCATCTGGTATTATGAATGTTTCATATCCTTCTTCATCTGCTAACTTTCTAAGAGCACCTTTTGAAGAATCTGTAGTTGCGTAAATTCTTTTACTAGCTTCTTCTTTTCCATATTTCTTTTCTAAGTAATCTTTGAATATTCTAAATGCTATTGCAGGTTCAGTTGTTGTTCCTGATTTAGATATAACGTTTATAGATACATCTTTATCCTTTATTACATCTAATAAGTCCATCATATATGTAGAACTTATATTTTGTCCTACAAAGTATATTTCTGGAGATTTTCTATCTTCCTTAGATAGGTTATTTCTAAATGAATGGCTTGCCATTTCTATAGCAGCTCTTGCTCCTAAGTAAGATCCACCTATACCTATAACTAAAAGTACATCTGTATCTGACTTTATTTTTTCTGCTGCTTTCTTTATTCTATCGAATTCTTCTTTATTATAATTTTTAGGAAGTTCCACCCATCCTAAAAAGTCATTTCCTAATCCAGTTTTTTCATGAATCATTTTGTGAGCTTGATCTACATAAGCTTGCATACAATCTACTTCATATTCATTTATAAATCCTATAGCCTTGCTATAATCAAATTTAATATTTCCCATAAATATCCCTCTTTCTTTCTATCTTTAAGAAAATTATAGCATAAATTTCCTCTATAATTAATCATAAATTACATTTCTTTATCTTATAATTCAATACTTTTTATAAAACACTATATTTATTAATATTACAAATAAAAAAGTTGCCTCAAATGAGACAACTTTTATTTTTTAATTAGTTATTAGTAACTCTTCCTGCTATAACTTGTTGTGCTATATTAACAGCATGGTCAGATACTCTTTCTAAGTTACTTATTATATCTAAGTATATAACTCCAGTATCTATACTACAAGAACTACTATTTAATCTGTTCATGTGATTTGCTCTACATGATTTTTCCATCATATCTACTTGCTCTTCCATTTTTATAACTTTGCAAGCTAAGTCAACATTTGATGTTCTCATAGCTTCTAAAGCATAAGTATAAGTAGATACTACTTTATTGTACATTTCATTAAGCTCTGACATTCCTACATCTGATAAAGACATATCTGATTCTTTTATATCTTTTGCTAATTCTGCTATATTCTCAGCATGATCTCCGATTCTTTCTATATCATTAACAGTATTAAATAAACCATCTACTACTTCTCTTGAATCTTCATCTAATGAAGCTTTTGATAATTTAAGTAGATAATTTAATATTTGCTTTTGTAATTCATTTACAAGTTTTTCTTTCTTGAATGATAATTCTACTTTTTCATTAGATTTATCCATTACACCAGACATAGCAGAATCTAAACTTTCTTTAGCTTTTTCACCCATTCTTAGAGTTTCTTTTACTGTGTTAGATAATGCTATTGATGGAGTCTCTATCATTCTTTCATCTATAAATTTAACAACTTTAGAGTCATCATCTTCCTCACTTTTAGTTTCTGGAACTAATTTCATTGCTAATTTAACTATTAACTTGTTAAATGGTAATAATATTATAACATTTATTACATTAAATAATGTATGTGCATTTGCTATTTGTCTAGCTGCATCTGATGGATCTATAGCAGTAACTATAGCTACTATAGGCTTACTTAATATTAACATAAATATTACTGAACCTATTACATTAAATGTTAAATGCATTATAGCTGCTCTTCTTGCATTTCGAGTTGCACCTATACTTGATATTAATGAAGTTACACATGTACCTATATTTTCACCATATAATATTGGTAACGCTGCCGTTACAGGTATTAAACCTTGAGAAGCAAGAGCTATTAACATACCCATTGAAGCACTTGAACTTTGTACTATTGCTGTTATAGCGAATCCCATTAATACTCCTAGTAATGGATGGTGTCCAAAGCTTAGTAACATATCTGTAAATCCTTGGTATTCTGCTAGTGGCTTAACAGCATCTTTCATGAAATCCATACCTGTAAATAATATACCAAATCCTATAAGTATTTCTGCTATATGCTTATATTTTGGCTTTTTAGCGAACATGTATATAACTATACCTATTCCTAATGCAACTGGTGCAAGGAAATCAACATCTAATGATACTAACTGTGCTGTTATAGTTGTACCTATGTTAGCTCCCATTATAACACCTATTGCTTGAGGTAAACTCATTATTCCTGCGTTAACAAAACCAACTACCATTACTGTTGTAGCACTACTACTTTGTATTATCATAGTAACTACCATACCAACTAGTACTCCCATGATTACATTACTAGTAAGTAGTTCGATTATTCTTTTAAGTTTTGACCCTGCTGACTTTTGAAGACCATCTCCCATAAGGTTCATACCGTATAAGAACAGACCAAGGCCTCCCATAATTCCTATTGCTATATCCAACTTTCTTATCCTCCTTGATATGCGTTGATTAACTTATAATATATATTTCTATTACATTTTAACAAATTTTTTACATCTTTGTGTTAAGATTATGTTAAATATTATAAACATATTAAATTTATGTGAAATACATGTTAAATTTTGTCTATTAATTAGAGTATCTTTCTATTATTTTTTCAGCACACTTTATTCCATCAACTGCTGCAGTAACAATTCCACCTGCATATCCTGCACCTTCTCCACATGGATAAAGATTTTTAGTATTTACAGATTGTAAAGTTTCTTCATCTCTAACAATTCTTATAGGTGCTGATGACCTAGTCTCAACTCCTGTTAATACAGCATCATGCATTGCAAATCCATGTAATTTATTATCTAGCTTAACTAATGCTTCCTTCATAGTTGAAGTAACAAATTCAGGTAGACATTCTCTAAGATCTACAAATGTATATCCAGGTTTATATGATGGGTCTACCTTTCCTAATGATGTAGATACTTTGTCATTTAAGAAATCTCCTACTAATTGAACTGGAGCATTATAATTTTTCCCACCTAATTCATAAGCTAACTTTTCATATTTTTCTTGGAAATAAACCCCTGCAAGTGGGTCTTCACTTCCAAAATCAGAAGGAAGTACATTTACTAAAAATGCACTATTTGCATTTACTTTATCTCTGGCATGTTCACTCATTCCATTTGTTACAACTTCTCCTTCATTTGATGCAGATGCTATAACACTACCTCCTGGACACATACAGAAAGTATAAGCTGTTCTAAGATTTGAAGTATGCTCTATTAATCTATAATCAGCTGCTCCAAGTCTTGGATGGTTATAAAATTCTTTATATTGAGATTTGTTTATTAATTCTTGAGGATGTTCTATTCTTGCTCCTATTGCAAAAGGCTTTTGTATTATTCTTACTCCTCTTTTATAAAGCATCTTATACGTATCTCTAGCACTATGACCTATTGCTAATATAACAACATCAGATTCTATAGTTTCACTGTTATTTACAACTACTCCTTTTATCTCTCCGTTTTCAGTTATTATATCAGTAACTAGAGTATCAAATCTTACTTCTCCTCCAAGTCTGATTATCTCATTTCTTATATTTTTAACTACATTTTTTAATATATCTGTACCAACATGAGGCTTATGTGAATATAGTATTTCTTCTGGAGAACCAAAGTTAACTAATTCTTCTAAAACTTTTCTACATCTAATATCTTTTATTCTAGTTGTAAGTTTTCCATCAGAGAAAGTACCTGCTCCACCTTCACCAAACTGCACATTAGAATTATTTTTAAACTTTCTATTATTCCAGAAATCATTTATATCATTAGTTCTATTATCAACATCTAACCCTCTTTCAATCATAATAGGATTATATCCTCTTTGAGCTAATACTAAAGCTGAAAATAAACCAGCTGGTCCACTACCGATTATTACAGGTCTATTTTTTAATTTTGCAGCTCCCATTTCAACCCCAATATAATTACGTTGTTTTATTTCTACAACGTCTTTTATGGAACTTTTTAAAATTTTATTTTCATTTTTTACTTCTACGTCAACTGTATATACAAAATCTATTCTACCTCTTTTTCTTGCATCTATAGATTCCTTATATATAAAGTATTTTATAAGCTCATTTTCTTTTATTTTAAGTTTTTTTAATATAAGTTTTTTTAATAAAGAGATATCTTCATCTATACCTAATTTTAAGTTTGATATTCTTAACATATTTGTCTCCTTTACATTAATACGTTTTATCTTTTAAACAATTTAAAAGCTAGGACATAAACCTAGCTTTCTATAAACATTAGCTATATATTTTCTTTTTATACTCTTTCAAAATTTCATATATAAATTTATTTTATTAAATATATTTATTATATTACTTATAATTTATAGATTTTAAATATTAATATACTATAATTTAAAAACTATAGAGTTTATATACTAGTCTTTTTTAGTTATAAGACCTCTTATAACCTTCATATTATTGAATACTTTTTCTAAGAAGTTTTCAGCTTCTTCATTATCTAAAAGTGCTATTTCTAATTGCTCATCATTTGGTATATTTTTAGATTCACAATATTGTTTAGCTATATCTATTAATTCATTCTTTTCATCTATATTTAAGTTAAATTCTTTATAATCTATTATTATGTATTGTTTAGTTTTTTGAGATGCTACTTCACTATATCCTATTTCAATATGATATATAACAGCATATAAGTTATTTGAATTTTCTTCTCCTTTATATACAGGCACTGCCGGATTTGATTTTATAAAGTTTGTTGATACCGCTATTGCATTTCCTAAACTAAGACTCATAACTATACCTCTTTCTATTATTTTTATACATCTACTATTTTATACATTATTCGCATATATTAAAACCTTTTTTTACGATTTTCTAAAATTTAATTAAAAATATCCTTATCTATATTTAATATTTATAATTTAATGTTAAAATATTATTTACTTTTAACAAAAAAATTAGAGACTATATATTAACATATATACCCTCTAATTAATGCACTAAAAAATTTTTATTAAAAATTTTATAATTTAACTTTTATTTATTAAGATATTTTTAAATCTTTATATCTCTTACCTAAAGTACTTGGGCTTATTTCATACTTTTTAGATATTTGAGCTTGTGTTATAGCTTGTCCGTTAACTTTTTTAATGTGATATTCTACTGCTGCAGCCCATCCATTTTCAGAACCTTTAACTTCTCCGTTAGCTTCTTTATATTCATTCCAGAAATCTATGCAAGAATCTAAGTATTCAGATTCAACATTTTGTCTAAGCATTGTACATACATTACAATCATCTTCTGTAACAGCTACTTCAGCTAACTTGTCCATTTTTTCTTCTTTTTGTTTCTTTAAATACTCAGCTATAGTTGGTTCTAATAATTGTTGCATATATTTATATAATATATGAGTATGATGTATTAAGAATGTTTTCATATCTTTGTATAAGTCTTCATATTGAGCAAATAAAGCTTTTAAGTCATTTACTATAACTTCTTTAACTGCATCTGATATGCTTATAGTTACATCTATTAATATGCTTGTATCTTCAACATCAACTATTCTAGCTATCATAGAACTTCCTATTTTAAAATCAGCTAATAATTTTACATCTTCTGTGTAAACTTCTCTATCAGTTAAACAATCTTTTAAAAGTATTTTTCCGTCTAATACTTCTTTAACTTCGTAAATACCTACATATGATTCAAATAAGTTTCTTAATATATTAACTTCACCAGAATTAACTTTATCTCTATTTTCTTCATAGAAATCAACAGTCATAACTTTTTTACTTTCCATTATATGGTCTTGTATAAAGTATGTATTGAAGAATCTATCAAACTTTGCGTTTATAGCATCATCATTTATTATATAGAACATTTCTTTAGCTTTTTCATATTCTTCTTTAAACTTATCTTGTCTTGAATATTCATATATTCTAGTATATAATTCTGAATATTGTTTTTGAGCTGTACTAACTTTTCTACCCGCTCTATCTACTACAACATCTTTATTTAAACAACATCTTTTATATTTTTTGCCACTTCCACAAGGGCATAACTCGTTTCTCCCTAGCAATGTGAGTTTCACTCCTTTGTTTTTAATTTAAAAGTACAATTTATTATTATACCATTTTTTATTAAATGATTCTATATTTATGATATTATTTTCTTATTTTTATGTATAGTGTTAAGTTTTGGCATAATATTTTAAT
>JAEIGA010010897.1_pt1 | contig 13788 bp, 9 predicted proteins | sample 9270691 | NCBI WGS metagenome assembly JAEIGA01 (sample SAMN17057246, study PRJNA624740) | gut metagenome | biome: biome; isolation source: fecal sample | host: Bos grunniens | place: China: Xizang | collected 2019 | reverse complement strand
GTGCGGGTCTCGAGAAGAGCCTTCCACTCTGCCTCAGGCATTGAAAGCGAGTTGCTCAGTCCAAGGCGTGTTGTCTGGTTATATATGAATGTCTGACCGGCAGCTTCCATTTCGGCGCGCTTTGCTCCGAGTTCTTCTGCTGTGTCAAATGCATAATATGCGAAACCGTTTGCAACAAGTTCCTCTGCATACTTGCGGTAGATAGGCTTTCTCTGGCTCTGTCTGTAAGGAGCGTGCGGATGACGTTCTGAAGCGGTCTCCACTACATTTCCTTCAGCATCGACTCCCTCGTCGGGCACGATGCCGCACCAGTTCAATGCTTCGATGATATATTTCTCTGCTCCAGGGACAAATCTCTGAGAGTCAGTGTCTTCAATTCTGATGATGAAGTCTCCTCCGTGCTGCTTTGCGAAGAGATAATTGTAAAGTGCAGTCCTTACTCCACCCATGTGGAGAGGTCCTGTCGGAGAGGGGGCAAATCTAACCCTTGTCTTGCGTTCCATATCCTTAAAATTTAATCGGTCGCAAAATTAATAAAAATTTCCTATTCCTTGTTTCTTCTTATGATTCTCTTGATGGCCGGAGTGTTTTCCAACTCACTCTTGTCGTCACCTTCGTTTATAAGCAGGGCAGGCTTTCTTCCGTCCTCGAATGAAATACGCTTTCTGACGGCTACGTTATTGTATCCTATCTTCTGGCTGCGTACTTCAGGGAGTTCGATTTCCTCTTCTGGGGAATTTTCGTGCTTCTTATATACGAAATTGCTGTTTACCTGGATGATGTTTCCGATCTCTATCTGTGGCTGGATGATCGGCATCTTGATGCCGGTGACGATAACTGTTATGTTTACCTTGTCACCGAAATCAGGATCGTCGTCGAATACGAGTCCAGTCTTGAAGTTGTTGGCCTTGCCTGTGTAGGCCTTGATCATTTCCGTCACCTTCGAATACTGGGTGGCAGTCATTCCCTGGTCGTTGTTTCCGACTGTGATGTTGATGATGAAATCCTGTGCTGTGGTTAGGTCGTAATCGTTCAGAAGAGGGGATTCCAGAGCATTCTTGACAGCCTGCTCGATACGGTGCTCTCCTGTACCGCTTCCGCAGCCCATCAATGCGTAACCGCTGTTCTGCATCATTGTGCGGACGTCCTTGAAATCGACATTCATGTATCCTCTCTTCTTGATGATCTCGGTGATGCCTCTTACAGCAGTAGCCAGCACTTCGTCTGCCTTAGGGAACATCTTCTGAAGAAGAAGTTCGCCATAGACATCCAGGAGCTTCTCGTTGTTGATGATAAGAAGACTGTCCACATTCTTTTCCAGCTCACTGATTCCGTCGATAGCCTTGGTCATTGTCTCAGGGCCCTGGCTCTTGAACGGAATGGTAACGACTCCCACAGTCAGAATGCCCTTTTTCTTCGCCATTGAAGCAATGACCGGTGCGGCTCCGGTGCCGGTTCCGCCGCCCATTCCTGCTGTGATGAAGAGCATTTCTGTATTGCCGCTCAGAACTTTTTCTTCGATTATTTCCTGAGAATTCAGTGCCGCGTTACGGCCTTCCACAGGATTGGTTCCTGCACCCAGACCATCCTCGCCAAGCTGGATCTTGATCGGAACATCGCATTGCTCAAGTACCTGGGCGTCAGTGTTGCACACGATGAAGGTACAGCCTTCAATGTGCTGATTGTACATGTAATTGACTGCATTGCAGCCTCCTCCTCCTACTCCGAGAACCTTTATGATGGAATTTGCAGGTTTCCAGGTGTTGGGCATTATGTCGTTTGAAGTATTGAATTCATTCATATGATTGTCTGGTTTTCAGGGTCACACTTCTTCATTGCGCAGATCGTCGATCATTTCTCCTGTTCTGGCTGCCGCTTCCTCAGCTTTCTTCTTTGTCCTGCTCCAGAAGATGTTCAGGCCGTCCCAGAGGCTCGTTTTCTGAGGTTTTTCTTCCGGCTTTCTGCTTTCTTCCACCCTTTGCTCAGTTTCTTCTTCCTGTGACGTTTCAGGAACGTACTGCGACTCTTCATAGGTGCTTTCCTCTGTTTCCGCAGCCTGATATGTCTCTTCTCCTGTCTCGATCACGACGCTCGTTCCCGCCTGTCTGAATGTCTGAGCACAATTGATTCCCAGCTCATCTTTAGCCGCAAGTATCAGTCCGACAGATGTTGCTGCGGACGGATCCTTGATACCGTTGCAGCCTACAGTCGAGAACTGACCTTTCGGATATCCGGTTCTTACTCTGTATCCGGAGAGTTCATAGATGAAATTGCTCAGGTTTGCTGTTTCTGCAACTCCGCCGGTAATGACAAGACCGCTCTTGAGCATATCTCCGAAGCCGCTTTCCTCGATTTCGTAGAGGATGGCCATGATGATTTCCTCGATTCGCGCAGTGATGATTTCCGAGAGATATTTCACTGTTATCTGCTTGCTCGGCTCATTGTTGCTGCTCATTATCTGCAGAACCTTTTCGCTCAGGCTCTGAAGCTTCTCCGGCATGCAGGCTCCGTATGCGAGCTTGATGTTCTCTGCGAGTCTCTCCGATATCTGGCATTCGCTCTTGATGTCGTCGGTGATGTTCTTTCCTCCGAACGGGATGGATGCATAGTGACGCATCACCTTTCCATGGTATATGGTCACAGATGTACTTCCGCCTCCGAAGTCGATCAGAGCGACTCCATTCTCCATTTCGGCATCAGTGAGCACGGCCTTCGCTGTAGTCTCTGCAGTGAAATATTTCTTTCTGGCAGAGATGCCTGTCTTTGTCATCACTGTGTCGATCTTCTTGAGATTGCTCTTCTTGCCGATGAAGATCTTGAAATGGCCTTCCAGTACATCGCTGACCATACCGATGATGTCGTCCTCGATGATCTGGAAATTCTCGCTGTCCGAGAATGACTGTGCCACTACTCCGTAGATGGCCTCCTTTGAAGGGTCTTCGAGAGGATATGAGTCCTCTGCATAGCTCTTCAGGTCCGCAATGTCCTCGGCTGTGATGTCGCAGTCCTCGCCTCTGTCGTTCACCACCACGCTGTTGGACTCCTGTCTGACAGGATATTTGGGCATGCCTACCACCACCTGGCTGATGCGGATGTCCAATGCTTCCTCGGCCTCACGAATGATTCTTGAAAGCGGCTCTGTCGCATGCAGTATATTGTACACGCTGCTGTACCTTATTCCTGCCGAAGGCCTTTCCTTGTAATATGTGACCTGAACATCATTGCCGTTCACATTCGCAACTGTAATGGCAATCTTGGTCGATCCAAGGTCAATTGCAACAATGTTTTTTTCTTCCATATATATCTTTCCTTTTATTTACAAACGATCTGTCCGTCATATTCCACACTTACCCAACTGTAGGTGTCCGCTCCTTTTTCCGGGATGATGTGGCTGTAATACATTTCCATTCTTCGGAACTTGTCTTCGATGTTGACCGGCTGGCCGAACTGGAAAATCTCCCTTCCTCTTCTTGGCACCATTCTCAGCTCTCCTCCTTCACATACGGTGATCTGCACGATCTTATCCTTCCATACCTTGCTGTCCTCCATATAGTTGACTACTCCGAGGACCTTGTCAAGCCATGCCTGTTCCTGAGGGTCTGTCACCGCACCCTTGTATCCGCTGTTGGCTTTCAGCGGAATCTCTCCGTCGATTATCTGCACCCTTGAAGCATAACTGCTCTGTAGAGGGAAGAGGTAACCTTCCGCATCGGCATAGAATCCTCCGTCGCTTTTCTGGAATCTCACCACAGGAGTTCTCTGAGTGACGGTGACATTCAGTTTTCCGTCCCTTGTCGTGAATGCTTCGCTTTTGTAAACCGCACTTCTGGAGTCAATGATCTTCTCTACCTTGCAAAGGTCAATGCTGTCGATATGCTGTCCTATATAATTCCCGTATTCCTTGTTGAGGAATTTTTCTACATCCGCCCTTGTCACAAATCTGTTTACCGTACTGTCCAGTATAGTGACGGACAGCCCGGTACACTTGACCTGCTCCCTGCAGATGCTTCCCCAGAGGTAGGCACCGACAAGTCCTCCTGCAAGCAGGAGCCCGCAGAGAGAGACGATTATATATTTTGCAATCTTTGACATAACATTTCGGTTATCGGCTTTATGTACCTGTCAATGTTTCCTGCTCCGAATGTGATCAGTGTATCCACCGGTTCGGCCTGAAGGTAATCCATCAGCTCCTCCTTATTTAACAGCACTTTTTCCTTGATTGTTACATTGGAAAAGATTATTTCTGATGTAACTCCCGGAATCGGTTCCTCCCTTGCCGGATAAATGTCAAGAAGAATGAGCTTGTCCACCTGACTCAGAGCCTGGGCGAACTCATCTGCAAAGTCTCTGGTCCTTGTGTAGAGGTGAGGCTGGAATATAGCTGTGAGTCTTCTACCCGGGAATATTTCCCTCATAGAGCTCACGGCAGCTGCAATCTCCTTAGGATGATGAGCGTAATCGTCAATATATGAGCACTGTGGAGTATTCAGATGGATGTCGAAACGTCTCTTCACACCCTGGAACGATGCCAGAGCAGCTTTTACCTTCTCCGGGTCCAGACCGTATGTCAGTGCGATTGCAGATGCAGCTACGGCATTCTCTACATTGATCCATCCGGGAATTCCTACCTTGCAGTCTTTTATTGTTCCACCCGGCCAATGAAGATCGAATGTGAAATATCCGCATTCGTCTACAGTTATGTTTCCGGCAAAGAAGTCAGCCTTGCTGTCATCATATGAATATCTGAGTATGTCAGCTTTTGTATCCTCCTGGCATATAGGAAGTCCGAGCTTGGTGATCACGGTTCCGCTGACCTGTCCGGCGAATGCCTTGAACGCGTCGTGCATATTGCTGATGTCGGAATATATATCCAGATGGTCGGCATCCATGGACGTGATTACGGCAATCTCGGGGAAAAGCTGCAGGAACGAACGGTCGAACTCATCCGCTTCGGCTACGATAGTATTGTTTTCGCTGACAAGAAGATTGGTATCATGGTTCTTCGATATGCCACCCAGAAATGCAGAGCATCCTTCTTTACTGTCATGGAATATGTGGGCCAGGAGCGTGCTGGTGGTGGTCTTTCCGTGTGTGCCGGCTACGGCAAGGCATCTCTGTCCCTGCGCGATCTCTCCCAATGTGCGCGAACGCTTTATCACTCTGTATCCCTTTTCCTGCACATACACAAGCTCTCCCATATCCTTCGGAACAGCAGGAGTATATACTACCAATGTATTCTCCACATCCTTCGGGATAAAGTCAATGTTATCCTCATAATGAACCTCTATACCTTCGTTTTCAAGGGCAAGTGTGAGTTCCGAAGGTGTCTTGTCATATCCTGTCACCTTCAGCCCCTTCTGATGATAATAACGGGCGATGGCACTCATTCCGATGCCGCCTATGCCAATGAAATATATATTGCTGTACATTATCCTATTATCTTATAAGCTTCATCCACGATTTCCTGCGCAGCCTCGGTTTTGGCCAATGCCGCTATATTCTTTTCCATTAGAGCGATCCTTTCTGGGTTTTCTATCAGTCCGCAGGCAGTTTTCATCAGCTTTTCTTCAGCTTCGCTGTCCTTTACGATCATTCCTGCATCCTTTCTGACCAATGCCATCGCATTGTGGGTCTGATGATCCTCGGTCACATTAGGTGAAGGGACAAAGATCGAAGCCTTATGTGCGGCGCAAAGTTCTGAAATCGAGCTGGCGCCGGATCTTGATATCACAATGTCGGCTGCCGCATAAGCCAGATCCATCCTCTTGATAAAGTCCGAATGATGGATATATTTCAGACATTCTCCTCCCAGCCCCTTTTCCTGAGCTTCCTTCATGAATGCATCCACTGAAGGCTTGTAGTATTTTCCGCACTGCCATATTATCTCAAGACCTTCTCCTGAAGGACATCCTTCGCTTATCCATTTCTTCATCGCATTGTTGAGGGTTCCGCTGCCGAGACTTCCTCCGACGATGAATATATGTTTTCTGTCTGGATCGAGATTATAGAAGCTCATGGCTTCCTGCTTCATCTGATCTGTCGCAGGCACAATCTCTTTCCTGATAGGATTTCCGGTAAGGATTATCCTGTCAGCCGGGAAGAATCTCTCCATTCCTTCATATGCCACGCAGATCGCCTTGGCATTCTTTCCCAGAATCTTGTTAGTGAGTCCGGCGAATCCGTTCTGTTCCTGTATAAGGGTGGGCACTCCCAGACGGGATGCGGCCCAGAGCAGGGGAGCGCTTGCATATCCTCCCACACCAATGGCAATGTCAGGACGGAATTCCCTGATGACCTTCTTAGCGATTCTTATGCTTCTGATAACCTTGAACGGAAGTGCAAGGTTTGACAATGTCAGCTTTCTCTGAAGTCCTGCAACAGGGAGTCCGACGATTTCGTAACCGGCTGCCGGCACTCTCTCCATCTCCATCCTGCCTTCGGCTCCGACAAACAGTATTTCAGTCTCAGGATTGAGTTCTCTGAGTTTGTTCGCAATAGAGAGGGCAGGGAAGATATGTCCTCCTGTACCGCCTCCGCTTATGATTGCCCTTATCTTTCTATATTTTCCCATTTTCTGTTTTTTAAAGATTTGGCTCGTCTTCTATCTGTCCCAGCTGACTGATCCTTTCCTGGATTTCGTCCGTGCTTCTGAGCTGTGCCTCTTCCACCTGCTTCATCTTGGTATTCACCATCTTGCTTATGGACAATATGATTCCGAATGCAAGGCAGGATGTGAGGAAGGCAGTGGCTCCGTCACTCAGAAGCGGGAGGGTTTGTCCGGTCAATGGTATGATTCCGGAATTTACCGATATGTGCAGGAAGGCCTGTCCCGTGATAAGGAATGCCAATCCTCCGATGGCTACCTTTGCGAATTCGTTCCTGCACAGACTGATAATCGTAGAACATCGTGCTATCAGACTGAGGTACAGCAGCATTATGAGGATTCCTCCGGCCAGTCCCACTTCTTCGATTATGAAGCTGAACATATAGTCTGAGTAAATATGTGCCACATAATATTTCTGGGTGCTGTTTCCGATTCTTTTCCCGAGGAATCCTCCTTCGTGAATGGCTACTTTTGCTCCATAGGGTTGTCTCAATGGATCGAGGGCCTTATAGAATTCATCGCTGTCCAATTCATACTTGTCCAGCCTTTCTGTAGTGATCTTGTTCCCAAGGCGTCCTTCCAAGGTTCCCATACGTCCCATCAGTTCGCCATCTGAAACTTTGTATATCATGAAGCAGACACCGAACATTACCAGAAGGCCGGCTCCCGCTGCAAAGATTTCCTTGAAAGGTATTCCTCCGATGAGTATCGTTCCGATGAGTATGCCCCCGATGAAGATTCCGCTCGAATTACTTCCCACCAGCACCATACCGCTTATCAATATAATCGGTATATATATGTAGAACATTCTTTTGGCAAACGAATTCTTCATGAATTCCAGATGCTTTTTTTCTGACATCCAGTTTGCGATGCGGAATGTCGGGCTCTTCTGACCTTTCTCCATTGCTTCACTGTCCTGCTTCATGGCGTGCAGCGCCCAAGCCAGATACATCACCATAGCCACTTTCACTACCTCGAATACATGAAGCTGAAGTCCGAATATGTTAAGCGTTCGCCAGGCTTTATTCAGGTACTCAGCCTTGATGAGGCTGCTGTCCAGTTTGCCGTGAGCATCCAGAATGGCAAGCAGCACGAAAGATACGATGAACCCGAATTGAGAGAAGAATCGGTAGATTCCTATTCTTGTGATGCACTTGTATAAAAAGAAGATCAATGCCAGACCGCCGATTGCAAGCAATCCCTGGTCTTTCATAATGTCTATTCTGCTCTTGTCTCCAAGCAGAGGGGTAGAAGAAAAGATTACCAATACTGATATGACGATGAGAAGGAGAGCAACGATCCATATGACCTTGTCTCCTTCAATACTGTCTATGATGCTTCTGAGGCCCCATTTGCCGGCCTCTTTCTGTCTGTTGTCTTCCATTTGCAGCAACTTCTTTTCTATAGGTTTCTTACAGCCTCCTTGAACTGTCTTCCCCTGTCTTCGTAATTCTTGAAGAGATCGAAGCTTGCACAGCAAGGTGAAAGCAGAACCACGTCGCCGGACTGTGCCAGCTTGCTTGCCAGTTCTACTGCGTCCTTTGCTGATCTTACATCGTGGATTTCAGGGACAACTCCTTCGAATGATTCGTGGAATTTAGCATTATCCAGACCCATGCAGATCATAGCCCTGCATTTCTCGCGGGCCAGAGGAAGGAGGCTGCTGTAGTCGTTACCCTTGTCAGTTCCTCCTACGATCCATACCACCGGACGAGTCTGGCATTCGAGGGCGTACCATGCTGCGTCCACATTTGTCGCCTTTGAGTCATTGATGTAGAGCACGTCCTTGATGCTCAGTACCTTCTCTAATCTATGCTCCACAGCCTGGAATGTGGCCAGACCATTTCTGATCACTTCATTATCGATGTCCATCGCCTTGGCGGCAATTGCCGCTGCCATTGAATTGTAGACATTGTGCTTTCCTCCCAGAGCAAGCTCCTGAAGGTACATGTCGCATTCATCTTCCTTGTAACGGACGATCATCCTGTCTTCCTTGACGAATGCTCCCTGAGCCACTTCTTCCTTCTGAGAGAATGGAAGCTTCTGAGCCTTCATCACGATCTGATCCAGATGTCTGATCGTGATGTCGTCATCTGAGCAGAAGATGAAGCAGTCCTCGCTGGACATATTGCGTGTGATGCGGAACTTTGACCTTACATAGTTCTCCATCTTGTAGTCGTATCTGTCCAGATGGTCCGGAGTGATGTTCGTGATGATGGCTATGTCCGCCTTGAAGTCGTATACATTGTCCAGCTGGAAGCTGCTGAGTTCCAGGACATAGATGTCGTGCTGCTCGGTTGCCACCTGGTAGGCGTAGCTCTTGCCGATGTTGCCGCCAAGTCCGACGTTCAGGCCCGCCTGCTGGAGCAGATGATATATCAGTGATGTCGTGGTGGTCTTGCCGTTGCTTCCTGTGATGCAGACTTTCTTCGCGGTGTCGTATCTGCCTGCGAATTCTATCTCGGATATGATGCCGATCCCGTTTTCGACGATCTTCTGCACCATCGGAGCCTTCGGCGGAATGCCGGGACTCTTCACCACTTCGTCGGCATTGAGGATCAGTTCCTCGGAATGCCTGCCCTGCTCATAAGGAATCTCCCACTGGTCGAGCACAGCAGTATATTTCTCCGCTATCTGACCCATATCGGAGAGAAAAACATCATAACCTTTAACTTTTGCGAGGACTGCGGAACCTACTCCGCTTTCGCCTCCACCAAGAACCACTAATCTTGACATATATTATATAAAGTACTTTATCTTATCTTCAACAATGCGATTGTAATAACGGCGAGAATCATTCCCACAATCCAGAATCTTGTAACGATCTTAGCCTCCGGCAGAGCCTTTTTAGGCCACTGTATCAAGGCAGGAACTCCTTCTTTCTGGTAGTGATGGTGCAGAGGCGCCATCCTGAATATTCTTCTGCCCTCACCGTATTTCTTCTTTGTGTATTTGAAATAGAATCTCTGCATCAGTACTGACAGGCTTTCCACAAAGAAGATTCCGCAAAGGATAGGGAGCAGAAGCTCCTTTCTGATCAATACAGCACAGACTCCTATTATACCACCGAGCATAAGGCTTCCGGTGTCTCCCATGAATACCTGAGCCGGGAATGAATTATACCAGAGGAATCCTATGAGTGCTCCTACGAAAGCTGACATGAATACTGCGATCTCTCCGCTTCCTGGAATATACATTATATTCAGGTAATCGGCATTGACGATGTTTCCTGAAAGCCAGGCAAATATACCCAATACCACTCCGACGATAGCTGACGAGCCGGTAGCAAGACCGTCCATTCCGTCTGTAAGATTCACTCCGTTCGAGCATGCTGTGATCACCACGATGATCATAAGCATATATATGGCCCATTTGCAGTACCATCCGAATGGGCCTTTGAAAGGGGAGAGCCACTTGTAATCGAACTCATGATCCTTGATGAAAGGAATCGTAGTCTTGGTGCTCTTTATCACATCGTGGTTTTCCACTATACCGATTGTACTTTCGTTCATGGATGGGATGCCATCTTTTGTCACTTCTGTCGAAATGCTTTCCTGCACATTGACCCTCTCTCTTACGACAATATCATCGCTGAAGCATACAGCAAGTGCTATAGCCAGTCCGAGCAGGCCTTGGGCAAGAAGCTTGCCTTTCTCGCTCATTCCCTCCTTGTTCTTCTTGAATACCTTGATGTAATCGTCTGCAAATCCTATCAGGAAGAACCATACAGTGCTGATGATCAAAAGTATATTGTAGATGTTGGTAAGGTCTGCAAACATAAGTACAGGAACGATGATGGAAAGGAAAATTATGATTCCTCCCATTGTCGGAGTTCCTTTCTTCTGCATCTGTCCCTCAAGTCCCAGATCTCTGATCTCCTCGCCGATCTGTTTCTTCTGTATCCATCTTATGATGCGCTTGCCGGCGAAGATGGAAATCAGGAGGGCGAATGTAAATGATATGATTGCCCTGAAGGACAGGTATGTGAAAAGTCCCTGTCCCGGAATGTCTATCCCGAGTTCCTTCAGGTATTCTGTCAAGTGGTATATCATCGTTTATATTGTTTCAAATATTTCTGTAACTATTTCTCTTTCATCGAAATGCTTCTTTTCCGTGCCGATTATCTGGTAGGTTTCATGTCCTTTTCCTGCCAGAAGTATCGTAGCCCCCTGTCCGGCTATCATGATTGCCGTGCGGATGGCTTCTTCACGATCCTCGATGAAAAGCGACCTTGCTCTTCCGCTTATGTCCAATCCCTCCTTGATGTCTGCCATTATATCGGAGGTCTTCTCAGTGCGGCTGTTGTCGGATGTGATTATCATCCTGTCGGCAAACTTCTGCGCGATTGCGGCCATTTCCGGCCTCTTGGTCTTGTCTCTGTCACCTCCGCATCCGAACAGACATATGAGTTCATGATCAGGAGCTATTTCCCTGAGCGTCTTCAGCACATTCTCAAGTGCATCCGGAGTGTGGGCGTAGTCAATGATGACTGATATATCCTTCGGACCTCTGATGTTTTCCAGTCTTCCCGGTGCAGGGCGAAGGCTGCTCAGTGCGACCAATGCCTCCTGAGGGTCTGCTCCCAGCGTGATGGCTGTAGTATATATCGCCAGAAGGTTGTAGGCATTATGTATTCCGATAAGGCAGCTCCAGCTGTCCCTTTCATCTATTCTCAAGAGCATTCCTTCAAAGCTCTGTTCGATTATGCGACAGGTATGGTCTGCTATCTTTCTGCAGGAATAGGTCACCACCTTTGCCTTTGTGTTCTGCATCATCACCATGCCGTTACGGTCGTCGATATTCGTGATCGCATATGCCTGGGGAGCGAGGTTGTCAAAGAACAGCTTCTTGCATCTGAGATACTCGGCGAAAGTCTTGTGGTAGTCCAGATGATCGTGCGTCAGGTTCGAGAAAATTCCCACCTTGAACTCCAGTCCTGCAATTCTTTCCTGTTCCACTCCTATCGAGCTGACTTCCATAAAGCAATATGCGCATCCGGCTTCTACCATTTCGTTCAGCAGCGAGTTTATGGTCAGCGGGTCAGATGTGGTATTGATCGCCTCAGTGCCCTTCGTTCCTACATAATTCGCTATGGTAGAGAGCAGTCCGCAGCTGTAACCCATTGCTGTGAACATCCTGTGAAGGAGGGTCACAGTAGTAGTCTTGCCGTTTGTTCCGGTGATTCCCACGAGTGTCAGCTTTCGTGAAGGATTATCGTAAAAATTGGCTGCGATAATAGCCAGGGCATATCTTGCGGACTCTGCCTTTATGAGCGCAATGTCTTTCTGCTCGGATGCATTTATCTGATCTTCAGTGATTTCTGCATCTTCGAACACGATTGCTGCAGCCCCTTTGCTGATTGCTGCAGCTATGAATCTGTGACCGTCGCTTGCAAATCCCTTTACAGCCACGAAAAGCGATCCGGGAATTACCTTCCTCGAATCGCAGCAGATGGCGCTGATCTCAATCTTTCCGTCTCCACAGATAAGAACGCTGCCGCTGTCCTTTATTATGGTGTCAAGTCTCATTGCAATGTTATGGTAATTGTTTCTCCTTTTTTCAGTTTCTCTCCCTGAGCCGGTGTCTGTGCCACGACGTGTCCCGTGCCTATGTGTCTGCATCTGTAGCCGTTGTTCTCGATGGCATAGACAGCGTCGCGTAGCCCAAGTCCTGTCAGGTCCGGTACCGGTACATCTGCCGAGTTGCCTGTGGTGATGTGGTCGGCAAGCATCTGAGGTACCTCACCTCTTGACTTCAGCCCTTCTCCCCAGTCAGGACTGTATGCCCAGAGCTCGTCGGCAATATCCTTGAATGTGAGAGCCGGAATGCTTCCTCCGTAAACATTGTGGCTTATCAGACCTGTATATACAACGACGATCGCTGTATATTTCGGCTGATCTGCAGGGAAGAACCCTACAAATGTGGCCTGATGCTTTTTCCTGCCGTTTATGTCTTCATAAGGATCCCGGCTTCCCGCTCTTTCGTTATCGTCAAGGTGTATTCTGGATGTTCCTGTCTTTCCTGCTACTATGCATTTGGCATTCTTGAGCCTGCTTGCGGTTCCTTCCAGGGTCACCATCTTCAGCGCCCTTGTCAAGGTGTCCGCTGTCGCCTTTGAGCAGATCGCTCCGTTGAGGATTACCGGCTTGAATTCCTGAAGCACCTTTCCGTTATCCTCGATGCTTTCCACTACATATGGCTTCATCATCTTGCCGTCGTTGGCGATGGCGTTGTAGAATGTGGCTACCTGAAGAGGGGTTACCCTTGATGAATAACCGATCGCGACATTGGCCAGATCGTACATCGTCCATCTGCTTGAAGTCGGATCAGGAATCATAGGTCTGGCAACGCCTGGCTCGGTAAGATCGAATTCATAGGCTTCGCCGAAATTGTATGCATGCAGTCTGTCGATGAATCTCTCGGGATCGTCTCCGTAGTGATCCTTGACAAGCCTGCGGAAAACATAGTTCGAAGAAATCTTGAATCCGTCAATTACAGGTATCTCGGAAGTCTGATTCTTTCGCTCGTATGAGGTGATGTAGGTGTCCGGCTTGAATTCAGGCATGTCGCTCATGATGCCGTGGTTTGTCTTTAGCCTGTCCTCGAGCTGTACTTTCCCGTCTTCCAGAAGTGTGGTCAGGGTCACAGCCTTGAATACGGAACCGGGCTCGGCTGGTCTTCCGGTGGCATAGTTGAATGTCTCTCTGAAGTTTCCGTTCTTGTCCTTTTTGAGGTTTACCATTGCCCTGACGGCTCCGGTCTCCACTTCGAGTATCACGACGCATCCTCCCACGATATCAGTTTCTTCGGCAATATTCCTGCGGAGAGCTCTATCTGCGATGTCCTGAAGGTCGATGTCAAGGGTCGTTCTGACATCGAGGCCGTGCTCTACAGCAACGATATTGCTGTCCACATCCTTGATGATGGCCTTGTTGTCAGTGATTTTCTTCCACTCCGCACCTTTCTTTCCATGCAGGATATAGTCATACTTGCCCTCGATGCCCATGTGTATCCTGGTGGTGTCATCGTTGTTCTTGACGTAACCGATCACTCTGCCTGCAAGATTTCCGTAAGGATACTGACGGGTCTCTTTCTTCTCAACGATCAGTCCTCCCTTGGTCTGCTCCTCATTGAAGAGGGGGAGTTTCTGCAGCTTCAGCAGAGTGCCATGGTCAATATTCTTG
>JAEIGA010010896.1_pt1 | contig 13788 bp, 25 predicted proteins | sample 9270691 | NCBI WGS metagenome assembly JAEIGA01 (sample SAMN17057246, study PRJNA624740) | gut metagenome | biome: biome; isolation source: fecal sample | host: Bos grunniens | place: China: Xizang | collected 2019 | reverse complement strand
CATTTCTACGCCGCAACGCTAAGCTAATTCAGCGTAACGAAGAATAAAGTTTTTATAAGACTCAAACCACGGCTGCCAATATGCATTTAAGTCATCCATATTTAAATCTGGAAATCCGATATGAGCACGCCAAACATTGTCTTCTGAATGAATCATTGGTTTTAAACAAACTTTAATATTATGACTATGAGCATTGGAAATAAATTGTTCAATATCATAATCAGAAGGAGTTCTTAAATGATCCGCATAAATTCGAGTTGAATGGTATGTCTCTTGATAATTTACTACCGTTAAGCAAGTCCAATTAATTCCAAGATTGAACATCGTCTATTGTGATTTAAGTCCATTGGCTGATATAATTTCCCCACGATTGGCAAAATAACCATAGGTCATACCTAAAATTTTTTCATTTTTTTTTAATGTTGAAACTGAAGAAGTTGCAGTTTCAAAAGGCTCCCAATTTGATTCTGGATAGGGAATACCATCAGTGTAGCCAATATTTTGTGGGGAGTTTTTACCATAAAACTCTCCGCCGCCGTCTGAACCAAAAGTAGCATATTTATTAAAATTATATTCCATTCTCCTTTCACCTCAATTATTTATTAAGAATCACAACCCAAAAAAGCACTTCGCTTTTTATAATATGTTTTAAATTTGTGTTAATTTTAATCCTCACCAGATAAAGCCACAAAAGTAATCTACTATCCTCCAAAATAAGGCTCACAAGTCTAAAGTGTAAATCCTGTTGCATCTGTTCCGATAATATGTCCTCTACCTGTACCAGTAGTATTGTTAGCTGTATATGTACGAGAAAAACCACCAGTTTGGAAATATATTCCTTCCTACTGATTACTTGTAATTCCATATACAACCGTATATGTATCATATGGAGTATCTTCAACCGTAGCTTTAAGCATTGCTCCAACAATCTTTGGTGCGAAAGGTGTTGTTATTTTAATTGTATCATACTATGTCGTTGGCATTATTGCAGTACCGACATAGACATAAGGAAGATTAGTAGAATAAATTTCGTCAATAGCTTCTGGCATATCTCCAGGAGCATATTGAATTTCAGTTCCAATTTTTGACCTAATTGCATCAGCAATCGCAGTCAATGTTTCTCCTTGAATTTTATACTACATTAAATCACCTCATTAAAATTGCGACTATTCTGCATTCGGTAATTGACTACCGCCGCCAGAAAGAGCTGCTGCAAGGTCTGCAACTGAGAAGGAAATTGTAGTAGTACCATCACTTACAGTAATTCCATTAACTTCATCAATAGTTAATTTAGTATTACCCCACATTCTAAATTCTGCATTATCTGTCATTTCAAACAAAGTAGTATTATTCTTCTTTGTTAAATGTTTAAGTCCCTATGGAATCTTATCATCTAATGCCGCCTAGCTATCATCCCATACACCGCGCATTACAAATGTTGCACTATCAAGAAGATGTAAATTAGCTCCACCGTTGTCTTGAGGAATGTTAGACCAAGAATAATTATCTAAATCTTTTCCTCTAATACAAAGACTAGAATTCATTTTAGTTTCAATATAAGAATTATCAAGAATATTAACCTCTGTAAATTCGCCTGGGTTTGCTCCTATTCTTATATATGAATTACTTCCTGATTCGCCGCCTAAATATATAATACTATTACCTGCAAAGAATTTTTGTTCCTATGCGCCCTAATAAAATGTACAATAATACATACCGATAATCTTATAGAAGTTTGATGTTAAATAAATCTTTTCATTATTTTCTATTGTGAAATAATTTCCTTCTACATCAGAGTTATCTTTTTTACCAATGGCCCATACAGTATGAATTAAACCGTTTTTCTATGCAGTATAATCTGCATAACCTTTTGTTTTAACCTCTTTAATAAGATTTTCTAAATCAATATTTCTTATTAAGGAAGACTTATCAAAAGTTATATTATCTGCAAAGGTTGGTTCACCGGAAGATCCTGCTCCAGTACTACCAAATCCAGTAAAATAAAAACGATCTTCTTGTGCTAGCGCTAATGGACCATAACCAGTTATAGATTTATTACAATTATAATATTTCTTTTCTGAGTAATATTCTTCATAATCATTATATTCATGTGAACCTGAGTTATTAAGAACAATTGACCCAGCGCCATTTATTAAAAAGCATGGATCAGATTTTCCGTATGGCTGCATAGTGAAAGCAGAACCGCCATTGATACAAATATAAGCCTATCTATTACCACCAATGCCCTAATACGAAAAATCTTTACTATCAACAATTGGATTACCATTTCCATTAACTTGAGAAGTTCCATTAAATCTAAAATTGTCAGTCATATTTTCTATTGCTAATACAACCGCATTATTAATTTGTGTCTAGTCAGTATATTCATGAGTTATAGTATTAGAATGATTTCTAGAAACTCTTTTAAAAATATCAAGAACAAAACCATATTTACCAGTATCATTGACTCTAATATTTTTAAATTCAGTTAATTCATTTTCATTTTTGGGAGTAAATGTCATAGTAATTACTGACTAATAAGGGCTTGAATAAGACCTAAAAGTCATTTTACAACTAATCGTTCCTGGCGCATCGCATCCATTAATGACAATCATTGGTGCACCAGTTATATCTATCTATGGACTTCCTCTTAATAAAACCTTACTTGTTCCAGAAGCACTTATCTAAGCGCCTTCATACAAACAAAGTTCTGACTTTCCAAGTAATGAAAGTAAAGATTTTTGTCTCATGTCAAAAAGTGGACCACTAGGAGAAGCTCCATTAAAAGAACTTCCACGATTACGAGTAGTACCAATTAGACTAACATAAGGACCAGCACCAGAATAATCAGATGAACCACCGCTAGCTCCGCTCATATTTAAACAACAATTATCAAAACAGGCTACTGCAGACTATCTCGCATGTAAGAAAGCATTGCTCTCAAGATGAAAAGTTGTTTTTTCATCTTTTAACATTATGCCGCCCATATAAGGACCTGGTTCAGCGCCAATTTTCTTTCCTACATTAAAGCCTAAAAACATAGATGCAGGCACTCCATAAGTTCCAACTGCCACTTCCTAAGTTATAAGAGTATTATAATCTATTTTTATATTATTTTCATATTGAGCAAGATCTTCTATTTCTATACCAACTCGTCTTTCTTTAGAATAATTACTTACATTAAGTTCAATAGTATCAACATTATTTCCATTATTTTTCTTTGTTATGGAAATAAAAACTGGATAATTATCATAATCTCCAAAATAAAAAGATATTTCTCCATCTTTTGAAAATAATAATAATCCTGTTACAATTGATGAATCAGCTTTTGGTCTAAGTCCTCTTGCTCCATACTATAAATTCGAATCTGTATAAGAAACAGACTATCTATTAGCATCAAAATAAAGCATATCTGCAAGATAATAGTCATCTAAATTAATTTTAAATATTTTCTCTGGAACAGATCCTGATTCAGTAAATAAAGATTGTTCTAATGCTGAAAAATTTGAACCTTCTTCAAATGTTAAATCAATATCTGTATTATCTATTTTAATCCCAGTAATTGACCACATTTTTTTATATTGTTTTTCACTACCATTAAAATAGAATGTATTTGTAACAATTCCGCTACTTGGAGCTCCCCAATCATGATATCCCGGTCCAAATAATACTGAGCTTTTTTGATAAGATGATTTATTAGTAGTAATATAAAAATCTGATTTTTTTACCCAATCATTTCCATCTCCAATTGGAATTTCCCAATTATCAACTTCGATAGGTTTTCCATCTTCTACTGGGCCATAGCTTAAATGTGGTTCCCCATCAATATCAATTACTTTAACAAAATTATCAACACTTTCTTCATCAGCTGTTATTCCAACCAAATCATGAATTACTCTATCTATGTCTTCAGCTTCATCCTAAAGGGGATAATAAAAATCTCTTGGTTCTCCCATTCTCACTCCTCCTTATAACATAAAAATTTATTATCTTTAGTACGAAGAAGTTTATATGGCTAAGGATTATTATCTTTTACTCCCTTTGCCGCGAGATTAGGAATAATGAAGCTAACCTAATCGTTATCAATTAAAATAATTGGTTCAGTATCTAATGAAAGCTAAAAATTATAAGAACCAATTACAGTTGCACCACTTAACCATTTTCCTAAATCATCAATATTCTCCGCATTATTTAAAAAACTTAAATAATTTGGTGTTGAAGGAATTGTAAGACTCATTTTTTCACCCCAAACTATTTATTAAAGCTTCTATAATTCTTACCTCATTTTCTGTTAAATCTTCTTTCTCTCTTAAATTATCTATTGCACCAAGTGTAATTTTAATTTTATTTTCGGATTTAGCTTTCCAATAATAAAAGCCTGTCCCGGCCGCCAGTTCTGCAAAAACTGACGGCACGAGATAAGCAAGAGGCTCAGTTGTTTCAAATTTAAAACAGAAGAAGATACAGAAAAAAGAAATAATCATAGTAAGACCTACAATCATGCGTAGGAGGAGTTTAGAAAACTCCTCACTACTCTTTTTCTTTTTTCCTATATTCTAATTCATTAAATCACCTTAACTATTTTTATTATCTCATATTTTGGTTAAAAAGTCAAGAAAATAACTATCATTATCTCAGATTGTTTCAGCTTCTTGAACTTGTTCAAAAGGTTTTTCCCAAAATTCTCTTTTAACAAGTTCTCCATTCTAATTAAGAATTACACAAACTGTTTTATCTCGTCCATCTCCTCGATAAGCTAATTCAGTATGAAACATTGAAATTGCCGCATCGAGAGTTTCATAAGAATGAACTGTCTAAGTTGTATTATTTTGAATAATTACTAAATAAAACATTAAACCACCTCATTATTCAGATTTTCTAAAGATATAATTTCCATTTTTATCTACAACGAATTTAATTTCATTGCCGTTTCCAATGGGAATTTTAGTAATTTCATGATATTTTCTACCATAATATTGAACATTAAATTCAGATGGCAACAATTGAGTATCAAAAGATATAGTATTAGTAGTATCTGTAGATAGTATTAAATTCTAAGTATCTGCTATACTGATTAATTCATCAGAATATGTATCAACTTTACATAATGGTTCATTAATCGTAGTTGTTTCTGGGGTTGCAAGAATATACCAGACTGTGACGGGTGTTCCGTTTGCGTACTGTGCAGCAAGCCATGCCTTAAAACCTTCGACCGTTGTAATAGTCGTGTCGTCAAGCATACGAAACAGCATGTTCTTGTTACTGGTTCCATTATATGCAACATTTCCGGTTAGAGGCATTGATCCTGTTTTCCTAGTACCGAAATGCGAAGATATAACCAGTAGTTCTGTGCCATCAGTAACAGGAGTATAAAACATAACGGCGGTCTAGTAGACCCACACTGTCCAGTTCTCCGATCCATTAAATACACGCTTCTTAATTCTTCGTACTGTCGGTGTTTGCCCAAGATACACAGGCACGGTCTGTCCTGCGTTTGTGATCGGGATCGTCCAATCAGAATCGGAGAGTGTGCCTACAAAGTCCGGCATGATCGGTGCGGCGGGTGTAGGAGTGCTTATTTGGCTACTATTACCTTTTATAGACCAACTAAGAGTATTTTGATTAATATTATCTGAAATGACAACTGGAAAACTTGTAAATGTTCCACTTATTATTCCATCTCCTCTTGCATAAATTGGCATTTATAATCACTCCTCATATACAAAATATAAAGGTAGAGTTTTTGTTGTTAAAGCATTATATTCAGCTTGTGTCATAGGTTTTAAAATATCCATTATTTCTTGGTCTGTGATTGTTAGTTCTCTGTTTGTTGGTGCATATGGTACAAATGCAGGAGAAATTGCATAATCGGCTGCTGTGCATATCATTATACGGACTGTTTTATCAAAAGTACGGCCATCAAATTTACCATCTGAATTATCAATCATAATTGCTATATCAAATTGAACACCGACATCTTGATCGGGAATCGGTACGCCGGTTGTGATCGGCACACCATTAGATGATGTAAGCCATGCTGTAGGATTTCCATTACGAGCATAAGCATATATTCCACTTTCTCCGCCGTCAAAAGCAAGAACCGTACCTCCGACTCCTACTATGTTGTCAATTGTAAAGAATGAAGTTACATGAGATGTAAATGTTCCAGTAATCGTAAAACTATCATCTGCATTTTTTGTCAAGGTTATTCCATTCTTAGTTGATGATACAAAATCAGATGCATTTATCATATTCTTTGCTCCATTATTAACCTAGCCAATCAATGCAGCTCTATTCTCATCAATTTTCTCTTGCTCAGCAACTAAGCTAATTCCATTATTAGTATTACCCTAATAGATTTTACCATCCCAATCAATAGCAAAAGCATTTGAACGGTTTTGATTTGAAGTACCATTACCTATAATGAATGCCATTTGAGTATTTAAATCACCTTGGGCAATATTATATTTACCTTGAACATGCTGACTCTCAGCGGCAGCAATAGTAGATTTACCTTCAGCATGAGAATTGTTCCCTATTGCTTTTGTATCAGCACCTTCGGCATGAGACGAGACTCCAGTCGCTTGTGTAGCATCACCCTCTGCATGAGAATATGTTCCGGTCGCTTGTGTATAAGAACCCTCTGCATAAGATATATTCCCTGAAGCGGTTGTTTTATAACCTTTAGCATGGGACCAGTTCCCAGAAGCAACAGCATCTTCACCCTCTGCATGAGATGCCCAACCAGAAGCAGTTGTACTTTTACCCTCTGCATGAGATATATCTCCGGAAGCTGTTGTCATAACTCCTTCTGCATGAGAATAGAGTCCTGTTGCAGTATTCACATTATTAAGTTCCTACCCACCATCTATAAATTTTCCAGTATTAAAAATTTCTGCACCAACTTGTGCTACAACATTTTGATTATTAATAGTATATGTAGTTCCAGCAACATTTCTACCAACCGCAGTAGTTTCTACAGTTGCATTTTCAGGATAGCCATCAAGTAAAGTTTGCTGTCCGGTAGCAGTACAATCAATCAACTTTGCATTTGCAGTTTGTCCAATGTAATAAGCATTTGTATTACCAATTGACTTACAATCAATAAGTATCATTCTATTTCCATTATCTTTTACAACAAATCCTGCATAATATCCGCCGCGATCATTTAATTCAGCAATACAACTATGGCAAATTAACTATGTATATTTACCACCTTCCGCATATTCAGTTTCACCGGCACACATGAAACCTGAATAATTATGTCTACTATAAACATTGTAACAAGAACAGTGTTCACCATAAGAGGGTGTTATTCCAGATTTACCATTATACTCAAACAATCCACCAATAATCGTACTTTCAGCATGGCGGTGATTTGAATATCCGTCATCGCAATTATCGTGTGACCAACAATCAATTAAGGTTGCAGAATAATGTTTAGCAAATGCTTCACCAGAGTTTGTAACATCTGCATTGAAGCCATCGCCATTACCATTATTATAACATCTGCTTGCTTCACACCTAAGGAACTTTGCATTTAATGTATTACTATATCCTATTGCGCCCCAGCCGAAAATGTTTGATGCTTGACAATCAGCAAGAGAAACATCACACAAGTTCTCAACATTCAATGAGATATATTTACATTTAATTCCGTTAATTGTTAATGAAATGCTTCTATCTCCATTTGAGAATAAACCATTTCCAGGTGAATAACAAATTGGATTTTGTGCTGATGGCGCGCTCGGAGCAGAGAAATATAGTGTGGTTCCATCAAGATACCATTTATAAATGTTTGTTGACGCGTTTGCTATTTCATCTAATGCATCTGATAAATTGTCAGAACTACATTTTTCAATTTTTGTATCTTCACATCTCTCTGATTTTCCTCGTTGTAAAGGCATTCTCTCATTATCTAAGATTGTTGTTGTTAAATCAGAAACATTGTCTTGATAAATCCATGCATTACCACTAGTTATAGATACATCTATAGTTGCATGATAAATTCCGTTTTCAAGTGTTGCACTTTCCACTAAAACACAATCTGGATCAACAAATACAGGCCTTGAATCTCTTGTAACACTTTCGATTTGAATATGTCTTCCTGTTGCTTTACTCAAATCAATGATTTGTTCATATTTCCCACCAATCAATAAAATTCTGTTACGACCTAATTCTAAGGCATGATTTATTGTCGCAAAAGGTGAACTAATAGATAACCCATCGTTTGTATCATCACCGTTTGGAGAAATATACGCAAATCGTATTACTTTTGAACCTGTTTCTGCCCAACTTATATATAGATTAATAGGTGTAACATCAGTGTCTATATCAATAGTATTTTCTCCACCTCTTAATTGAAAACCTGGAAGTGTTGTTTGTGTTGTTACAGGATGACTTAACTTATATACAATAAATGCGCCAGTTGAAAGTTCTCCTGTACTTGAAACATAGTTATTTCCTATTGTCTCTCCATTATAACTTTCAATAACACCATTTGTACGAGTTACAAATGATGAGCCATTGTCCGCAAAACTTGCAGAATCACCCTCATATAATGGAGAATCTAAATAAAATGGAATAATTGTATTTTCATTTACAACTATTGAAATTTTATATCCGTAAGGTTCATATGGTAATACAATATTTCCAACATTGAACATTATATCTTGTGTTTGTATGTTAGCACAAATTCTGACATATTTTACTGCGGATGTATCTACTGAACCCTAAAACTCCATGGGCTAGCCACTAGTAATACCACCTGTTGTTCTTCCAAGATAATTTTTATTTATATCATATCCTGAAATATAAGTATCATTAGTTGTTCCAGCTGGGACTACAAATGATGGAGTATAGTATTGATTTGCTACAAAATCAACAGGAATAAAGTCAGTTGATTTCATGTCATTAGCATATTCTTCTACACCATTGTAGGTGTTGATTCTAACATAGTCAACAAGTTCTGAACATAAGTTATTTGTTTTATCTCCAACTCCATAAATTGGAATAGGATTGCTTGTAGTAGGAGTACCATCTTGTTCCGTATTTCCTTGAATCTCCCATTGAGTGACAATCTATTGCTTTTGAAGCGTTACAGTTAATGGAGGTATACCAATTATATCCTCATCGTTGATTAGCTGATTTAAGTCAATTCCATTTTCAGAATTGTTGACATATATCTTGCCATCCCAGTCAACAGCAAATGCATTTGAGCGATTGTTGTCATTAGTACCGTTACCTATGATAAATGCATATTTATCATTTGCATCTGCGATATTATATTTACCTTGTGCGTGCTAACTTGTACTAGCAGCAATTGTACCAGTTCCTTCTGTATGAGAGCTGTTACCAGAAGCGGTTGTTCCAGCACCCTCAGCATGAGACTATGTTCCAGTCGCTTGCGCTCCAGAACCTTCTACATGAGAATAGTCTCCTATTGCTTGCGTCCCAGTACCTTCTGCATGAGACATGGCTCCTGATGCAACTGTACCATTCCCCTCTGCATGAGAACTGAAACCTACTGCTTGTGTATTAATACCCTCGGCATGAGAGAACTGCCCTACTGCTTTATTATACCCATAACCGTTAAAAATCTCTGCACCATATCCAGCAACTACCGTCTGTCCATCAATCGTATATTCTGTGCCTTCAACATTTTTTCCAACAGATTTAGAGAGATCAAATCCGTTCGCATCCCCATTGACATAAATTTTACCATTCCAATCGACAGCGAAAGCATTTGAACGATTACTGTTGCTAGTTCCATTACCTATTATAAATGCATATTTATTATTTGTATCCTCAATATTATATTTACCTTGGGTATGTTGATAATTACTGGAAGCAATAGTACCCTCGCCCTCTGCGTGAGAAACATTGCCCGAAGCAGTTGTAGTGCTACCCTCTGCGTGGGAACTGGTACCAGAAGCAGTTGTTCTATCACCTTCAGCATGGGATACAGGTCCCGAAGCAGTTGTGCCATCACCTTCAGCATGAGTTATTGCGGCAGTCGCTTTTGTACCACTACCTTCTGCATGAGACACAGATCCCGAAGCAGTTGTAGCACTACCCTCTGCATGAGAGCTAGTACCTGAAGCAACCGTACTTCCTCCTTCTGCATGGGAACAAGAATTAGAAGCAGTTGTATTATATCCCTCCGTATGAGACATAGTTCCTGTTGCTTTTGTACTGTCTCCTTCTGCATGGGAACAGGCTTCCGAAGCAGTTGTACCACTACCCTCTGCATGAGACATATTTCCCGAAGCAGTAGTATTATATCCCTCGGCATGAGATGGACTTCCTAATGCCTTCGTATCAATACCTTCTGCATGAGAATTGTAACCAGAAGCAGTCGTACTGTTCCCCTCTGCGTGAGATATGACTCCCGAAGCAGTAGTATGATAACCCTCTGCGTGAGAATATAGACCTACTGCTTTATTATTTTCATAATCATTAAAAATTTCTGCGTCTTTATCTGCAACTACTGTTTTCCCATCAATCGTGTATTCTGTGCCTGTAACATTCTTACCAACAGCATCATCTATATCAAGTTTATCATTGATTGCTTCTGTAACAACTTTATTCTAAACTGGATTTTCAGATATTGTTGATAATTCACTATCAACAACCGGATTTACAATCCCAAGATCTTCTAAAGATTTATTCCCAACTAGAGGAACAGAATTAATTTTTGGCTTATTAGTTAAATCGTTATAATTGGAAGTTCCACCGCCTCCACCGCCACCGGAGCCGCCTTCACTAAATGGATTGAAAAAGCCCATATTATTCATTGTCTCACCTCTTAAATAATGTAATAAATATCTCCGTCAAATGCCTCGTTAAAGATAAGACAATAAATAGGCATAAAACGGTCCCCAGCATATGGCGTTGTAAATTTTCCTGTTGAAGGAATGGCGGTCTCTTCTTCATGCTAATTAAGCTTAAATTTCGTTCCACTAGAGCCTTCAAATGCAACCATTTTAAGGGGACCATCTACCTTAATTCCTTGTGCTTTTAAAGACTCCTTGATTAATGGAATTACATTTTTGCCTGCTGGGACTCCCCCAGAATACATACGATAATCCATTATTTCGCCTCCTAATAGAACTTAAACCTCAGTTCCATATTCATTAAATATTTCCTTTACTCTACTCTAATCCTCAACATCATCTACATAAATAGTAATAATGTCACCAATCTTGTAATAACCTGAAAGAATCCCTACAAGAGATTTCGCATTAATACAAGTTGTCGCATCTTTCCTATATATAGCAACGCCGCTATGCAACTAATTGATTTCTGCAACCAATTGCGCCGCGTTTCTACCAAGTAACATTTTATCTAATTTATATTTGAAATTCATAAAAATCACTCCCATTTTAATTCAAAAAGTTGACTTTCTGACTTTTCTGTGCTATAATAAAAATAGAAAATTTGAAAATGGAGGGATTTTGATGACATCAGAAGTAATACGAAACAATCTTGAAATCATCAATTAGTACCGTTTTGACGGTCCACATTGTAAAGATGAAAGAAAAGATACTGATATAGCTATCCTAAATTTCATCAACGGATTTTTAAGAAATTATGGACATTTACTTAAAATAAAATATCCTATTATTATTGAATATAATCCAGTAAATGGATTAAGTTATTTATCTTATAAATTAATTAAGAATATATCCCCACTAACCACAGTAAAGCCAGAGTTTTATATTTACAGTCCGGGACTTGATATTGATAAAGATACCAAGAAAAAACTTTTTCCCGATGCTACCATTATTGGTCTTAAAAAATTGAAAAAGTTAAAATATGGACTGTATGTCATAGGATATCATCCTATATATAATGTACCGATCCTTAACGATGTATCTAAACAATTTGTAAGGGTATATCCTATTGAATCATTTACTCCGTCTCAAATCAATCAATTGTTCAATTTTTACATGAAGAAAAATGATTTGGGATATATGCAGGTCGATACAGAAAATAAACTTTATAAATTTTATCAATATCCTATTGGTGCAGATGAAGTAGTTGATCCAATCGTTGCATTGCCATCTGGTGTCACTTTATTCAAGCTGTCTGGCACTGATAAAGATTTTGGACTATATAATTTAATTTTGAAAAAAGATATTGAAGAAGAAGATAGATCTGTTTTTCTTTATATGGTTGACACAGAAGAGCAAGCAGAATATACTAAATTAAATTTAAATCCTTATATGCATCGTTTCCATGCACCAAATGATTTTAATATTATTATAGGAAAAGAAAATACAATATTCAACCCTCAACAGATTTATTCTTACAAAGACTATGTGGAGGGAGATAAATGAAAATATTTATTGTAAATGGGGCTGGCGGCTCAGGTAAAACAACATTTGAAAGAATGGTAGAGAATATTTCTGAACAAGAAGGATATGATATCAGAGTTCTTTCTACTATTAAATATGTAAAGGGAATAGCTAAACAATGTGGCTGGAATGGAGAAAAGACATTAAATGATAGGCGTTTCCTTTCAGATTTAAAAGATGCTTTAGCTCGATGGAAAGATGTTCCATATCAATTTATGAAAAAACAAATTGACCATTTCAGCGAAGATATTAAAGCAGATGCAGTTTTTATTGACTGTCGTGAACCTGAAGAAATTGCAAGATTCGTTAAAGATTATAGTGCAATAACAATTTTAGTTCAGCGTGGCAGTTCTATTACATATGGAAATCATGCAGACGATAATGTAAAGAACTATCAATATGATATTGTTATTGATAATAGTAGAGGTTTGGATGAACTGAACCAAGAAGCTCAAATATTTGTTGAAACATGGCTTGGAGAGGATGATGACTAATGCTTTATATGGGCACTAATCAAAATGATTGCGAAATTATTGCAAAAGAAATCAACAATTATATTAAAGAACATGACGGTGCTGATAACACAGAGTGTTATGATCTCACTGTTGGTGGTGCAAATATTCTTGATAAGATAGAATGCAAAACACTCTGGGGCTATGATATTTCACCTACATTAATTGCTTTACACTTATCAATGAGTGAAAAGAATACTGGGATGCCTGATCCGTTCTTTACTAAAGAAATGTGGGATGTATGTTACAAACATTATAAAATCCTTCATCAGCAGAAAGGACCGACTCGCACTCTCGAAGACTATATGAGTTATGCCAAGAAAAATAATCTTCATGAATTAGCAAATATCGGTGCTTGCGAATGGTACGGAAGTTTCGGTCATGGCGGATTTTCACAAGGTATAGCGTCACAAGGATTAAGAGATTATTACAGAGAAGCCCGAATGGCGCACCTTAAACAGTTTATGAATACAAATTATCCTTATATCAATTTTAGAGTTGGAGATTTTGGTTTTGTCAATGTGCCGCCTCGCGCAGTAATCATTGCACATATTAACTCAAATAAAAATTTCCAGTGGTCTGGGAAGTTTGACAAATTTAGATTTTATCGCTGGGCGTTGGGAAAATCTAAAACTAATCCTATTTTTATTGTCGATGACTATCCCCTTATTGATATTAAGGAAATTAAAAATTTAAAAAATGGAAAACTTTACTTTATGGGTAATTTATGATATAATATAAATAGAAAAGGTGAGGAAAATGAATTTGGAACAGATTAATGAATTATTAGATAAATATGGTTTTTTCTATTTTTGTGAAATGCCACCTGAAAAAGCCAAAATATGGGGAAATATAGATAATGGAATTGGATTTAAACTCTGGGAAAATAATTATTTTGAGTTATTTTTTTTTAATTG
>JAEIGA010010895.1_pt1 | contig 13789 bp, 12 predicted proteins | sample 9270691 | NCBI WGS metagenome assembly JAEIGA01 (sample SAMN17057246, study PRJNA624740) | gut metagenome | biome: biome; isolation source: fecal sample | host: Bos grunniens | place: China: Xizang | collected 2019 | reverse complement strand
TTTTACAAAAAATTCATTTGCTATTTCCTATTATTTGGTATACCATATAGAAAATACTTACTAGGAGGCGCGCCATGGACATCCGTGATCGCCGCTCATTAAAATCCGCAGCCGCTGAGGCCCTCTCCTTCCGCCCCGGCGATGCAAAAAAACTGATCCTGCTCCACACCGGCATTGTGCTTTTATTTTCCCTGGTGCTGACGGTGGTTGACTACCTTTTGGGCAATGCCATCGCCGAAACCGGCGGATTGGGCGGAATGGGTGCCCGCTCGGTCTTGGCAACGGTGCAATCCTGCCTGCGTCTGGCGCAAATGATCGTGCTGCCCTTCTGGCAGATCGGTTATTCCTTTGTAACACTGCGTTTTGCCCGCCGGGAACGGGCGTATTTCGACGATCTGACCGTTGGCTTTTCCCGTTTTGCCCCCATTTTGCGGCTGTTTCTTTTACAGGGCGCAATTTACCTTTTGATTGCTTTGGCCGCCAGCTATGGCGCTACATTCCTGTTTATGATGACCCCCTGGTCCGCCCCTCTGATGGGCACCGCCATGGAGCTGATGAACGGCGGCAACGCAGAGGCGCTGGACACCATCATGGAATCGGTAATGGCACAAGCCTTTGTACCGCTGATGGTCTGCTATCTTCTGGCTTTCCTTGTGCTGGCTGCTCCCTTTTTCTACCGCTTCCGTTTGGCAAACTTTGTACTGCTGGACCAGCCGGAAAAAGGCGCACTGTATGCCCTGCGGACCAGCCGCAGCCTGATGCGGGGCAACGCCATGACCCTCTTTAAGCTGGACGTGAGCTTCTGGTGGTTTTACGGTTTGGATCTTCTGGTAAGTATCCTGTGTTATGCCGATGCGCTGCTTATGCTTTTAGGTGTGGCGCTGCCTGTAAGCACGGATGCCGCATTCTTTATCAGCTTCTTCCTGTACCTGCTTAGTCAGCTTGGGCTGTATCTGTGGCGCAAAAATGAGGTCAGCACCACCTATGCAATCTTTTATGATGCGTTGAAACCCCCACAGGAAGAAACAACTTGATAGCAACGGGCGTGCCAAAAAGCACGCCCGTTCGTTGTTAATATTCACAAATATTTCATATCTGCCGGAAATGCCCTTGTTTTTCTTTTCCTCCTGCTGTATAATCTCTGTATGGACTACATTTGTCCGCAGAATCCGAAAGAGAGGTCTTTTTTATGAAACGGGTACTTAGTATTGTACTGGCGCTGAGCCTCATAGCCGGACTGATGACCGGCCTGACCCTCACCGCCTCTGCAGAAACGATCATTAACGACATTGCCATCACCGGTGTTACCGCACCCGTGGTCGGCCAGGAGCCCACCACCACCGGTATTTCTACCAGTGTGGCCTACACCCAGGACATCGCCTGGTCTGTTTGGGACAACGGTGGCTATCGGCCCTTTAATGATGGCGAGACCTTTGCCAACGGCAAGGTCTACCTGCTGGATATTTCCCTTTGGATCAATGACGGCTACAGCTTTGCCGATTGGCAGGATCTGACTGCCTCTGTCAACGGCAATTCCATCCCCGATTTTGACAGTGACAGAGACTGGGCCCGCTTTGAGCTGATCTATATCATGGACGGCGTCACTGTTTTGGACCACGTGGTCATCAGCAGTGTTCCCGCTGTGGAAGCCGGCACCTCCACCGATCTTTCCGGTGTAACTGTTCCTTCCGGCGCAAATTACACCGTTAGCGTCAACTGGTATAAGGAAACCTATTACAGCCAGGAAGATTACTGGGGCTGGGAATGGTATCAAGGTGCCACCCTTGAGGACGGCTGCAACTATTATCTGGATCTGCAAGTTTCCCCCAAGGAAGGCTACTGGATCAGCAAGAATACGGAAATCAAGGTAGAGGGCAGTATTCAGCCCTCCTGGAGCAACAGCTTTAATGGCTACGCTCAAGCCCATGTGGATTATGACCTGCGGCCCGTAGTCTCCAGCGTGGATCTGACCACCTCCGGTGAGCCTGCCCACGGCGTGGCTCTGAGCTCCGTTACCGTCACCGCCCCTGCCGGTGCCAACTACACCGTCACACCCACCTGGAAGACTTGGAACGGTAATACCGGTAATTATGATGCCGCCACCGGCAATTTCGGCTACGGCGAGTACTGGCTGGAAGTTGAGATCATCCCCAATTCCGGCTATACCATTCTCTCGGATGCAACCCCCACCATCAACGGCCAAAGCTATTATGACTATTCTGATTTCGGCCATTGGCGTGAAGATGACATCGACGGCAACCGGGAAAACGGTTTCCTGCTGATCTGTAGCGACATATACATCAACCCCGAAAACGGCTATGTTTGGGAAGTGGATCTGTCCGGCGCGCCTGAGAGCATTACTGCCGGCGGCGCTATGCCCACCCCTACCATCACCGTGGTCGACGGCGATGTCACCGTTACCGGCACCAAGTGGCTGAACGATGAAATGGCACCCGTGACCGGCAACTTCGAAAATGGCAAGTCCTATTATCTGGCCATTGACCTTGCTACCAAGCCCGGCTATGCTTTTGAGGGTTGGGTAGAAGCATATATGAACGACGAATATTGCGACGGCTGCAATATCGATGACACCCGCACCACCGCTACTGTCTATGTTTACTACACCCTGAAGCCCGTGATCGAAAAGGTAGAGCTCACCGTCACCGTTCCCGCCGTCGGCGCAGCCCCCGGCGTTGTGACCCTGCCCGGCGGTGTCAAATTTGTTCTCGACAGCGATGAAGAAGTCGATTTCCCCGGCTACGCCTGGTACATCGACGGTGGTCAGGAATTCGAGAAGTTTGAAAACGGCAAAAAGTACTTTGTGGATGTTTACCTACTGCCTGCCGAGGGCTATGAGTTTGCCAATGATGTAGTCGTTACCGTCAACGGCGAGGAGGTCGAAGAGGGCTACATGTTCTGCAACGGCTATAATCTGAACATCTGGCATGCCTGGTCCTTCAAGGAAGTTATCAAGAGCGTCAACATCACCACTCCCGACTACAAGGTCGGCGATGTGTTCAAGCCCGAGGATGTTACCGTTCCCGCAAATACCGGCTGTGAGGTAGGTTATGTGGGTATGTACAGCGGCTATACTGATCCTTATACCGCCATCGGCAAGGATCGCTACCGTCTGAATGTGGAGCTGAATGCAAAAGATGGCTATGAATTTGCTGAGGATTGCGTCATTACCGTCAACGGTAAGGCATTGGATGAAGTTTACAGTGGCGAAACATATCAGGATGTTTATTACGAATTCTCCCTGTGCGAAAAGATCACAAAGATCGAATTCCCCGCACTGCCCACTGTAAACGCAGGCGACACCGTCCAGTATCAGGATCTGGAGGCTCCCGCCGGTGCCAAGTACTACCTGTTCTCTGATTGGTATGATGCTGATATGAACTGGTTTAACGGCACCACCCAAAATGGCAAGGCCTACTTCCTGGAACTTTTTGCGCACCCTATGGAAGGCTACGAATTCAGTGAGGACTGTGTCATCACCGTTAACGGTCAGGAAGCAAGCTTCCCCATCATGCGTGTGGACTACAACATGGCCGCTTTTGCAAAGCAGTATAACTTCGGTATGCCCACCATCGACAAGGTTGAGCTGACCATCACCGCTCCTGCTGACGGTGAAAAGCCCACCACCACTGTCACTGTGCCCGACGGTGCGAAGTACTCTGTGGATAACATCGGCTGGTATGAATCCAAAACCGGCGAGAAAAAGCGCGGAGCTTTGGAATATATGGATCGTAGAGATACCTTCTCTTACGGTTATTACTACTTGGTAGCCGCTGGCATTCAGGCAAAGGAAGGCTACGTCTTTGCGGAAGATGCAGTTCTGGTCATCAACGGCGAAACTATGGAAGTCGAACTGGGCGAATTCGGCACCTACCTGACAGGCAACTACGGTCAGTTCTTCTACTGTTTCGATAAGCTGGAGGACACCTACGACGATAACCCCAAGACCGGCATCACCGGCATCTCGGTGCTCGCCGCAATGATGGCACTGTCTGCCACCGCCGCCGGCGTGATCATCTCCAAGAAGAAGGAATTCTGATCCCCATAACGCACACAGGAGCGGGCTCTCACCCGCTCCTGTTTTTTATCTATGTAAATGATCGTTTATATTAGCAAGCACCACCAAGTTTGTCATTCCGAGGGAGCGTCAGCGAGTCGAGGAATCTACGCATTTCGTTTGCATTTGCAGTGAAATCGGTGCCAAGATCCCTCGACTTCGTTTCACTCCGCTCGGGATGACAGCATTTTGGGGTAGTGCGGCAAACGATCATTTGTCGCAGTAACGATACCGAGCGGCGCAGGGCAGTAACGAAAACCTCTGCACCGTACACGAATTGTCAGCGGCGACTCGCCGCTAAACGATCATTTATCTTCCGTTAAAAGCTCCTTTAGGCGCTGGCGCAGCAGTTCGGTATCGTCATTTCCGTAAGCAAAATGGCCGGAATTTTCCAGCACCGTGACCTTGATTCGGCTGTTTCTTTGAAGGTCCTTTGCCGCCTCCATGGAAACCAGCTCGTCCTTTCGGGACTGGAATGCCAGGCAAGGCACCCGCATCCGCGGCAGCAGCATACGCACCCGCTTGATCTCCTCCAATAGTTCCAAAAACCGAGGTGCCCAGCCGATATAGCGGTAAAATGGCCCATCCAGGGTGATGCTGCTGGCCTCCATCATGGCCGCCGCAGAGGCGTGGCCATCGGTTTTGCCTGCCGCTACACGCAAGCTGGCCTCCACCGTGGAAAGGGGCATATGAACCCGCAGCGGAACAGCCAGCAGAAACAACCCGACGATCTTTTGGGGGTGATCTGCCGCCGCCTGAATGGCAAACAGCGTACCCATAGAATGGGCTACGATGACGATCTTTTCATAGCTTTCCACCAAACGCTGCAGCACTTCCGCCACCTGCTTTTTCCACTTTTCCATGGATGTGGCACTGAAATCCACCACTTCCCCGCCGTGTCCATCCAGCAAAATGTTATAGATCGACCAATCCTCCGGTACCATCGGCATAAGCTCCTGAAAATGGCCCGGGCTGCCCGCAATGCCATGGATCATCAGCACCGCCTTGTGACTGCCGGGAGCTTCACGGACAAATTCTTTGTGAGGCATATGATCACTCCTTTTTGGGCGCAAGCTCATTGAGCAGTGTAAATCCGAGTATCAACGCGCCGCCAACATACTGCCACGGCGACATACTTTCTCCCAGTACCGTTACCGACAGAATCACCGCCACCAGGGGGTCAATGTAGCTCAGCACCGCGGTTTCCTGCCCGGGAAGTCCCTTTACCGACGGGAAATACAGGCAGTATGCAAGGCCCGTATGCACAAATCCCACGATCAGCAGGCTCACCCAGCCGATGCCGCTTAATCCCCCAAGGGTCACACCGCCGGTACAGGCAACATAAGGCACCAGCACCGCAATGGCGGCAAGAAACTGCAAAAAGGTACGGTTCAGACCGTCCACATTCTGAATGAATTTGTTCAGCAAAATGACCGTGGCATAAAACACCGCCGCGCTCAAACCGAAACCGATACCGATCAGGTCCGTGCCGCCCTTCATGCCAAAGCCGGTGATCAGCACCAGACCTAAAGTAGACATGACGAAGCAAATAATTTGCAATAAGCTCGGCTTTTCCCGGAACAGCAGGGGGCACACCGCCATCACGATCACGGGAGCAAAATAGTAGCTTAAGGTGGCTGTGGAAACCGTTGTATACTTATATGCCTCGAACAGCAATATCCAGTTGATGCCCATGGCCCCGCCGGAAAGGAGCAGCAACGGCACTTCCCTTTTTAGCTTACCAAAGGGTATCTTCTGCCCTTTGGCAAGCAGCACCGCGCCAATGATGACGATGGCCAAAACAGCCCGGTACAGCGCCAGCTCCCCGGAAGAAACGCTGATATTACGCACAAAGGGCCCCAGTGTGCCAAAGAGCACCATAGATGTGCACAGCATCCATCTGTATCTTTTCATGGTATCACCCCTTTTCCTATATCATAGCACAAGGCGACAAAAATGCAACAAAAAGCGGACGGCTATGCCGTCCGCTTCTCTTTACAAGTTCAAAAACACCAGCGCCAAATCTCCCACGCAATGGGGATCAGCAAGGCAGGCAGCATATTGGCAACCTTAAAGGTTTTCTCCCGGACCAAATTCACGCCCACGCAGAAGATCAGCGCACTGCCCACAAAGGACAGCTCCTCGATCAGCACATCGGAGATCACGGTACCAAAGAGCGCCGCGATCACCGTGATCGCACCCTGATACACAAAAATCGGTATCGCCGAAAAAACCGCACCCACGCCATAGGAAGATGCAAGGATCGCCACCAGCGCAAAGTCCAGCAACGATTTGGCGATCAGCATGGAGCTGTCGCCGGAAAGGCCGTCCTGCATGGCGCCCACGATGGCCATAGCGCCCACGCAGGCGATCAAGGATGCATTTACAAAACCCTCTACAAACCGGCTGTCGTTTTGTCTGCCCACCGCTGATTTCAGCTTAGCGCCGAGCTTTTCCATTTTGGCTTCAATGTCCAGCAGCTGCCCAAGAACGCAGCCGATCACCAGGCTGAAGATCAGCAGGATCGTGCCCCGGGTGGTAAGATTGCCGTTTTCCACCACCAACATATATTGCAGCACACCGCCGGCACCGATAAAAATGGTAGAAAGGCCCAGCGCCTGCATGAGAATCTTTTCAAACCGCTTTGCCACGCCGTTTTTCAGCAGTAAGCCCAGCAATCCGCCCACAATAACGGCAACTGTGTTCACTATCGTACCCAGTCCGATCATAAGAAACCTCCAATGGGAAAGATCATTTCTTGTCATTATAGCACAGCGTCCTCAAATTGCAAGGGCGGCTGATAGCCGCTCCTACATTATGCTATGGATGATGCCCACCACAACAAAAAAACGGAAGCTGGTGGTCGCAGCTTCCGTTAAGTATTATTTCCGTTTGTGATACAACCGAGAACAGACAAGGCAAAAACCGTCTTCATCAACTTCTAAAGTGGGCATAGCGGTTCATGGCGGCAGTGTTTGCGCTGAGCGCCAGGCCAAAGCCTGCTATGATAAACAGAAATAAAAACGCGGTTTGATTTCGTGTTGCAGTAAAAACAAATATCTCTTTAGCTCTATATCACAGGTGTGCCTTCCCACTCATCCGCAGGTTCGATGTCCATAATTTTTGCAATGGTGGGCGCAATATCCAAAATGCTGCCGCCGGAAAAGCGCTTTCCTGCCTCGAACTGCTTGCCAAAATAGAACATGGGGATGGTGATATCCTCTGGCATGTCTGTGCCGTGGCAGCGGTCGTGACCGCCGTGATCTGCGGTTACGATTACCGTGTACTCGTCGCCGCATTCTTCTATTACCCGGCGGATATTGTCCACGGCGATGGAGATTCTGCTTAAATAAGCGTCACTCATCCAGCCGTTATCATGGCCGCCTTTTTCATCGGTTTCAACCATATACAGAAAGACAAAATCCGGCTTGCTCTGGCGGATCCTTTCCAGCGCGCAGTCGGTCAAGGCGGTATCAGAGCTGTCGATGCCGGAACGCCGGGCATTGATGCATTGGGCAAAGGTCACGGTAGCAGGGGTGGCTACATCTCGCAGCTGCCCCCAGCCGTAATACATCGCGCAGATTTTCTTTGCTGCGTGCAGCTGCTCAAATAAGCCGTTGATCGGACGCGCCATAGGCAGGTACAAATTCGTGGTAATGCCATGGCGTTCCACCGGCACGCTGTGGAACAGGGACATGTGGCACGGCAGCGTTTTGGACACCAGCATAGTTTTTCCGTCCAGAGTGTAATAGGCCGATTGCATCATTTTCTCGATATAAGGGTTCTTGCAGGCAAGAAAACCGTCCGGACGCATTCCGTCCACAGAGATCAGAATCACTTTGTTTCCATTCATAATAAAACTCCTTATTTGCTTTTATATCACGTTTCTTTCAAAACTCCATTGCGCCCGCTAATGTGCTCTTGAAGGGCCCCGTAGTTTTTGGGCGGCAAGCGTCATCATAAGTACATCAAGCATGCACATGTAAGCGATTCTTTCAGAAACCGCTTCAACGGGGTAGTTTTTGTCATCGGAAAAAGCGATCAGTCTGCAGTCGCTTTCCTTTGCCGGCAGACTATGTGCAAAGCTACTGATCGCAATTGTGTTAGCGCCGGCTTTCTGCCTGGGAAAGTCTATCACAGACAGGGTGTCTTCCGGCGTTTTTATTCCGGAGGCAAACGCCTTGCCGAAAAACCTGGTGAAGGGTATCTCCCTCACCCACGGGCAACATACGCAGGGTGGGAGTCCTGCCGCCTAATTCTGTAGAAAGACAGAGCTTAAAATCAGAAAATCCCTTTGCACCAATGCTTTTGCAAAACCGCACTACTGCGGAAGGAACTGTTCCGGAGCATTCTGCTAATTCTTTCGCGGTCATTTTTCATAGTGTCCTGAAGAGACGGCAAGATTGTATCGGCAATCTTCTTTTCTGCGTCTGTCAAATTGCCGTAACAATTATGGATTTTGGGTATCATCGTTTCTTCCGGTTAGAATTAAATTTTATAACAAAAGGCCAACGATGTCAAGCGGATTGCAAAAAAAAGCAAACCCGCTGTTTGCGGATCTGCTCCTTTTCTTCATTTTATTACGCCGGTTGCTAGGCTTGCTACCAGGTCGTGCATTTCCCGCTCAGAGCGGACGTTGTGTGCTTTGTTCAGAATAGCCTGTTTTTGATCTTCGGTCATTTTGGAATAAGCATTCATCGCTGGCTCGTTTACAGCCAAAGCCATGCCGAAACCGATTGGGACTTTGTAGAAATCCATAGTGTTTTTCTCCTTTCTAAGGCTTCTCCTTGAGGAGAAGCTGTCATCGAAGATGACTGATGAGGTGTAGCTGCGAAGCAGCGTCTTACTGCATTACACCTCATCCGTCAAAAATCAGAGATTTTTGCCACCTTCCCCTCAAGGAGAAGGCTTTTATGCTGCCGCGTCTAACATATTTTCAATGAAGATGCCGTAGCCGGTGGTGGGGTCATTCACGAGGACATGGGTAACGGCACCTACCAGCTTGCCGTTTTGAATAATCGGCGAGCCGGACACGTGTGTGTCAATATAGGACCAACACGTTTTTATAGTGATAATCCTTAACATTTCCCCTTAAACGTACAGAAATCGCACCTACTTGGTGCGATTTCTTTGTATGATAGGAACGCAACATTCGTTTATACGTGTTATATTAGGACCAACAAAACGAGTCGCAGAAAACACAGAGAATCAACCCCTGCGCCACTAGAGTAAGGCCTATTATTCGAACAACGCTGCGATTTGCTCTTGCATATCCCGCTCACGGGATGTTAAAACTGCCCCGCGATTATTCATGGTTCCCCTCTGTGCTATCAGATCCCAGTTAAAGCTGGAAACATTTCCGCATTTTTTGCAAGTGCAATCAAACTGGTATGTATGTACAACTGTAAAATCTCTTTGGCCATTATCCTTTGCCGCGCCGGTGCTTTTGCGTTCTTTCAGGAAAGTGCTTTGAACATTTTCCAATGTGAACTTTTCGCCGCACTTGGGGCATAGCACCCGTTGAAGTCTGCGGCGCTCTTCGTTTGCCTTTGCATAGGTGATGAATCCGGTAACCAGTACAACAGCAGCAACAACCATCAGAACGCCAGCAAGTCCCGACAGCAGTTCTATCTGCGCGCAAATTACATAAAGCACACCAACAGCAGCTCCGAGCAGTAACATATTTCTACGGTCCTTTTCCTGTTTGACCGCTGCCTCAAGTGTGTCGCAGTGCTGCACCAAAATATTCGTCTTAAAAAAAGACTTTACCTTCTCAATAAACATTTCAAAAAAGACCTCCTAAAGTTTCAGATATCCCAAATCGGGATATTTTTACAATACCATATTGGTATAATAATGTCAAGAAAATTTTTAAGGAATATGGCTTTATGAGGTTACGAGAATTACGAAAAAAACACAAGCTTTCTCAGCTGAAGCTTGCTATGGATTTAGGACTGAATCAAAACAGCATAAGCCGCTATGAATCCGGAGAACGGGAAGCGGATTATGCCACATTGATCTGCCTTGCAGACTATTTCAATGTTTCTATTGATTATTTGTTGGGAAGAACGGATAATCCTAAAATGAATAAGTAAGAGCAAATCCGCTTGGCATACGGATTTGCTCTTTTATTTATTGCATTATGGGGTGAGCGAGGGAGTTCACAAGGTCGTGCATTTCTTTTTCGGAGCGGACGTTGTGGGCCTTGTTCAGAATTGCCTGCTTTTGGTCTTCGGTCATTTTGGAATACGCGTTCATCGCCGGTTCATTGACTGCCAGCGCCATGCCGAAGCCAATGGGAACTTTGTAGAAATCCATAGTACTACCTCCTTACGCAGCAGCATCTAACATATTCTCGATAAAAATGCCATATCCCGTTGTGGGGTCATTCACAAGCACATGGGTAACGGCACCTACCAGCTTGCCGTTTTGAATAATCGGTGAGCCGGACATACCCTGCACGATGCCGCCGGTAGTAGAAAGCAAAGCAGGATCTGTGACCTTCAGCAGCATGTTCCTGCCGTTTGTCCGGGACTTTGGATAAATCTTCAGTATCTCCACAGAATATTCCCGAACAGTATCTCCGGAAACCGTAGAAAGAATGGTTGCATCGCCGGTTTTGATCGTATCTGTTGCGGCAATCTCGATTGCCTCACCGCCCCAGCCTTTGTCGCTGACACCAAACACGCCCTGCTGGGTATTTTTTGTAAGTTCCCCGATGGGCGCTTTGGATTCTATGGTGCCCATCAGCTGTCCCGGCTCACCGGAAAGCCCTTTGCGCACGGAGATCACCCGGGCGCGGTATGCGCAGCCGGATTTTAATGCCAAAAGCTGCCCTTTGCTGTCGTTGACACCATGCCCTAGTGTGCCAAAGGCTTTGGTGGCAGGATCATAATAGGTGACGGTGCCAATACCGGTCACACCCTGCCGCAGATACAGACCCAGCTTTGGTCCATCGGATGTGATCTGCGGAATGAGAGAATATTCCCGGTTTTTTCCGTTCCGCTGCACCGAAATGGTTACTGTGCCATCGGAGCGCTGCAGCGCCTCGCGCACATCCCCGGCCGAGCGGATCTTGCGCCCGTCTATGGCGATAATGCGGTCGCCCACGGCAAGGTCTGCCGCCTTTGTCTTTTGGGCTGTGTCTTCCTCCAAACCGGCCACCGTAACGGAATTATCCCGCAGCTCAAGACCCACAACCTGCCCCACGGGGATCAATTCCCTGGCAAAAGCAACCGCGGGCAAGAGATAAGCGCATAGCACCAGCGCTGTGATTTTTGTCAAAAATTTCATTTCCCAACCCTCCTTTTCGTCTGCCCTCTTAATATGCCTGCCGCGGCAGTTTTGTAACCCAAGTAAAAGTCGAAAATTAAGGGAAGCTTTGGAAGGTGTTTTTTTGTTTTAATAATGTAAATGATCGTTTAGCGAAGCAGCAACAAAAATCCGTGTCATTGCGAGGCGCATAGCGCCGTGGCAATCTCCAGCACAAATGTGACAAGTTTTCTGCACCAATTAACATTGAACATCTTGCATTTTCAATGTTAAGCACCATTTTACCGTATCATTCTACTCAGCAGGAGATTCCCACGGGCCTAAAGGCCCTCGGAATGACATACTTGGTGGTGCTTGCTAAGATAAACGATTATTTATCGCAACATTGTGACAATGTCACGCTTGCGGTCTATTTACCCATTGACAAAGTAGGTAATAGATGGTAATATTACCCACGGAAATACTAGGTAATTCCCTCAGGAGGTTTTCATATATGCAAGTTTATGCCGATAATGCCGCCACCACAAAAATGAGCGCGGCTGCGATAAACGCAATGGTGCCCTGTTTTGAAAAATTTTACGGCAACCCCTCTTCTCTGCACTCCATCGGCCAGGAAGCCAAGGAGGTGCTGGAGGACTGCCGCAGCCGGATGGCTGCCATTTTGGGCTGCGAGCCGAGAGAGATCTATTTTACCTCCGGCGGCAGCGAGGCCGACAACCAGGCCATCATCTCCGCTGCCCGTTTGGGTCAGCGCAAGGGCAAAAAGCACATCATTTCCACCGCTTTTGAGCACCACGCCGTGCTGCACACCTTAAACCGGCTGGAAAAAGAGGGTTTTGAGATCACCCTTTTGGATGTAAGCAACGGTCACAACATCACCGCCGAGCAGGTGCGTGACGCCATCCGTGAGGACACCTGCCTGGTGACCACCATGTACGCCAACAACGAGATCGGCTCTGTGCTCCCCATCGCCGAAATCGGCAAGATCTGCAAAGAGGCCGGTGTGCTCTTCCACACTGATGCGGTGCAGGCTGTTGGTCACTTGAGCATCAATGTCAAAGAGCAGAACATCGATATGCTGAGCCTTTCCGCCCACAAATTCCACGGCCCTAAGGGCGTGGGTGCGCTGTACTGCCGCAGAGGCATCGCTCTGACCAATGTCATCGACGGCGGCGCTCAGGAGCGGGGCAAGCGTGCCGGCACAGAGAATCTTCCCGGCATCTGCGGCATGGTGGCTGCGCTGGAAGAATCCATCGCCAATTTGGAAGCCAACACCGCAAAGGTCACCGCTCTGCGGGATAAGCTGATTTCCGGTCTTTCCCAAATCCCCCACTGCGCCCTCAACGGTGACAGTGTAAACCGCCTGCCCGGCAATGTCAGCTTCTGCTTTGAGGGCATCGAGGGCGAAAGTTTGCTGCTGATGCTGGATATGCAGGGCGTTGCGGCCTCCTCCGGCTCTGCCTGCACCTCCGGCTCTTTGGATCCCAGCCATGTGCTGCTGGCCATCGGCAGAGTCCACGATGTGGCTCACGGCAGTCTGCGGCTTTCCCTTTGCGAATACAATACAGAAGAAGAAGTAGATCACATCCTTGCCGTTGTTCCCCAGGTGGTTTCCTATCTGCGGAACATGAGCCCCGTCTGGCGTGACCTGCAGACCGGCAAGAGAGAATATATTTTGTAATAGGAGAATATACTATGGCACTTTACAGTGAAAAAGTTATGGATCATTTCATGCACCCCCGGAATGTGGGTGTGATCGAAAATGCCGACGGTGTCGGCGAAGTCGGCAACGCCAAGTGCGGCGACATCATGAAGATCTATCTGAAGATCGAAAACGAAACCATCGTAGATGTGAAGTTCGAGACCTTTGGCTGCGGCAGCGCCATTGCGTCCTCTTCCATGGCAACGGAAATGATCATGGGCAAGTCCATCCATGAGGCTATGGAGCTGACCAACAAGGCTGTTGCCGAGGCTCTGGACGGTCTGCCTGCACATAAGCTGCACTGCTCCGTGCTGGCTGAAGAAGCCATTAAGAAGGCACTGAAGGACTACTTCGATAAGAACAACATCCCCTACGACAAAAAGCAGTTCCCCGACTGCGAGCACTGCCACCACTGCGAGTAAGAGCCTATGATCGTATCGACAAAAGGGCGTTACGCCCTGCGGGTCATGGTCTGCTTAGCCCAGCAGGGGCAAGAGGAATATGTCCCCTTAAAAGAAATCGCCGAATCGGAGAATATGAGCCAAAAGTATCTGGAATCCATCATGACGGTGCTCAGTAAGGCCGGTTTTGTGGATGCCGTCCACGGTAAAGGCGGCGGCTACCGCTTAAACCGCACTCCTGATGGCTACACCATCGGCTCCATTCTGAAACTGACAGAAGGCTCTTTGGCCGCCGTCAGCTGCACCAGCCAAGGCCCTGCCGCTTGCTCTCGCTCAGAA
>JAEIGA010010894.1_pt1 | contig 13789 bp, 14 predicted proteins | sample 9270691 | NCBI WGS metagenome assembly JAEIGA01 (sample SAMN17057246, study PRJNA624740) | gut metagenome | biome: biome; isolation source: fecal sample | host: Bos grunniens | place: China: Xizang | collected 2019 | reverse complement strand
TAGGATCTAGGTCGAGGTACCCTATATACAAAGTACCCAATTTCCCCTGACCATCTTTGTGCAAGTCGCCTATTGACAAACGCCCCAAAATGTGCTATACTGTGTGTGTAGGGTGAAAAATATTCCATTGCACACGGAAGCATACCTCCCTACAGCGGGGTCAGTTTGCCCTGACCCCTTCTCCCGTTAGTCAACTAGCACGTAGACAAGTGTTAGTCAACTATAAGATCGTAAACCTTAGTCAACTAACAGAAAGGATGGTTCACAATGGCAGACGAAACCAAAATGGTAGACTCCGAAAAGATGGAGACCGAAAAGCAGGAAACCGAAAAGAAATCTCCCGTAAAGGCAAACGACACCAGAACAACCTTCAACACCGACATTCACTCGTTCCTTGAGCTTGCTACTAGACAGATTACTGGTCGGATTACAAAAGTCAATCTTGACCTTCAGGACATCGTAGACATCGGTCAGACATGGAGCTTCGAGCAGAAGGAACAGTGGGTAAAGGCACTCACAGGTATGCACATCAAAGACATGTATACCGACCGTGCATACACCGATAAGAGAAACGATGTGTTCTATGAGGATGCCGCAAAGTTCGGTGCTGTCGTCCGCGTTATCAACATGGAAATGCCTGACATCATCGCAAACCGTAGTTGGACTAGCGTCACAAGCGGTACAACTACTATCGGCTCCAACGTCGTATATCTTCCTATCGTAAATCAGCAGCTCTTCGGTGCCACCGACTCGTGGGGTGTTTCTATCGCCTATACTGGCACTCAGCTCAATGCCGCATTCGAGAATGAAGCTGGACTTCTGGAATTCGATCAGTATGTAAAGCTCATGGCAAGAAATGCCATCGAACTCCATCGTGCTACGATGAACAGCGTAAACAGAAACAACTATATCGGCGAAAAGATTCATGCAGGAAATCCCTCAGGCAAGGTGAACGTCGTCAACCTCGTCGAGGAATATCAGCGCGACCACGGTGCGGGCGGCACCAGCATGACGGCGGCATCTTACCTCTCTAACCCCGATTGTCTGCGCTATTCCGTCAAGACTTTCAAGAAGTACAAAGACCTGCTTCACGATATGTCCACACTGTTCACCATGGACCTTAACAGCAGGGGCAAATTCGTTCCGGATGATCGCTTTGTATTTCAGGTTCTTTCCGATTTCGAGGGAAGGCTTGACTCCGAGGTATATTCCACCACATACCACGAGGAGTTCATCAAGCTCACCGGTTACAGAAACGTAAACGCTTGGCAGGCTCTCCGCGGTCTTACAACTCTCACGTTTGAGGATTTGTCCTCAATTAATATCACGACGGCAAGCGGCGACTCTGTAAACACAAGTGGTATTATTGCCCTCATGGTTGACAAATGGGCAATCATGCACACTATGGTGCAGAACCGCGTTGGCTATCAGCGCGACGACATCAAGGATATTTCGATGTACGATTACCAGTTTACCGATCGCTATATCAACAATCTCACGCTCCCAGGCATTGTATTCGTTATCCAGAACTATGCAGCCTAAAACCTCTAGTCAGACTATAGCCCCTCATTGCAGGGGCTATATCTGCAATCGTTAGTCAACTAAGGAGTGATTTTATGGAAAGTGTTTCCAACATGAATACCATCAACTGCGACCCTCTTATGTATTCCGGTAGGTATTCTAGGCTGAAAACTAAGTACCGCCTAACTTCCGATATGAACATGTACGGAAATATGGCGTACAATGTTTTCCTCTCAATGTTCAAGTATGATGAGAAAATTTTCAGACCTGAACTATTTGACAGAATTCTGCACGATACCGGAGTATGCTCTCTCATTAAAACAGAGGTTTCTGATTATACTCCGGTATTTACCTATATCAACGGCGGCGACAGATACCCTGACGGATTTTTTAAGAACGTTACTTGCTTTGATTTGGCGGGCAACGAATACAGTTATAAGGACTGGAGAAAAAATCCCAATATCGCCGTTTTCTTCAACAATCTGACATACAGCTGCGATACATTTATTGACAAGTATGCGTACATGCTGAGCGAGCTTGACCTGTCGATCATGTGCAACGTCGTATTTAGTCGACTAAAACCCATTCCGATTGCAAAGGACGCAAGAGATAAGGCAAAGATCGACCAGATTATGTCTGACCTCGTTGACGGCAAAATCAAGACAATTGTTCAGGAGCTTGACCTTTCTGACATTGTAAATACTAATAAAAGCTCAATCGAGGTTCTCAACTTGACAGACGTTGAGTCCTCTAAGTACATCCAGTATCTGTCCCATCTTCATGATAATCTGATTAGCCGCCTGTTCTTTATGATGGGCTTGTCAATTAACGATAACGGCAAGCAGGCTCAGATTTCAATCGAGGAGCTTAATAAGAATAAGAACGCGGCGATTTCTATTCTTAACGGGTGGTACGACATGAGAAAGTCGGGTTTTAGTCAACTAGAGGAAAAGACCGGAGTCAAGTTAGAGTTCGATTATTCCGATGTGTGGAAATCCGAAATCGAGGTCAACGTATTCCAGCCCGAGGATGAAGCAAAGATGGATGAGAAAAAAACAGAAGCCGGCTTAAATCCGGAAGACAATTCCGGTTCTGAAAGCGAGGAAAATAATGAGCAAGACTCTTGAGCAAATCTGTGATATGTCATTCTTTGAAGCTCTCGGAGATCAGGTTCGAGCGCCAGCAGGTCAATTCATCAATGCAAATGAGCAAATGCTAGTGTTACACATTCTAGTCAACTATAGCGGGCTTAAAGCATTGGAAGGTTTTGATGATAAAACCAATACGTTTATCGGAACTTATGTTGGTAAAAGGTTCGCCGCTTCGTTAGAAAAAATTTATGCTGCTTTAACCGCAACTTATGATCCGCTTGCAAATACTTCCGTTGTCGAAACTGAGGAAAAGGATGGAGAGGATAAAAATACCCGCGGCGGTACAGACACCTCTAGTCTGACTAATAGCACATCTACTCACTATTCAACTACATTCGACGATCCTTCTACCGAAAAGGAAACCGGAAAGACAGTATCTTCATCTACCGGAACAGTTGGTTACGGAAGAACAGATACCGTTGAGTATGGCACCACTGTAACAAAACACAAAGACGGCAACATCGGCGTTATGCCCACCCAGCAACTTCTTGAAATGGAAGTTGATATGAGAATACGCAGAACTTTCTTTGATGTCATTTCAACTTGCGTATGCCTTGCGCTTTCATCGGGGGTGTGGAAAGATGAGGATTGATTTTTACACCTGTAACTGCGATAATCGCGTTGTCGATAAAACTAACTTTATGGCATTCGGCGAAACTAAAAACTGTAGTATCTATCAGCAGACGGGCATCATGCACCCTTCGTTAGTGCTCACGTATTCTCCCGCATTAGTCAACTATAACTATTTCTCAATTCCTGATTGGGGTCGGCATTATTACATCACGGGAATGGAAGTAATGCCGGGTGGTAGAATTGTTGTGACGGGCTCAGAGGATTATCTTTATAGCAATAAAGATGAGATTTTAGGTCTTAACGGCAAAGCAGGTTTGGAAGCTTATGTTATCCGAACCGAAAGTAAGAAAGGTAACAAATATTTGTCTGACAGGCTGAAACCTGTTCAAACAAATAGAACGTGCAACACGCTTGCGTTTCCCGGAAATCATTTCGACGCAACCGACCATGAATATATGTACCTGCTGACAGTCGTAGGCGGTTCATCAAGGAGTTGATATAATGATTATTGAGAATTGTTTCCCAACACAGGCAACATGGGGAGAATTCCAGTATACCGACAATATCCCAGATATTCCAATTCAGACATTTCCGGACGCTTACTATTTGGGGTGGATTTCTCCTGACAATGTTCCGCGGTTCTGTAAGCCAACTAAAATCGATTTTGATGAAAATACTTCCGATGTTGCGTTTACTGTTTATGATAACGGACTCAATAAGGATGTAGGTTATGCAGGTTCGCGTCAGGATACTAATTATTGGACGCGAATGTTTAGCTCATATTTCAGTGAGTCGTCGGATAAGTACGTTCTTGGTCTTATAGAACAAGGCACTGGAATGGCAAGACTCTGCAACGGTTTTATTTGGCAGAAGCAGTCATATAGAACTATTTTACTCACTTTCAGATTTTATAATGGTCAAAATTCGTGGGAGGAAAATTGCGAATTAACTATTGTTCAGTTTAGAGAGTTTATAAAGAACTCCGGAACAATTACGACTTCCGGTGGCTCTGTATTCAGTTTGTCCGATTTCGGAGATTATGGAATTTATCATAATGAGGAAACTGGGCAATACACTTTTATCGTTGACTTTACTTTGAACTGTAATAAGCCTCTTAATGACCAAGGTGGATCGGGTCAGACCGACTCTGCACCAGTTCATGCATTTATTTCTGATTTTATTGATGACAAACACTATATCACAACCTATCACACTTCAAGAGTAATTAACGACTCAGCTTCAACCATTGGTTGGACTAACACGGTCAGCATGCCGATGCAGTATGTAGCGTTTGACGACGTTTCATTCAAATTTTTCCCGGTTGCCGAAAGTTTCGAGATGAACATTGACCAACTAAGATATACAGCATGGGCGTGTCAGGTCGAAAGAAATGTTATAGCAAGAAACTACAGGTACGGAATTAGCCTAGCGGCGGCAGTCCATCCCCTTGAAATCTACAAATACGCGTCCCTGCATAGATGGGATACTCAGGGAGATACTGCTAGAGAGGGATATGCTGACGGAGAAATTTGGTATCCTAAGTATAACCTCAGCACATTTGAATTTGAATGTGACCTAATTACAGGCACACCTACTGTAGTTCCCCCACTAATTCCGGAATGGATGAAGGGAAATATCAATGAGTCGGAATATTCCGAGGAAGATAAACCAGAACCAGAAGTGCCAGACGAAGAGGAAATCGGTGACAGAGTTCCTCCGCAGATTAGATACTTCACAGGTACAAGCGAGTTTATCACTCAATACGCCATGACGAATTTGCAAGTTTCTCAATTTGGGCATTTGTTATGGACAACATGGGTCGATGCTCTTAATGAACCTACGGATATGTGGAAAAATTTCAAGTTAGCATTCGGCTCTTACTTGAATACGGGTTCCATTGATTTCAGCGAAGCTCTTAAATGCATCGTATCCCTAAAAATGTTCCCATTCGCAATTCCCAACACACAACACGATGTGTTAGTCAACTATATCCAAATCGGCTCAGGCGCATATCCTATTGAGGTTCAGAACATTTATAAGGTAATGTCACCGCTGATTTATCTCGATTTCGGAACAGTTCACATTCCGAATACATTCAGAGATTTCCGCGATTATGACGGAATGGACATTACAGCAGTCCTCCCCTATTGCGGTACTGCTAAATTAAATCCGGGCGATGTAGTGGGCAGAGACATTAGGTGCAGATATGCCATTGACCTGCAATCCGGAGCATGTACAGCGATTATTACATCGTGGGGAAATCCTACCGATGTCGGTGGAATTGGCGAAATGTATGCAGTTGCTCAGTTAAACGGACAAATTGGACACGATATTCCCCTATCCGCTACAAATAGTGGACAGCTTGCCGCAAGGCGTTTGCAGGATGCGACTTCATTTGCTGGAATGTATTTTGATAGTGTCAAATATAAAGCAGGAATTGCTCAGGCTCTATTGAGTGGACAGGACAAAGTGGAAACTATTGGCAATGGAATTATTGACGGCGGAAACATGGTTCTGAATAATGTCAATAAGTTCGCTAACTTTGTTTCTCAGCCTGCAATCGCTTCGCCTATGCTCTCCGGCGGTGGCGGTTTATCATCCTTTATTCAGCCGAGAACACCATTCATTCAAATGAGATACGGCATTTACCCAACAGTAGGAAACTATAATCATACCGTCGGCACACCTTCCTCATCTTCCGCTAGACTTTCTGAATATATTGGCAAGGGCTTTATAGTATGCAATAACGTAGACGTTTCAAGCCTAACCTGTCACAATGACGAAAAAGCTGCAATCAAAACAGCATTGGAGTCGGGCGTATTCATTTAGTCAACTAACAAAAATAACCCCACCCGGAAATTCCGGATGGGGTTTTCATTTTCAATGCAGACGGAAATCATTTACAGTTTTAAAGTTTTTCTCGATAAGAACAATATCCTCCAAATAGTAATCATAGAGCTTATGCTGTCTGTGGAAACTCATGGCGTGCTGTCTTACTATTGTGTCGGCAATCTCAGGGGTATCCGCGCGAACGACAACTCTCTTGTAGACCCTATCATCATGATAATCAAGATGGATATAGATTATTACAAAAGAATAAATATCAAAATCTTTCATACAGCAATTACCTCACTCATAAACTTGTCAAACAGGTCGCCTGTTTCGTTATCGGCGAACACGATTCTTTTCCTCATGATGAAATCCCTTATAGTCTGACTAATTTTATCCTTTCCATAATACAGCTGATTGGGTTTTGTCGGCAATCCTAACACATACTGCAAATCGCCCTTTACAGCGCTTTCGTATCTAGCAGGATGTACCTCGAAATACTTTCCACTGTCTGTTTGTATAAATGCGCCCTCTAAGAACAAATCATCATGGTAGTTGAAATAGATGCCCCTAATGAGCATTCGTCTATTTTTCAGTTCACAAGTTTGCGGATACATTTTGACGTTCCATTCGCCGTTACCCACGATTGCATTAAGTTCAGGATTATCGAAGCCATAGTGGGCAAAGTTGAATGCTTTACGCTTTTCGGGCGAACGGTTTTCAAGGAAATGAATGTAGATAGGCATGCCCTGCGGAGTAGTGACGATTTTAGACTCACCGCGTTTCAGCTTACGAATTTCATTCTGTATCATCATCTGACGGTACCAAATATTATTGACGTCAAGCACATTTCCGAGAATAAAAATCTTATCACTCATTCTTTCACGGACGATAGTTTTATGAAGATGCACAAATCTTACAAATTCGTCGGCGGTGTTCTTATCGTTAAAGCACTCGTCCAGAATGATTAAATCGCCTCTAGGCGCTTCATAAGTTGAACAGAGGTTATAGCAATCTTCCGCTGCTAGCGATACGCAGAACGGCTCTTCTGTTCTGTCTACTTCTTTACCATCGTCTATCCGCGAATAATAAAAGCGCTTTTGCCAATATTTAACCGCGTTGTACTTGCCGTCTGTGATTGCCAGAATGTACTGACCGTTTCTATAGTTGACTATAGTATTGAACAGTTCGCGGTAGTAGGATGCTTTGGCAATATGATGCCTGATAAGCTGAATTTGCGTACCATACATCTTATTCATAACCATTCCAATTAACAACAGGTTTGTCGTCTTACCTACAGAACGCTCAGAATTGAGATTATACCATTTAAGAGAGTCATTATCGAACGGCACAATTTCCGTGTAATCATATTCCGGCGGTATCCCCAAAGCCTTATAGACTTTGAGGATTTTTTTCCAGTTGTACTTGATACCACACGTCGGGTCATTATTAATATACTTAATCTTTTCCATATAATACCTCCGCGATAATTTCATTAATAGGGTGTCCTGACGGAGTGTTCATATAAATTCCCTGCAAAGTTCTATAGAAATTTATATGCTCAGGCGACAATCCCATATTAAATTCAATAGGTTCAAGAACGAGACAACATTCAAGACGTATCGTTTCAACGTTGCCGCGATAATCTTTATAGTCAACTAACACGTCTTTGCATTGCTCATCGTAGTAATCGTCAACATACTTTGAAGCAAGTTTACCAGAAAGCTCTTTGCAGATTTTCATGTCGTTAGTAAAGAACATAAAAATGTCGTACTTGTACCCGTCATGCTCTACGGCATATTTCCACGCTCTTTCTATACTTCCCCTGCGACAACCGGCAACCACAGTTTTAATTGTTCCGTCGCTTTTCTCATACATGTATCTTTTACTTCCCAGTCCCTTGAACCTTTTAAACGGCTTTTCAATCTCCCATGCGCCCAAATCGCGGTAATGCTTGTTGCCGTGGAAGATAATGTCGTTCATTTCATAGATTGCTTCGTTATAGTCAACTAAGAATTTTTCAAGTTCGGGGGATTGAGGATGATCTTTAAGATAATATATACTGTCAGTATCGTATTGTATGATGCATTTAGGAAACATGGTTATGACGCCAATTAAAAGAGAACGCGCGTATGACGTTATCCAAAACCCCCAAAACGGGTTGAGAAATGAAGATTTTATCGCTTCCTGATAAGACTTTTTAATTATCTTATCATCCTCAGTTTTATTGGGTTCGATTTCGTCGTAGTTTATTATTAAATCTTCCATAAACAGTGCTGTGCAGGTCATCCCAAACGTACCATTTACAACGGCTTTAGAGTCCTTATATTCGATAGTATCAGTAAGTCCTCTTTCTTTTAGGCTTTGCTTTGTGAGATACTCCTCATTCAAAACATCCATAAGGTGTTTAGGCAGACTAACATATTCTTCAAAAGCCCATGCTCTGTGAATGTCCATATATTCCCAATCATAGGCTTTAATTAGGGACTTAAATTCTACATCGTTAACACAAAAAGTTGCTTCTTTTGCATAGTGTATACGCCCGTTATCGATAACATAGTTTTGGGTATTGTTTCTATCATATCCGATTAGTTTGTGCAAAGACATAAACGAATGCGGCGTCTTACTTCTAAATTCGTGAAATGTGATTGTTGCAATATAAGGAAGTCTAGGACTACTCATGAACTCGTCGGGAGGAATTTCATACATCTTGCCGTCTGGAAACTTGTAATGGTTCATGCAAGCAGGATAATCCGACGTATAGTCTGCGCAAACTACATTGGTTAAAACTTTATTCATATGCAATGCAGAAGTTCCGCATATTCCACCTTTAAAAAGAAATCTTCTGAAGAAGAAATACAGTTCTTCATCTGGCATATTTGATTGAACTCTTTCCTTTTCAGCCTTTAAATTCTTTCCCAACTTCTTTTTTACCTTTTGGCGGATTATTCCCGTCTTCGTCATTGGCAACTTTGGATTTTTCCCGTAGTAGTGCTCGAAGATATAATGCCCTAATTCGGACAATATTTGAACATCATTCTCACAATATTTCTGCTCCTTTATTGCGAGCGGTGTGCTTGTTAGTCTGACTAAAGAATAGTCAAGGTCGCCAACCATCTTCTGCGTCTTGCAATAATCCTTTGCGCATTGGGCTAAGCTGTTTCCAAAAAGACCCAGAACTTCCCTCATTTCGATGCAGTCAGCGATATCAAACTTTTTAGGTTCTCTGCGCTCCATTGCGAATAGGTTTGACATTCCGAACTTTGCCCATCTACGCTTGCAGAATTGGAACTCATATCCTAAATTAGCATCTAAACAGAGAAGATAGGAACCCGTTCTCTTTAATACGCTAATAAGAAATTCTAAAAAGTTCTCATAGCTGTCAAGAGATCTGCCGCCAATTGTGTACTCATCGAGAGAAAACTGCCAATGATAACAGTAGCTTGCTACAAACGAGTCGTATTCGATACGAGAGGTTTCAATATCAAACCCTGAACCCACCATTAGATACTTTCTACCGGGTAACCACTTTCCGTTACTATAGGTGGATTTGTCGGAAATCGTCTGCGAGTACAGCAATTTATAGTTGACTATTGACTCGATATGACTGCGCATTTTTTCCCAATAGAAAATCATTTTCTATAAAACCTCCCCATAATGTCTTTTTCGGTTACCTGATAGGCTTCCATCATGGCAGGAGACTCTATTCCGTTCAACTGTTTAGCTTGCTTTATGAGAATATTTTTAACATTCTCCGTTGCTTTTCTGTGCATAGTGAGCGCGTCGTTGCCGCTATGCCCTCTAATGTCCTTGAACATTTGGGTAGCCGCTAATCTTTCGGCACTATTAACGATATACTCCTTAGCGTCATAATAGTCCTCTATAGCGTCGCTTATTGCAGCTAGAGATGTTGCGCTTTGTCTCATTCTTTCCCTTTCGGGATATATTCTGACATTATCTTCATTGACATAAAAGCTATTAAGCCTTTTCAGCGTCATAGTAGGGTCGTGAACTTTTGCATAATTAAGAGCAGTTCTAGGTCTCGGCTTGCCGTCCTGTCCTAAATTATCAGTACCTCTTAAATGTGCCATTATTGCTCTCAATTCCGTCTCAAAATTCGACAGACCTCTTAAAGACGCCTTACTATAAGACAGTCTGAAAGGCATTCCCTTAGACTCCTGAACTAGAGTATGCGGAAGATTAGTCATGACTATAGACTTTAAAACCCTATATTCAATAGAGTCAGTTGTGAAAACAGATGCAAGCGATTTCGATGCATCATTAATCGCCTTAACAATACTTGTAAGTTTCATATATTCACCCCGTTAGTTGACTAATAAAAAAGGGGCGGCTGTTACACCACCCCTATTTGGATTACTGCACCTCGAACTTGAAGTAGCGATTGCCGCCCTTGACCTCAATCTGCTTAACCTTAACGGTAATGGGTTCATCCCATTCGGAGGGCATACCGAAAATGTCAAACAGGGAGTAGAGAGAACGCGCAACGCCCATGCTGTTTGCAAGGATGCCCTCACCCTCGGGAGTGATGATGATGGTCTTGACGCCGTCGGTAACAATACCGGTCTCCTCGTCAACATACTGCGCCTTCTCCATGTACACGTCACGGATAGTGATGTTCTGGTTGATGAAGTCGGACACCTTAGCGGTCGGGTTCTGCGTTGCATTATAGAACGCCTTCTTGTCCTCGGTGGATGCAACCTGCATAGTGCAGATAGCCTGATTTTCCTCGCTAATTCTTACGATCTGATTGTTGTTCATGGTGAACATCCTTTCTGCCTTTCGGCTGTTGATTATTAACTACACCTTTCGGTGTTAGTTGACTAGAGAATTTTTCCATCTGCGCGGATAGCGTCAATTCTTGCAATGCTTCCTAAAGTTCCTGAGACTAGCAATTTATCGATTGCTTTCTTAATTGCAACTCTCGAAGATGGGAATTCGACAACGTATATAACGCGTTCTCCGGTATCCATTGTTATAGTTACTACATAAATAGGACACATGTTATACCTCATAATCATAGCCCAGTCTTTTAGCCTGACTAGCGTTCACGAAGTGCGCGTTATCTGACATTTGAACATAGCGTAAAGCCTGCTCAAACTGTTCATACTGCTTAATTCGGACAGTTACGGTATTGACTCCGCGCACCTTATCTACCACAAAGATAAACCCCGTGCGGTTAAAATACCGCTTTGCTGTGTTAGCATTCATAGAAACATCTCCCATACATTAAGATAGTCTTTGCAGTCTACCTCATCAGAAGTTTGGTGTCTCATAAGCTCTTTGCATACGTCGCTCAGCCGCTTCTCCAAATCCACTCTGTGAGGATAGATTTGCAATAGTCTGACTAAACGTGCACGTTCGGCTACAAGCCGTGCGATTGTTAGATAGTTCTCATATACTCGTGTCACATAAACATCTCCTTTAACAAACAAAAAAACAAAAAACAAAAAAAATAAGCAAGCGCGAAAATTTCGGAATGTTTTTTGAATTTTGATTTCACCAAAAATGGTTTTCGGATTTTATAATTTTTTAGTTGACTAATAAAGAGGAAATTTTTAAATCGATCACGATTTATCGATATTTTTTTATCGATATGGATTTATCGATATTTTTTTATCGATAGGAATTTATCGATACAGATTTATCGAATAGCGCACTAAACCGTAGAGGTTTAAAGTGCTAAAGCGAGGGCGCAAGATTTACCCGCGGTATATTTCAACCGCGGGTGCTTTGTCAATGGCATTTACCGCCGTCGGGCATTAGTCAACTATCGATTATTCATCAACTGCGAACTTTTCTGAAAGGTCGTCAACCATAGTAAGGAGAGTATCGTTTAGAAGTCTCTTTTCATCCTCATTCTTTGCAAGCTCTACCGCTTTAATGAATGCGGACTCAAGCGCATCAATCGCCGTGTATACGTCAATCGGCGCAAGGTCTACGGGGGCATTCTGTGCGCGCTGTGCGCCGTCCTGTGTGGTCTCCTGTGCAGTCTCCTGTGCGGTCTCCTGTGCGGTCTCCTGTGCGGTCTCCTGTGCGGTGTCCGGATTCATTACAAGTGCAATTGCTTTCTTTGCGTCAACCTCTTTACAAATCTTTGTCAATGCCATTTCAGCATTGGTGCAAATTTCCTCTTTTTGACTGTCGGTCAGTTCGGAAACTTTCGCGCTGGTTGGCAGTTGCGCCTTTATTGCTACTGCAATATATCTCAAAACGCGCGTCCTCGTATCATAGCAAATTGTGCCGCGCTCCTGCATCATTTTTACAAATGCGGGCGCGATTGCATTCAATTCAATTAACTGTGATACTGTAAAATCCTGCACAATTTCGGGCTTTTCTGTATCTGGGTTGATGCTGATTTCTGCGTACTTGCTATGAATGCCGGACTTGTCACGCACGATTAACTTTTCGGCAACATTCACATACATGCGAGTTGTTTGGTCGCTAATATTATGATGAACCTGCGCATAATCACGAACGTTTGCAAAGCCGAATTTCTGTGAATAGCTGTAACCGTCGGCGCGTTTCATATTCATCATAGACAAATTGTAAGCGATTGTCAGACTAGAAGTCTCGGCGGTCTTCTGAGCTTTGGAAATATCCTTGACATAGCGAACCGCGTCTTTTGGCAATTTCGCCAAAAACTCAGGATTGTCGAGCATTTCGGGAGTGACCTGACCGTTTACGACGTAGGGAATAAGGGGCGCTTTGGCATTCTTTTTAGACATAAAAATCTTCCTTTCGTTTGATTTCATTAGTCAGACTAACGAAATCGGTTTAAATAGATATTTTTTTATCGATATATTTATACCGATATTCTGATTTTTATGCAAAATATTCGCTATAAATAGCCGTTTTGCATCATATTAAATTTTCAAGATACTTTCGGACGTCCGACTGTGACCCGCGTCCAATAGGTACTAGGCATATGCGGCGCGTGGGCATCTACTACGCGTCCCACATCACGCACGTGGCGCGCCCACGTGATACGGTGAGGTATGCCCTCACTTGCTTTACGTCTCCGCACGTCCTGACCCGTTGGGTGGGTGTCGTGTCGGCGGTTTATACAGTCCGCGTTCTGCTGTACCCCTTTGGTACATCCCCATTATAGCACGTTTCCGGGTGCCAAATCATGTACTTTCTATAGATATTCTATAGACTTTTTATAGAGCAATTATGAATAATTTATGAATTCGAGTTAATTTGCACAAATATTCAGAATTATTGTTAGAAATCATTGACACCAATTGTAAATTAAGTTAAATGAATTGACAAAGCATATATAAATATTTTATATTATCATAAATTTTATTGATTGAATATGCAGAATATACAGTATATTTCATGTATATTCTGCATATTATTCACCATCGAAATGATAGATAGGCTATCAACGTGATAGATAGAGTTTCAACTTTTCAACAGTTGAATATTTTGTACAGTTTGCATAGATTTGATAGATGTAAATTTGGTTGACGATCCTTGACGGGATGCAAATTTGTTTTACGGTAAATTTGGGTAAGTAAATATTGTTTACATGTAATTGTGATTTACATTGGTAAATGACATTTACATTATACTTCCTGTATAATCAGTGGTAAATGGTATTTTGTATACAGGGTGTATAGTGTTAGTCAGACTAACAGATGTAAACAAAATTTACCCGGGCGCTTTAGCACTTTAGCACGATCCTATCC
>JAEIGA010010893.1_pt1 | contig 13790 bp, 7 predicted proteins | sample 9270691 | NCBI WGS metagenome assembly JAEIGA01 (sample SAMN17057246, study PRJNA624740) | gut metagenome | biome: biome; isolation source: fecal sample | host: Bos grunniens | place: China: Xizang | collected 2019 | reverse complement strand
TGGTCTGTCATTCAACTTGGCTGACGTGATTATCCCTGAACAAAAAGCTGAGTTGGTAGAAGCCGGCTATAAAGAGGTTGAAAACATCCAACAAAGTTACAACTTCGGTCTAATCACCAACAACGAAAGATACAACCAGATTATCGATATCTGGACCACAACAAACTCTCGTTTGACCAATATGGTGACCAAAAACATTGAGCAAGACCAACAAGGTTTCAACCCTATCTATATGATGCTTGACTCAGGTGCCCGTGGTTCAAAAGAGCAGATTCGTCAGTTGTGCGGTATGCGTGGTTTGATGGCTAAACCTCAAAAATCAGGTTCAACCGGAGCAGAGATTATCGAAAACCCTATTCTTTCTAACTATAAAGAAGGTCTATCGGTTCTTGAGTACTTTATCTCTACCCACGGTGCCCGTAAAGGTCTTGCCGATACAGCGCTTAACACTGCTGACGCAGGTTACTTGACCCGTCGTCTTGTGGACGTATCTCACGATGTTATCATCAACGAAGAAGACTGTAAGACACTTAGAGGTATCGTTGCTACAGCTATCAAGAATAAAGATGAAATCGTAGAATCACTTTACGACAGAATCCTTGGTAGAACATCTGTTCACGATATTTACAACCCTCTTACCGGAGAACTTATCCTTTCAGCAAACGAAGAAATCACAGAAGATATTGCTGCTAAAATTTCTGCATTGCCTATCGAGCAGGTTGAAATCCGTTCAGTACTTACTTGTGAATCCAAGAAAGGTGTTTGTGCTAAATGTTACGGACGTAACCTTGCTACCGGCAGAATGGTTGAAAAAGGCGAAGTTGTCGGTGTTATCGCAGCACAATCAATCGGTGAACCAGGTACTCAGTTGACACTACGTACCTTCCACGTCGGTGGTACTGCATCAAGCATTGCATCAGAATCAGAAATCGTTGCAAGATATGATGGTCGTCTTGAATTCGAAGAACTTAGAACTGTTGTAAAACAGGAAGAGGGAGGAGAATTCGATATCGTTATCGGTCGTACAGCTGAAATGCGTATCGTAGATGTAAACACAGGAATCACACTTTCACAACACAATATCCCTTATGGTGCAAAATTGTACCAAAAGAATGGTGCTACCATCTCTAAAGGAGACAAGATCTGTGAATGGGACGCTTATAACGCAGTTACCATCACCGAGTTGGCCGGTACCGTAGCTTACGACAGCCTTGTAGAAGGTGTTACATTCAGAGAAGAGGCAACTGATGAATTCTCTCTACACAGAGAAAAAGTTGTTATCGAATCTCGTGACAAATCGAAGAACCCTACCATCCGCATTATGCAAGGTGACATCGAGGTTAAACAATACAACTTGCCTGTAGGTGCTCACATTATGGTAGATAACGGTCAGGAAGTTAAAGCCGGTGAAGTACTTGTGAAAATCCCTCGTGCTATCGGTAAATCTGGTGACATCACCGGAGGTCTTCCTCGTGTAACTGAGTTGTTCGAAGCCCGTAACCCTTCAAACCCTGCTATCGTAGCTGAAATTAACGGTGAGGTTCAAATGGGTAAAATCAAACGCGGTAACAGAGAAATCATCATCAGATCTAAGAACAATGATGAAAAACGCTACCTCGTTCCCCTATCAAAACAAATTCTTGTACAAGAGAACGACTATATCAGAGCAGGTATGCCTCTATCAGATGGAGCAATTTCTCCTTCAGACATCCTTGCAATCCAAGGTCCTATCAAAGTTCAAGAGTACATCGTTAACGAGATCCAGGAAGTGTATCGTATGCAAGGTGTGAAGATCAACGACAAACACTTTGAAATCATCGTTAGACAAATGATGAGAAAAGTAGAAATCGTAGATCCGGGTGATACCAAATTCCTACCTGAACAACTTGTTGACAAATGGGAATTCCACGAAGAGAACGACTCTATGTTTGGTAAGAAAGTGGTTCTTGACGCAGGAGACTCTACAGAACTAAGACCTGGTCAAATCGTTACAGCAAGACGTCTAAGAGATGAAAACTCAATGCTAAGACGCCAGGATTTGAAACTTGTTGAAGCAAGAGACGCAGTTCCCGCTACATCAAACCAAATCCTACAAGGTATTACACGTGCTGCATTGAGAACAAACAGCTTTATGTCAGCTGCATCATTCCAGGAAACAACCAAAGTGTTGAGTGAAGCTGCTATCCGTGGTAAATCTGACACATTGGAAGGTTTGAAAGAGAATGTAATCTGCGGTCACTTGATCCCTGCAGGTACAGGTCAAAGAGACTTTGACAGAGTAATCGTTGCATCAATGGATGAATTCAACAAAATGTCTGCTCCAATCAGACGTAAAGAAGAATAAATCCATAATGAATAAATAATCGGAAGGGCAGCCAAAAGGTTGCCCTTTTTTATAGCATTAAAGTCAAATTTGACTATATTTGTCGTAGATGACAAATATGTTATCATAAAACATAATTCGAAATGGCTATTATCAAGAAACTCAATGGTATAACACCTAAAATAGGTAAAAACTGCTTCATAGCAGAGAATGCGGCAATTATAGGAGACGTGGAAATCGGAGACGATTGCAGCATCTGGTACGGAGCTGTTCTCAGAGGAGACGTCAATCCGATAAGAATCGGAAACAGAGTAAACATTCAAGATGGAGCAGTTCTACATACACTACACAAAAAATCGGTAGTAGAAGTAGGAGATGATGTATCAGTAGGACACAATGCAATCATCCACGGTGCATCTGTCGGAAACAATGTTCTCGTAGGAATGGGGGCAATCCTTATGGATGGAGCAGAAATTCCAGATGGAACAATAGTAGCAGCAGGAGCAGTTGTTCTCAGCAATGCGAAACTGGAAAGTGGTGTATACGCCGGAATCCCAGCAAAACAAGTTAAAGAAGGCTCTGAAGCAATAACAGCCGCCGCACACAAAAATGCACAAGGTTATATGATGTACAAAGAGTGGTTCCTTAGCGAAGAAGAATAAAATAAACAAACATATCTGAATAGCATTATGAAAAAAATTTTAATGATTTTATCGGCAGCCACAATGTTGGCAGCCTGCACAACAAAACAAACCTACACAATTAGCGGTCACATCGAAGGAGACTCAATGGACCTGTTCAATGGTATCGCAGTCCTTACCAGCAGGGACAGTGAAAATCCTACCAAAGATACCGTTCAAGTAAGAGAAAACAAATTTAAATTTGAAGGAACAATCCAAACACCGGCTTACCACTATATCAGCATAACCGGCATCCCAGGAGTTCTTCCTATCTTCCTTGAAAACGCAGACTACGTAATTACAGGACACCAGGACTCTCTACCTAAAGCTAAAATTGAAGGAGGTGAGAGCCAACAACTTATCAAAGAATACAACAGCAAAATAGATGAAATATCAAACAGATACAATGTGAGAGAACTTATCAGAGATATGAGACTTCCATCTACTACAGAAGAGAGAAAAGCAGAAGCAGAATCACTATACTATGCTTGTCAGGAAGAGTTGTCAAAATACAAAGACTCAATGATGCAAGCTCACCCTCTAACCCACTTCTATCTTAATATGTTCCAAAACGATATGAGAGATATGGAATTGGCAGAGGTGATCAAAATCAAAGACGAATTCAAAGCAGACAAAAAATTCAAAGGAAACAGAGTTGTAGAAAAAATCGAAGAGTACATTGCAAGAGAACAAGCTTTGGAAATCGGCAAAGTTGCTCCTGAAATCGTACTTCCTACCCCTGCAGGTGAAGAAATCAAACTTTCAGACATCTACTCTAAAAACAAAATTACAATGATCGACTTCTGGGCCGGTTGGTGTGGTCCCTGCCGTAACTTCAACCCTACCCTTGTAAAAATCTACAACGAATACCACGACAAAGGATTCGAAGTATATGGCGTTTCATTGGATAAAACCAAAGAAAAATGGGAAGAAGCAATCAAAGAAGACAAACTTCCTTGGATCCACGTCTCAGAACTTAAATACTGGAATGGAGAATACACCAAACTATACAATGTCAACTACATTCCCCAAAACTTGTTTGTAGACCAAGAAGGTAAAATCATCGCAAGAAAAATCAGCGAAGAAGAAATCGAAACACTTCTTAAAGAAAGATTGAACTAAAAATGATTGGTGTTTACGACTCCGGTGTTGGCGGGCTGTCAGTCTGGAAAGAACTGATATCTCTTATGCCTGAAAAAGGTTACATTTATGTAGCCGACACAGCTCATTGTCCATACGGAGAAAAACCAATCGACTATATAATTGAGAGAGCAGACAAGGTCAGTTCCTTTCTGATTTCTCAAGGTGCAAAAATGGTGGTTGTCGCTTGCAATACAGCAACGGCAGCCGCCATTAATTTTTTAAGAAACAAATATCCCATACCATTTGTAGGTATGGAACCCGCTGTCAAACCGGCAGCGATTATCTCAAAAAGCGGAGTCGTAGGGGTACTGGCAACAGCAAACACATTTAAAGGCCGCCTATACCGCGACACAGTAATGAAATACTGCTCAAAAACAAAAGTGATAGAAGTAGTAGGAAAAGGGCTTGTGGAGGCTGTAGAGAGCGGTTCATCAGCAGAACTACTACTCAGAAAATACATATCAGACCTTACTGCACAAAAGGCAGATGTACTCGTTCTGGGTTGCACACACTTCCCATTCCTCACTGAGCAGATAAGAATGATTGCCCCAGACGATATGACAATCATCAACCCGGCACCCGCTGTGGCACTTCAGGCTCAAAAAATAGCAAACTCCTTGAGTTTCGATAATAATAAACAAAGAATATTCTACTCAACTGGGGCAACAGAATCCCTCGAGCGTATAACAAAAACTATCGACAATACACTCACTGCCGATAGTTTCATACACACTGATATCTAATTCAAGAAGAGTTATTTCTCTGTACACATCAGGAAGAGAGAGATAACGTGATCTTTATTTGAGAAATCAATATCATTCTTCTTAACAAATTCCTTTATCTGCTGTTTCTTCTCAGGGAAGAATTTGATAAATGATGATTGTTTACAAGAATATGTCTTATTCTTATGTGTCAACACATAGACAGTCTCAAGTCTATAATCTATCTCCATATCTTTACCATAACCCTTTGCAACATCGTGATCCTCGGCATTATATGCGCGGGCAGTAGAGGTAGGGGCTAGATTTGCAAATCCTATATTGATTTCAGGCTCCTTAAAGTTAAAAATCTTCTTCTCAGAAAGTGAGGTTTGGCCATAAGCAGCAAGCTGATGAACAAAGGTACCATTCAATTGCTGATAAATAGCATCACCAGCAAGAATTTTATTGACATTGGCAGCATTTGCCATCAATAGTGTATCACCCTTATCATTAATATATCTTACACTGTTGTCCACAAGACAGATATTCAAATCTGCCTCAAACTTAGTACCATTCGTATAAAAGATATACGCGTGAGTAAATTCGGGCATAAAGTAGGCTACTTCAGAAGGTAATTTGGTAAGTAAATCTTCACGAGAGGATGCAATAACAGAACCTTTAACGGCATCCTGAGCAATAAGTGATGCAAATGAAGCAATCATAATTGCAATTGAGATAAATATTCGTTTCATACTCTATAATTTTAGTTATTATATTGACAAATATAACTATTCTAAAGATTAAATGCAAAAAAAGGGCCAACCATATCGGTCAGCCCTTTGAAGTTATTTGGTATAAAGATTATTTCTTAACACCTGTTGCGCCAGGGTATGAAAGAATATAACCAGAACCTTGTTCAAAGTCACCATAGAACATACCGTTGTCAAGAACGAAACCGGCATTGTCGAAAGTGATTTGTACTGGGGTGTCAGGATAATATCCGTCTTCCAACAATTGACACATTTGAAGTTTTAGACCATTGTAATCTACATAGTCAGTTAGAGAGAAGATCAATGTGTTACCATCTCTTTGAGCCGAAATGTCACCATTGTCAGTAGCATAAACGAACCAGTATTTGCTGTCGCTTTCTTTAGTGAATGCTACATCTGTAGGACTTTCAGGCCAGTAGTTTGATGTGAATGTGTAAACACCTTCAATAACTACACCTTGAGCTTTTTCTGCTGTGTAAATACAAGTAGAGTTACCTTCTACATTGTTACCAACAAGTTCGAACTCAAGAGTTACCGCTTGATAATCTCTGTAATAAGGAAGGCGGAATTCCAAGTTGTTGTAAGGAAGACCGGTTCCGTCAGTAGTTGAATCGTAAGGTCCGATATAAACCTCTTTTGAAGTGAAAATGATTTCAGCTGCAACTGTATCGGTTTTTTCTCTTTCAACGATTTCACGGGTAGTACCGTCAGGCAAGGTAACTACAGCGCTTTTCAAAACAACTGTAGCAAGAGCAGAAGTAGTAGATTGCTCTACCATCTGAATAGGAACAAAGTGATATTGACCTGTCAATGAAACCTCCATTGTAGGATTCACGAAGGAAACTTTAGTATCACCCAAAACTGGCTCAAAAGATCTTTTTGTACAAGATACAAAAAGGGTAAGAAGAGCAGCAACTGCTAATGATATTTTAATATATTTCATTTCTTATACTATTATTAACTATTAATAACCTTGATTTTGCTGACCTTTCATATTAGGATTTGAGTCTAGTTCTTCTTGAGGGATAGGATATACCATTCTGAAATCATCAGCACCTCTTTCGAACACCTCATAGTTGTGAGGTTGGTAGATAGCAGCAGATTCTTGTGCATCGCCTCTTTCAACACCTTTACCGAAACGTTTCAAGTCAGAGATACGGTAACCTTCACCGATAAGCTCTCTTACTCTTTCTTTAAGGATCTCGTCAAGAAGACCTTGGCCAGAGTAGTTTTGAGGAGCATAACCAGGGATACGTTTAGCACGTAGGTCGTTCAAAATTGCGTTTGCGTTGGTAGCATCTGAGTTTCTTGCATAAGCTTCAGCAAGTACTAGATACATTTCTGCAGCACGGAAAGGTTTTGCTTTGTTGATATAGTTTTGGTCGTTGTCACCTTGACGAAGTTCAGGGTTACCAGGGAATTTGTAGAATACATACAAATCGTAGGTAATGTTACCTGTAAGAGTAATTGTCAAGTTTTTGAAGAATTGACCAAATCTGATATCTTCTGCATCATATAGGTCGATAACCCATTGTTCAGGAACGTAACCGGGAGCGTAAACGTTCTCAGCTGCGTTGTAACCTAGGTAGTCGTAGTTGTTTGTAGGAGGAAGCGAACCTGTTGAGAAGTCAGCATCGGTCATAAACAAACATTCTTTACCTGAGTCATTAACCCAAAGATCATTCATATCTGAAGCAGAAGTTACCAAAGGATATCTTGCGCTGTCGATAATTGCAGATGCGTTAGAGATAGCTGTAGTATAGTCACCCATATTCAAAGCTACTCTTGCTGTAAGAGCTTTAACAACGTCTGAAGTGATCCAGATACTTGCAAGTTGACCAGGAGTAGAGATTCTTTGAGCTGCTGCTTCAAGGTCATTCATAATGTTTGTATAAGTATCTTCCAAAGTACCACGTTGAGGATATTTGGTTTGGTCAGATGTAGGAGCATACTCAGTAACATAAGGGATACCGTATGTAGCTTCGTTACCTACATAGCTTTGACAGAATTTGTCAGCAAGAATGTAGTGATACATAGCTCTCATAAAGTAAGCTTCACCTTTGAAAATTTCCAAATTAGCTTTTTCATCTGCTGTCCACTCGTTCTTTTCTGTATCTACAGCTTCAGCAGCTGCAAGGAAGAAGTTGATGTTTGCGATTGAACCATAATAACCTGCCCACCAACCTAGAGCAGAACCGTTAGCTGAAGTGAAAGTCCATTCATAGAAATCACCGCCTCTATTTCCGAAAGAAGTAGTAGCGTGGAAGAAGTCACTCTGAAGTTCAGGGCTGTAAACTACATCACCTGCAACATTACCTCTAAAGCTGATGTACAAACCTGTACGAAGAGCAACTGCGTCAGTGTAGTTGAGAAGTGCATCTTCTGGATTGATAACTCCCACAGGAGGAGTATCCATGTTGCAACTTGTCAGGCCAACAAACATGGCCACCATCAATGATATTTTATAAATAATCTTTTTCATTTTCTCTTACCGTATTAGAATGTGAATTCAAGACCTACAGTAAATTGTCTTGAGTTAGGATATACACCCATTTGAAGGTTTGAGTCAACCTCAGGGTCATAACCTTGATATTTGGTTAGTGTAAACAAGTTACGTCCGATAGCGTAAACTCTCATACTTCCAATGAATCCGGTTTTAGCCATCCAAGCTTTAGGGAATTCATAAGAAATTTGCAAGTTTTTAAGACGTAGGAATGATGCATTTTCTAGAAGGGTTGTGTCGAATTCACGAGGTGAATCGATAGAAGGAACATCAGTTACTTGACCAGGTTTTGTCCAAATGTCGAACAATTCAGTCACACCATTCATATTGGTTGATACGAATTTAGGGTTGGTGATGAAGTAACGGTCATTGTTTACAGTCCATTTTCCTGCTACCCACGAGAAGTCAGCACCTACATACAAACCTTTGTATTGGAAGTTAAGTTGTAGACCACCTGACCAAGGAGCGAAACGTTGTTTACCTGTCATTACAGCATATGCATCTGAGAATTGTTTGGTTTTGTTACCATCTAGGTCATACCACATTTGCATACCGTCTTGAGGGTCAACACCTGCTGAACGTACATAGTAGAATTCGCCGTAAGGATAACCAACTTGGTAAGAAATACCGGTGTTAGCGATGGTGTATTTGTCACGACCACCGAATAGTTCGGTAATTTCATTGTAGTTGTAGTTGAAGTTAGTTTTGATATTGAAGTAGGTGTTTTGAGTTTGAACAACATCGAAGCCGAATTCAACGTCGATACCTCTGTTCAACATATTACCTACGTTACCCCAACCACCACCGTGACCGGTTGTGTATGAGTAAGGGATTTCCATCAACATATCGCGAGTCATTTTGTTATAGAACTCAGCAGACACGTTCAAGAAGTTCCACATTCTACCTGTGATACCGATGTTAAGGGTTTCGATAGTTTCCCAAGTTAGGTCATCGTTTGAAGGGTTACCAACACCCCAACCTGTTGCACCATCATAGTTAACACCATAAGTACCGATTGTACCATATGCTAGATATTGGCCGATACCAGAGTTACCTGTTGTACCGTAGCTGGCTTTTAGACGAAGGTCTTGGATCCAGCTTGCATTTTGCATAAAGTCTTCACGTTTGATATCCCACATTGCACCAATTGAATAGAAGTTAGCGTAACGTTTGTTTTTACCAAATAGTGAAGAACCGTCCAAACGCCAAGAAGCGTCTACGAAATATTTGCTGTTGTAGTCATATGACAAACGAGCGAAATATGAGTTGTAAACAGTTTCTGAGAAGCTTTGGCTAGGAGTGTTGGTTTTGGTACCTTGTGAAAGTAGGTTAGTTCTCCAGTCGGTGATACCGTCAACTGAAACTCCGATACCTTCATAGTTGTCAAGGATTGCTTCTTGACCAAGAAGGATAGCTACGTTGTTTTGTTCAACATTGAATTTGTACTCAGCAGTGTTGGTGAAAGTGAATTGGTAGAAACGTGAGAATTGTTCTCTTCTGCTACCTTGACCTTCGAAAGGACCACCAGCTTGAGGGTTACACAAATAGGTGTAACGATAGTCATAAGCTTCAAGAGATTGTTGAGCACGAAGAGTCAAACCTTTTACAGGAGCGATTTCTTCATAAATGCTACCATTCAAACGAGCGTATGTGTTGTGTGAAGGTTGTAGTTCTTGTAGATAATATGTATTGTACATACCAACTTCGTCGAAATAAGTTCTTTCAGTTGAGTAGTCAATATAGTCATTTCCTTGCTCATCTACTTCATATGCATAAGGGGTTACCCAAGGAAGCATCCAGTTAGATGCAGTTGTAGGGTTGTACCAAGAGTTACCTGTGGTAGAGAAACCTGCTGTGGTATATTTTTGGTAAGTCAAACCAAGGTTAAGACCCATTTTCAACCAGTCGTTTACTCTGGTGTTGATGTTTGAACGAAGGGTGTATCTGTTCAAATCTGAATAAGGAGCTGTACCGGTTTGGTCGAATGCACCAAATGAGAAATAGTAGTCAGTTTTTGCAGTTGCACCTGAAACAGACAAGTCAGCTGACCAAACAGGAGCTGCTTCGTTGAAGAAGTAGTCAAGCCAGTTTGTGTTAACTCCTAGGTTTTGTGCACGTTGCATATCAGGAGTAAGTTCGAATGAAGGGTTAACCAATTTGTTGAATGCAAACCATTGGTCAGTGTTCATCAACTCCATTTTGTGGGTTACGATGGTAGAGATACCATATTGGCCACGAACAGAAACTACAGGTTTTTCTGATGCTCTGCTACCTTTTTTGGTGGTAATGTAGATAACACCGTTAGCAGCACGTGAACCGTAGATCGCTGTTGAAGAAGCATCCTTCATAACTACCATATTCTCGATATCGTTACTGTTCAAGCTGTTGAAGATAGAGCTTGATACAGGAGCACCATCAAGAATGATAAGAGGGGTGCTTGATGCGTTGATTGAGTTCACACCACGAAGACGCATAGACACGTTTGACATAGGCTCACCAGTAGATGAGAAAATTTGCAAACCTGCAACCTGTCCTTGAAGAGCGTCACCGGCGTTAGCTGATGGACGGTTTGAAAGAACTTTTTGGTTAACAGTTGCAGCAGAACCTACGACAGAAGTGATTTTCTTAGCGGTACCGTAACCAACTACGATAGCGTCTTCCAAAAACTCTGCTTCAAGTTCAAGAGCCACATCAATAGTAGTTCTTCCGTTAACTGGAATTTCTACTGTTTTGTAACCTAAGAAACTTACTACCAAAACTCCGTTGCTAGGAACTGAAAGTGAATAAGCTCCAAGATCGTCAGTCATGGCATACTGAGTAAGACTGCCTTTGAGCTGAACAGCAGCTCCTGCTACAGTTTCACCAGTGCTTGCATCAGTAACAGTTCCGGAAACAGTAATGTCCTGTGCAAAAACTGCAGTGGTCATCACCATCAAAAGACCTGTTAAAAATAGTCTGATCTTTTTCATGTAGATAATTTTTTAAAGATTAATAATTGATTTGAATTGAATTTTATGTAATTGTTTGTTTGTTTTCTCCGCTATACCTATATTTATATATACAACAAAAGAGCACTAGCCGCTAACCGCGCTGGCACACATTTTGAATTGCATTACGTAGGTCGTAAGTCTCAATTTTTTTCGTTTTATTCTCAAACTTAACCACTTAAGTGTACAATACACACTATAAGCAACTGCTAAGGTATGAATTAATTTTGAGAAAACAAAAACTACAACCTTTTTTCTCTATTCCTTTTCATAATTTATTCCACCCACATTAAGTTCAGGACCATTTTTTGCTGACAGGGGGTATCTGTAAAATAATTATACAATATAAAATTTACTTCCTATTGGATAATTCTGCCAATTTTATGTGCAAAAATTTTGATTGTACCTATTTTTTTATACATTTGAAGTTTGATTCCATTTGTAAACAAATTACTAATAAAAATTCAATATCTATGATTAAAAAATTGTTATTCTTTTTGGCTCCAGGCCTTTTGGCAGTCGCATCCCTAATCGGATGTAGCAGAGCTGAAGTTGAATTCGATGCTGAGACACAGGTTAAGGTATATGATGAGATATACCCGGCAAGCATCTTTCAAGCAGGTAAAGTTTCTATTAAAGTTTCCGATGAACTTGTTAAAGAATTGGAAGCCAACACTGATGAAAACGGAATGGTAATTCCTGCACAGGTTAAATCTATGACCTCTACCCTTGCCCAACTTGGCAATGTTAGAATGGAAAGAATTTTTGAACACGCCGGCAGATTCGAGCCAAGAACACGTGAAGCCGGACTACACAAATGGTACTACGTTTACTTTGATGAAGAGATTGCACTTACCAAAGCTGGAGATGACCTAAAAGCCATCAAAGGTATTGAGCTTGTAGAGTACAAGCCTCGCATTGCAAGACCTCAATACACCAAAGTTCAAGAGGTAGAAGGTAATGAAAATCTTCCTCAAATTGAACAAACTGCAGATATGCCTTTTGATGACCCAAGATTGGGTAACCAATGGCACTACTATAATAACGGTTCAAGATATTATTCAGAAGCAGGTTCTGACATCAACATCTTCCCTGTATGGCAAGCAGGTGTAACCGGAAATCAGGAAGTTGTGGTTTCAATTGTGGACGGTGGTATTGACTATGCACACGAAGACCTTGCTGACAATATGTGGCACAACCCTCAACAATCAGGAGACAAAGTATATGGTTACAACTTCGTAAACGGAGAAAACGGATATCAAATCTACGCTGATGATCACGGAACACACGTTGCTGGTACCGTTGCTGCAGTAAACAACAACGGAAAAGGTGTTTGCGGTGTTGCCGGTGGTAACTTCGCAGCAGGTATCCCTGGTGTAAGACTTATGTCTTGCCAAATTTTCCACGGTGATAAATCTGGTGATGGCACACGTGCTATCAAATGGGGTGCTGACCACGGTGCTGTAATCTCACAAAACAGCTGGGGATATATTTACGACCCTCAACGCCCTATCACAGCCGTTCCTCAAGCAGATAAAGATGCTATTGACTACTTTATCAAATATGCAGGTCTTGATGAAAACGGAAATCAGGAAGGTCCTATGGCCGGTGGTGTTGTAATCTTTGCAGCGGGTAATGACGACCAACCTCACGGTTATCCTGCAGAATATGAACCTGCAATCGCTGTTGCAGCTATTGATGCAGAATTTGAAAGAGCATACTACTCTAACTATGGCCCCTGGGTAGATATCTCAGCTACAGGTGGTGATTCATACGACAACAACGAAGTTTGGAGTACAACACCTAACAACAAATATGCAGCATACCAAGGTACATCAATGGCTTGTCCTCACGTATCAGGTATTGCAGCTCTTGTTGTTTCAAATATGGGAGGTCCTGGATTTACAAACACTCAATTGAGACAAATCCTTATTGATTCTTTCAGAAACATTGACGACCACAACCCTTCATTCGTTGGCAAACTTGGTACAGGTCTTATCAATGCTGAACTTGCAGTAATGGGCGGAGGCGGAGAAGCTCCTGAACAAATCTCAGACCTATATCTTGAAACACAGTCCAACAATATTTTGTTCAATTTGACTGTTCCTCGTGACCCCGACAGCGGAAAACCTGTAAAAGTAAGAATTTACTATAGCGAGACATCGTTTGACAATATCGACTACACCTCAGCTGAATATCAAGAATTCGAAGTGGGTTCAGTAGCAGCAGGAAGCGAAATGAACGGCATTGTAACAGGTCTTGAGTTCAGTACTGAATACTATGTTGTTGCAACTGCATTGGACTATAACAAACAAGAGTCTGTTCCTTCTGTTGCCCAACTCGTAAACACTGGTATTAACCACGCACCTACCATCAATCCCGATTCAGAGATTAATGTAACTGTAGAAAAAGCTATTTCTGAATCCAAGAATGTGGAATTGAATATCTACGATATTGACGGACACTCTCTATCATATTCAATTGAACCTCAAATGAGTGGAATTACCCTTTCACTTAACCCTGGTCAAGAGGTACTTTCTTATTTGACATTCAACTCTTCAGCAATGGAAGAAGGTACACATACCGGTAAAGTTGTTATTACAGACGCTTACGATATGTCAACATCTGTAAACTTCACTGTAACTGTAGAAGGCAACGAGGCTCCAACCTTGATCAAACCTAT
>JAEIGA010010892.1_pt1 | contig 13790 bp, 3 predicted proteins | sample 9270691 | NCBI WGS metagenome assembly JAEIGA01 (sample SAMN17057246, study PRJNA624740) | gut metagenome | biome: biome; isolation source: fecal sample | host: Bos grunniens | place: China: Xizang | collected 2019 | reverse complement strand
TGTATGAAAATATGTATGAAAATATGTATGAAAATATGTATGAAAATATGTATGAAAATATGTATGAAAATATGTATGAAAATATGTATGAAAATATGTATGAAAATATGTATGAAAATATGTATGAAATTATTGAAAAATTGTATATTGTAACACCTGACACTGAATGTAAGAAAACCACCTATTTTAAGCATAAATTGTAAAAAATTAACATTAATAAAAAATATAAAAATTGAAAGCAAAAAGGTGTAAACGTTGTATTATTTAAACGATTTTGTAAAGGATTTTGTATAGACGGAGCACATTTTGAATGAAATAACTCAAAAATGAGTAACTTTTTAACGACTGCGTTTTCAAGCGGTCCAGAGGTAAGTTAAGATAATTGAAAGATGGATGGATGGATGGTGCGTATATGCTTGAAATAAGCAAATGTGTTTACTCCTTGCTAAATGCCCATTTATGACGAAATATGTGTGTAAGATACTCATAGACACGAGCAAAATGTAGCAAACGTCAAGAAATGTACACAAGCTGCGTACACACGCAGAATATAAAAAGCGAGTAGTTAATCAAAGACGTGAACAGTCCTTGTTCAGCTATCACATCTATCAGTTTCCATTTGTATAAAAATCAAACAAAATCAACATGATTCCAAAGACAAAACGATGTAAATTCAAAAAATAGTAGTTTTTTCGTTTTATTATGATTAGTCTTACGTGATGTGTGTTTTTGTGTTTCTCGTGTTTGTTTTTATAAATTTTTGGTAAGTTGTGGTTGCAACAACAGTGCATTGTTCAAGTGTGTAGTGTGTAAATTTTACGACATTTTCATTCGAACGTGCATTTCTTCTCTATTTATTGTAGAATTGTTAATAAAATTGCAGAAATTACACAACGACTGTCATGTGTGTGTCTAAACAACAAGATAGTAATGTTTTTATAAAAATATATGGTTCTGTGTAGGTTAAGTGCTTCTAGTAGTAGTAATCTTATATTAATTAAACGTTTAATTAACTAAATGTTTAAAAAAATTCAAAAAATGCTGTAATTTAGTGTAATTTAGCTTTAACTGCCATATTCTGACGCACAAAATTCACTCTGCACACAAATGCTACATGTACATGGTGTAAATATATGTGTTTATGAGAGGATTTGGTGAGTGTCGTGGATTATGTACTTTCTCGTTAAAAAATGCCTGTAAGATGCAACATCATGAAGAAATTGTAATAAACGTAGTAAAAATAAGTAAAAATATTAATAAATGTAAAATTAGTACGATAAGTAAGATAAGTTAAAATATTTAAAAATAATTACATATATAGTTACATACATATACACATACACTTAACAACCAATTAACAAACGACCCCCCAGTCGAAAAGTGAGTGATTTTTAGTGTTTTTCGTTACTTATTTGCAAATTTTTATCAAATTTTTATCAAGATTTATTGGTTAGTGGTGTTTTTTGTGTAATAAAACTTATTAAAATTGCTTTTCATTCCCAGTGCATATTTTAATTGCTTTTACGTACGGTATCGGTGTATCAAAAATGCAGTTAATTAGGGTTAGAGGAACTGAAATTTTGCGTTTTATTAACTAGAGTTACATATAGATGATATTTACCGTTTGTTTTGTCTAGAATTAGGTATTTACTGCTGTATAGAGTTGTTCATTTTCTTAGAATAGTCGTTTTTTGCAATCTGGTCATATTACTTGTCTTGTCTTGCAGTCATAGGACATGGATTGTAACAATGTAAGTAATTTGTATCGTGTTTTGTACAGTATTAGAGAGTTTTATCAATGTCATTGAAATTGTTAACGTAGAATTAGGGAGTTTAAGTGTAAATTTATGGATTTTTGTCACTTATTGAGCACATGTTTTGATTTTTAACCCCTTTTGCTAAGGAAAGAGAGAAAAAATACACAAAAACTGTAGGATTAAGTGAATTTGATGTAGTTTTATGAAGTTACCCTAGATTTAGAACGTTTTATGCAGATTTATAACATATATTGATATCCAACCGTAGATTTAGGTTAGATTTAGGTTAATCTTGTACCGAAGAGTACTATAATTCAACAAAATATTACGCACATTACCGTTAAGTGACCAAAAAACCAAAAAATTTAGGATTACGTGTAGTAAAATACAAGATGGTTACATTTGCACCAATAGAACCGGTAGTTTTTAGTGAAAAACCTTGCCACATAAGCATTTGATTAGCAAAAAGAGATATATTGTCAACATTTAGTGAAAAACTGGCGACAATTACACATTCACAGTTGAAAATTACCTAGTTGTAAGGATATTATCAAAAAATAACAAAAAATTAACTATATTATGGAAAAATTAACTATTTTGTTGAAAAATTATCAAAACTTAACTATATTTATCAAAAATTATGGGTGTTAAGTACAAATGACTGACGAAAGAGTAAACAATGGGAAATTACACTTCTTCATCTTTGAAATTCACAAAAAAAGTGGTCAAAATCGACAATTATTTATACAATTATTACAATCCCCGTTACAATCCCGGAGAGTAGTCGAGAATTGTCTAATTAATCACAATTGAAACACAATTGAAACAACATAACAACATTAGAACAACTAAATTTAAGAAATATTAACATATTTAATCAAAATTAAACATATTTAATCAAAATTAACCAAATTTAAACATATTTAACCAAATTTAACCAAAGCTAAGCATATTTAACCAAAAATAAACATATTTAACCAAAACTAAACATATTTAACCAAAAATAACCAATTATTGAACATTATAGCAAATTATTACCAACATTAACCGATTTAACTAAAAATTTGACTAGAGAGTGTAAGTAAATGTCTAATTAATCGAAAAATTGTCTAATTAACCAAAAATTATTAAAAATATTACATAAAACGTAGAGTTATTCAAAAATTATCTTGTTCTTAACAGTCGAAAGTTGTCAAAATCTTATAAAATGTATTGTTTTGTGTTATTGTGAAAATTTGTTAGTATAGAAAGTGGATCCATCGGTTCACAAACTGCAAAAACTGTACCAAAGGATATTGATCATATTTTGTAAGAAAACTGTTAAATTTTTACACAATCAAACAATTACATATTCAGCATATATATTGTAAAATCATTTCTGTGTGACGTATTGCACGATTCTGTAATTTTTGTGATTAGCGGCTAATCAAGTTAAAATTTTTTTACTGCAAATTTCGCAAAAAATAATGCAATAGACGCGATTCCCCTAAAATGCACGTTCTTTATACAGTAATTTTCGGAATCGTTCTGACCATTCTTCTGGGTATTATCATCTTTCTGTGGATTGAATACAGTGCACTCAACAAGGATGTCAAATTATTGCTAAATAACAGCTCTGGTGGCAATAGCAATGCCGGTGGCAACGGTAACAGCGGTGGCGGTGGAGGCGGTGACAGTGGCTCTAGTGGTGGCGGCGGCGGTTCTGCAGGTACTGGAACTGGTAGTGTTTTGCCACCCAGTGGTAATCCAACGGAAGATGCAACACTTGAACTGTCAAAATTGACCATGGTACCCATAAATAGCAGCTTTTCTGCACTAAATGCTGTAGTTTACCCACAAGACAGCACTGATCCCGCTTGGGCCGCTGACGCTACATACTTGGCTGACACGACATGGCAAACCAACAACTACGCTTTGAGCATACGGGCTGAACGAATGTACGATCTGATGTCGAATATGTTGTATTTACAGGCAAATCCACCAACCACGACAACTCGTAGGAAACGAGCTGTGTCCAGTGTAACGATGGATACGGCAGCTTCGATCGTAAATTCGTTTGTAAGCGACTTGTACCAGTTCTACGTTGAAAAGCTCAATCCGATCACCATCAGTCCCGGTGAGTCAACCAGCATTGTACCATATACTGTGATTTCGGGTCGTGTTCTACCATTCATATCGAAATATTTGCAATTGATGCGTCAAAATTCCAAATTCCATCTGAATGCGGCAGTTGTATTCATCCAAAATTCAGTTGGTCTGAATCCAACGATTGCAGCCAATGTATTCGAACAGATACCGTCAACATTTGCGTATATAATGGCTGCATATTTCCAGAGTTCGTATCCATCGTTTACTAATGATTCCTATCAGATTGCAAAGCAAAATTGCCTGAAAATAGACCAAATTGTGGATGATGTGAATGCTGGAACGCCCTGTTACAACAGTGCAACCCCAACAGCCAAAAAAGACTTCAAAATCATTCATTTGTTGGATGGTACGTATCAGCTTGCATTCTTTACAACCCTTGCACCCATTGCCGATTTGTACAAATTTGGTCAACCATTGTACCAATTCATCGGTTATGAAAGCTATTGTCAGTCTGTGATCAAGAATGCATTCAAGCTGTATTGCCATCCCACCATCAGTTGTGCAACATACGGCCTCTTCTCAAACGATCTCTTAGCCAACCATATGTTAACAAACACCCTAAATCCGTCAGAGTATACATATGGTGCTGTGTTCTCGCCATTGGGCAAGGTATTGCGGGTTGCGAACGAAAAATATGCATTCTTCTATCGCATGATCGCCCCCAACCAACCCTATATGTACAGAGAATTTGTAGAAAACAGCAATTGTCTGCAATATTTCGTCCAAGATTTGAGCTTGAGAAGTGCAACCACGCAGGTTCCGGCTGCTAATGAAATCCATCCAGGTTTCATAATGAATTCGACCAAACCAAATGAGTTGCTTACTGCCACTGATGAATTCAACATCCATTATTATGCAAACGCTAGCGACTATGCCATGATGTACCAGATTGGAACCAAATATTACGCATCTAACAGCATATTCCAATTCAAATCGAACCCTTACACCTATTCAGTGACCATAAAATACGATTCTAGCGTACCAAACACCCTAACAGTCTTCGTTCGACTGATGGCAAGTAACGAATCCGATATGTTCATTCTGCATGGCGAAGACCCAAGTATCACGTACAGTGCCAATACGAAACCGATTCAAGTCACATTTACGTATGATTTGGCGACTGGTTCAGTGACTTCAGCCAATACCACCCCGGCAGATTGGACTACAAACATGCCAAGCAATGCATTTGACTTGTCCGATTACATAATCGAAATTGTTGCACCGAAAGTCGGTAATCAGTCCGATTATGTAGTTCTGGTCGAAAATGTACCCAAAGTCTACTGTGTATCCAGTCTTTGCATCAATGGTCAGACCAAACAGTTCGAATTTACACACAATAATACCAAATATTTAGCCAATTTCGATGCGGCGACTAGTCAATATCTAGTAACGCCAGCAGAAATTACGACATAAATTGATAAAAATGTTACATTTCAGGGATATTTATTAAAAATGTGACAGTTGTATATGAAATTATATAAAAATTGTGCAATACATGTAAAATATAAGAAAAAAATATAAAAATAAAACAAAATACACCAAAAAAAGGTTATTTTAAACAATTGTAGACTTAAGTTAAGATAATACGAAAAAATTACGGTAAACATATCTGACTGCATTCCTCCATTTTCGGACACCAAATCGCCGAATTGCAAGAGCCGTTGTGATTTAGGATCGATTGTCCAGGTGGTGTCAGCTTGCTACGATTATGTAAATTATTGACTGTGGATGCCTTAGAAGACGATATTGATGCGTTTTCACGGTCATCACACCTATTGAAACTCATATCGATGCTGTTGCGAGTTACCCTCGTAGTAGTCATCCATTTGCATTTTTCGTCTTCTGCCCTGTTGCAGTATTCGTGCCAAATTGATGATTTTGATGCAGTACCGTCGTTAAAATATTGAAAGGCCGCTTTGAAGTTTACATCATAATCGGGCACATTGTGACAGGAATCGTTAAAATTTACGACCATAACTTCATATTTACCACGAAACAGGCGATGCCAATTTTTTATGTTTTTATGTTTGGTTGTGTGGCTGCTAGTTGCTGCTGCAGATGATGAGGAGGATTCTCGTTTCTTTGCGACATCCGTTGTGAACGGTTCTTTGAAACGAACACGCACTACACTTTGGGGCGTTTTCTTGTAAGTATCGCTTAATTTTACGATTATTTCACCACCTCCGGTCACTTGGTTCTTATCGTTAAATTTTTCGTGATTTATTACAAATGTTACATTGAAGAATCTTGACTTGGAAACGTTCAAATATCGACGACGGATGCATTGCAGTTGCTGATGATGGCCAGTGAATGTGTCGTCCTGACACGAAAAGTTGTCATTTAGTGCATCGAGTGCAATAATCGGGTTGTCCGGGTCGATATTTTTGATTAAAACACGCAATTTGTTCATCTCTCGACCGTTGAGTGCAGTTTTGGTGACAGTCTGTACACAAATGGTGGTGTTGGCAAATTGCATTGTCTTGATGCAACAACCGGTCTGAATTGATGTGTTTCGTGGCAGATGGTACAGTTGACTGGTCCATTCGTAGCTGATGCCCGTCAGAGATTCAATATTGTTATTATTCGCATCTTTACGTACAGTTTCATCGATTGCAGGTGTATAAACCCTTCCGTGTATGAGTCCCCTTGACTTGCGGCTGAGAATGATGTCATTTGCTGGTACAGCGTTTGCGGCAACCGTGTTGACGTAGTGTCTTCGGGTAGAATCAAAATTTCCACTATTGCCGTTAGCGGCTGCAGATGCAACAAATCTAAGATACAATATGGGCAATATTGCGACATCTAGTGCATTTAGCATTCTTTTGTTGTCGAAAATTCCAAAAAACACTTCACAAAATTCACTATCAACCTATTACACACACAGTGTTGAACTAAACGACGTCTGCTGCAACTCTGAGTTGATATGGTGAGTTGTAGAGTGTAAAATGTAGAAAATTTTCAATTTTTAGACAATTTTATATAGTGTTGTTACATTCGTTTGGTTTTGTTTGCGTTTGTGCACTTTGTGTGCAGTCTTCTCATTTTGTTGTGTTTTTTTGATTTTGTGACTTTTGTGTTTGCGTTTGCATTTGCTCTTGTAAACGGATGTGTTGTTGGTGTTGTTGAATTTGATAATGAAAAGCACACACACAACACATCCTACTCAAAAGTGCAATTCAGCGGCACGTGTAGTTAATCGCTTAAAAAACCATTAATAATGCACTTTGTGACTGTGTTATCTGCGTAGTTTGTTCTTGTTTTGTGTTTGCTTGTGCATGTGTGATTGTATGTGCAATGTGTGACTGTATGTGCAATGTGTGACTGTATATGCTATATATTTTGTTTTTGCGTTCTTTGTAGACTTTGTATTATTTTCATCGTTTTTGATTACATTGTAGTCATTTGATTATTTTGCATTTGCTCTTCTATACATTTGCTTTCTATAAATGAACTGTTGTAGCCTGCCTGCACAAGTTTGTATAAATTTAATGGTTTTTATATATTTTTATACGTATTTCCATGCCGTATATATTTTATTATTTTTTGATGTTTGCTACAACGACTAAGTTACTTACAAAAACGGCCATAAACTATACAACACCCTCTAATTGTTTGTTTTGGTCGTAAAGATATTAAAAAATATTGACATTTCGTCGAGAAAGTTATAAATTTCAAACAATACACTACCATAAATCTTATAATTGCACCATAAATGTCAATTCTCTACTGTTCAGTGTCGAAAAGGCCATAATACACCCCAAACGACCAATTACTAATACCTTGTCTATTTTTACAGATTTTGCACGTGGCAATACACCCACTCATCACCATGCTGAAATCGTTGTCCGTGTTCCAAGTGCTGTACAACAGTCATTTGAGGGGCTATTTGAGAAGCAAACGACGAAGAGATGATGAGTTGTTGCTGTTGAAATATGAAGAAACTGTTGCAGTCACTGACAACACTTACAATGTTGGTAATGAAAAGACAAATAAGGATCAAAGAGTGTAAAAAGTTACAAAACTAACAAATTTTCACAAAAACTACACCCCTTACACATGACCATGCTGATGGTCGACACAAAATACGTTGAATCCTTAAAATATCTTAAAATATTACTTATATTACTTATATAATACTTATATTGCTTAAATTGCTTAAAATATTGCTTAAATTGCTTAAAATATTGCTTAAATTGCTTAAAATATTGCTTAAATTGCTTAAAATATTGCATAAATTATCCCAATTAACAACGAATGTCATTAATGTCAGAAAATATTGCCAAAAATGTCAACAATTCCATGTAATTGAGAAAAAAAATTTGTTTTTAACGTACAATTATTGAAAAAAATTAACAATTGATGTAACATGCATGAAAACCTTAAATTATCAATGCTAATTATTGAAGAATTGTAACTATTGATGCAATTGGTATGCAAATCATAGTTTGTCCATGCAAAGATCAACATAATCCACACAAACTATGCAATCAATGTATAATCAATGTATAATCAATGTATAATCAATGTATAATCAATGTATAATCAATGTATAATCAATGTATAATCAATGTATAATCAATGTAGAATCAATGTAGAATCAATGTAGAATCAATGTAATGAATGTAATAAAAACTTAAAAAACAACTGGTTTTTGCATTTTTATTTACATTCTATCTATATTCCATCGAATCGTGATTGGTAGACATGGGTTTGAGAGTACATAACTTGATGATTTCTTGTATATGCACAGACATTGTAACCTCATCACACACTCTCGTCAGACACAAAACCATAATTTGTTATTGTTACTCTGATTGTTACTCTTATTGAGTGTATATTTAATATTTTTTTGATATTTTTTGCATTTTTATGAATTTTTATTACCTAAAGTGTATGCCATGGGTGCATATGTGCTCTTTCAAATGCCTTATGAGGGACAATGCATGTCTGACGTCGGAAAGGGGAGAATTGAAGAGAATATGGCAGTAAACGACAACAGTAAACGACAACAGTAAACGACAAAAGAGTGTATATTATGTGATTGTGTGAGTAGCTAACTTCGTTGCAATTTGTCGGATATGTGTGTACAGTGCTAGCTGTGATCCATAAAATCAGTCAGCCATAGTCAGTTAATTCGCTAGAACCATTAAAAAACTACCACAATTACAGAATATAAGAAAAACAATGTAATTTTTTACGATATACATGCATAGTGTGTCATCGGTACGGTATATAAACATCTACAACGACCGGTTTACTATCAAAAATGCTTGGATATCTAGAGGCAGTAGTCGTCGTTGTTGTCTTAGTACTGTGCAGTGGTCGTCTGACAGCATCCGCAGCAGCTGTTGGAGAATCGCAATATGCAAATACCAACGTTTTTATGGAAGAATTTGACGATGACGACGACAACATTATCAAAAACACCGCAATCAACACCAGTCCCGAGGAAAACAACATTTTCAACAACTTCTTACAATGGTACTACTTGAATAGCCGCCTTTCCAACGAAAACAGTGAGTTGTTGTCCTCCAACAGTCGCTTTCTCGACTCCCGAGACCTAATTGTGCAAAACAAGCTGTACGGGTTCGTTTCGTCACCGATGTCACGCCAATTCTGGTGTCATTTACAAGGCGACTATACCTACCCGGCATCGACGAACGGCTCCGATATACGCAACGAAATGTGCAAATTGGCCTTCGAACACGTCGAGGAACAGGGTAATTCGGGTATATTCCAGTTTGCAACGTACGATCAGTATGCTGCAATGGTGGGTAGCAACTACTTCAATTTGAAGCACATCAAAGACAACGTAGTGCCCGATACACTGTGTGGTGCTGGTGCAAAAGGTCAGAATGCATTCGGTGACAAGAGCGGTTTGGATCTACCCGGTGATTGGCAGCGAACGGTACTGTACTCAAACCGCTTGGATGTGATCTTTTGTGCATACGACTCGGTTCCGGCGTTCTGGCAACTGTTCATTACGAACGAAACGTTCGATGTGGAAAACGATGTGTTGACATGGGACGATTTACAGTTGATTTACGACAGTTCGAGCATCCAGCAAGAAATTGGCGTATTTCCGATGTGTTCACCGTTCTTTGGATATCGTTTGCCCGACCTCGATCTGCCCGACCGCGATGGACCATTTTTGTTGTATTTGCGTTGGCAGCGACTGACACCGGTTGGCGAGAGCTTCTTCAATTGCATCGATTTGGAGTACGGTAAGACGGTTAAATGAGAAAATGGTGAGAAAATGGTAATTTTCGGACGTTGAATGCAAAACACTAGAATTTCAATTTGAATAATGATAATGATTGATTATGAAACGATGAACGCTATCGTTAATTAATATTGAAATGATGATGATGATGATGACGGTAAACAGTTTCTTGAAATGTAAATTTTTTAAAAAAATATAACAAACTAAGCAAAGACAAAATCAATTACACAAAAATTAAATGAAAAAATAGATAACAAACAAATTACAAATTCCACCCAAAAATTATCAAAATGTCACACATGATGAATTCAAAAAACAAAAAACAAAAATGTCAAAAAAAAGTTAAAAAATTACAAAAAAAAGCCAAAAAAAATTAAAAAATTGAAAGAAAATACAAAAAAAATTAAAAATATAACGGAAAATACAAATATTTAAGTAATGTATAAAAGAAAAATAAACTTAAAAAAAGATCCACAAAAAATACCACAAAATACAGATATACACGAAAAACTAACATAGTATAACAACATAAACTAATGACTAAAGAAGAAAATGAAGAACATACCTACACAAAGCGACCAAATATGCGCTAAGGATGTCGCACCGCATAAATTTACAAAGTGGACTTCAGATCTATTAGATAATATATTTTTTATAATTATACTGACATAATTATACATACTGACAAATAGGTGACGAAACGTGTGCAGTACGACACTTTACGTACACGTTACGTTGGAAAATTGTGTTTTTTAATAAATATGTGTAGTGTAAAATAGTAACATATAATAGAGTTATTTTAATGATTTCTTCGTGTAGAAACCTAATTTTTTTACGTAATTTTTACGTAATTTTTACGTGTAAAACGCTAAATTCGGAATACGGGTAAATTAGTAGTATTACGGTTGAATTCGCCAACAGTGACCATGGAAATGTCAAAAAATTAGCAAATAATGACCACGTTAATAGGTAGTACAATTCGGTTAATGTAGTTAATTTTTTACAAATTTCTTACCAACATAACCAAATATAGGAAATTCGATATTCATTTGCCCTAAAATTGTAGAAATAACGGTTTTTGTGTCTAGGAACACACACTTTATGTAAATATATAGCAATAACAAGTCAAGTAAATCCGATGAAATTGAAAAGAAACCACCGATCACCCTCTATTGAGTGAAAATTACCGTGAAAATACCTAAAAATTGTGAATTTAGTTTACTTGATGTTTTAAGCAGTGAAATTTTAGATTAATTTTGTTTATTTAAATTAGAAAATGTACAAGTCTACACTGGCTGACGTACTATGTACGTAAAAAGGGAAAATCTTACATATTACACATTTTGTAAACCTACAAGTAGAGAATTGAAAAATTTTACAATATAACTGCAACGAATATAGCTACAAGTCATTGATGTAACAAAATGTAGAAAATTTGCACTAGATGACACGTAACATAGGGATTGTTATAGGAAATGAATAAAAATAGAAAAAATTAGGCTTAAAAACTGAATTACATCTAACAGAAACGCAACCACCAACCCAAAGCAATTTTGATGAGTTTTTTTGTCAAAAATCAGACGTTTGAACGAAAAAACTGTGAAAAATTATATTATAATAAGAAAAATGTATACTTGTGCTAGAATATCTTATAATATCGCCAAATGATGCGAAATCTCTTACTGTCGCTGTTAGTGGTGTTTAGAAACCGCCTTTAGTGATAGATCATATTTGTATAAATTTTATCGAATAACTGTACTTAATGCTAAATTTTCATACATCCTTATCTTTATGAAGATATTTATGAAGATATTTATGAACATAATTTAAGATTTTTTCACAACCTCTGTCTATCCTTGGACAACACACTACACTACTAGCTATACTCACTTATATCAGATACTGGCAATTTGGACCGTACATGGTAGGAATTGTTAAAATTTCGCTTTTCCCAGCAAAATATATAGATATTAGCTACGTTAATCACCATTTAATACATAATTTTTTAGAATCCTCAAGAAGAAAACATCTAATTCTAATTCTTTACTTATTTTACTTATTTTATTCAATCAATCAACCTTCTAAGTATGAATAGTTAAGATTTCTATAAAAAGATACAAAACTTGCATTAAACCTGATTACTATGTTATAAAAAGTTAAAAATTGAACAAAAAAACCAAAAAAATTTTAAAAATTGCCAAAAAACACAAAAAAAAAATTAAAAATCAACAAAAAAATGTAAAAAAAAAGATACAAATGTAAATGAATAATTTACAAAATATTGGTATTCGTTTAACTTTCGAAACATGCATGATTTTTTATAAAACATTACAACACCAAGAACACACTGAATCTAGAACACACTAAATCAGTAATACACAAATGTACGGTATTCTCTCAATAACGTGCATGGTAGGGATATTTTAAGGTAGGACTGTAATCATATTTCAAAAAACATGCAGAAAATTCAAAAAACATGCATAAATGATAAAACATCAAAAAAACATAAAAACATGCATAAGATTGCAAATACTACATGCATAACGTGTAAGAACATGCATAAAATTGCAAAATATTTACTTAAACATATAAATATATACAATGTAGTTACCTGGGTTGTATAATCAACTTTTGCAAAGGCAATTGAATAATGCTTATCTAGTAATGCTTAGCTTGTAATGTTTAGTTTGTAATGATGCATAGTTTGTAATGATGCTTAGTTTGTAATGATGCTTAGTTTGTAATGATGCTTAGTTTGTAATGATGCTTAGTTTGTAAGAAAAATACAAAAACTTGTATACAGTCGAGAGACATAAATTCAAAACAAATCCAAAATCAAAGCCAAAACCTCAAAAATTAGAGTCTTTTATGCTACGTCTAACTACAGACGACGATAAACTACAAGAAATTAGCAAATATTTACCAAGAGAACCATCATCTGCAGATTGCATCTCACACTGGAGTGCATCTGGATGTGACAAAATATACCAAATTACGAAACAGACGTACGCTTAATATTATTATGTTAATTTTTGGTTAAATAAAGATAATTTGTGCATTTCATTCGTATTTTTAGTGAATTCGTTAATAAAAGAAAATCAAGAAAAAGTAACCTAAACTGTGTTTCATTTGTTGTAAACTCCATTTACTCTTCGAAAATGGACATTCCATGTAGAATTGTGTGAGGGGTAATTGCATTCTCTGTTGATAATTCGACAAAAGTGAGTTGAATGTGCAGGGGTTGCGAGTTGTGTTCACTGGAGCTGTGATTATGACTAGAGTTGTGAACATACAATTGAGTTGACACTGGAGTGTGGTGTTGTAAGAAAATGATGAAATTGTTACACTCACAACGCTGCAAATTAATGGGAATTTGTTCGTGGATTAATTTTAACTGTTGATTTTTGATCATTTTGTTACATAGTCTGTATTTTGCCATCAGAATTAGGATTAAATTAGGATTAAATTGTATCATTAATGATCGAAAAACCCGCTTACTCTAAAAAATTTTGGATTATTTCGAGGATTATTCAGTGCAAACACAAAAATTTTAAAAAATTTTTCGATTTTGGCGCAAATTAAATGCACGGAGATTTTGCATTAATTCCGAACGAATTAGGATTAAATTAGGATTAAATTAGGATTAAATTTTTTTTATGGTT
>JAEIGA010010891.1_pt1 | contig 13791 bp, 13 predicted proteins | sample 9270691 | NCBI WGS metagenome assembly JAEIGA01 (sample SAMN17057246, study PRJNA624740) | gut metagenome | biome: biome; isolation source: fecal sample | host: Bos grunniens | place: China: Xizang | collected 2019 | reverse complement strand
GATGTATGTTATCAAAGCTTATGTTATCAAATGCTAACGTATTAGTTTTAGATGACCCAACTAACCACTTAGACCTAGAATCTATAACTTCTGTAAACAAAGGTTTAGAGAAGTTCCCAGGAGTATTATTATTCAACTCTCATGACCAAGAGATGATACAAACTCTTGCTAACAGAATAATAGAGATAACTCCAGGTGGAATAATGGATAGAAAGACTACTTTAGAAGAGTATCTTGAAAACAAAGATATACAAGCTAAGTTAAAAGAAATGTATGCACTTCAAAATGCATAATTAATATACTTTTAAGATAAAACACTCAATCTATGTTATATAGTATTCAAAGTTATATGTTAACTTTGGAAAATGATATATAACATAGAACTGAGTGTTTTTTATTGATATAATGGTAAAAAGTAATAGATTATATAAAAGACAAAAATATGTTACTATAGAAATATATTAATAATTATATAGAGATGAGAAAAGAGGGAAACTAAATGAAGAAAATGGCAGTTCATAATGGAACATTTCATGCTGATGATGTGTTCGGTGTAGCACTTATGCAATCTATATATAATGACCTAGAAGTAATCAGAACAAGAGATGAAGAATTATTAAAAACTTGTGATGTTGTATCAGATGTAGGAAACGGTAAGTACGATCATCACCATGTTGGCAAGGAAAGAAGAGAAAATGGAATACCATACTGTGGATTTGGACTTTTATGGAGAGACTTTAGTATATCATATATAAACTCACAATTCTCACACTTAACTAATACAAAAGAGCAACAAGAAGTATCACAAAAAGTAGACACTATATTTATTCAACAAATAGATGCACACGATAATGGTGTAGATGTTATGACTAGTGAAGTACCTATAATGACAATTTGTGATGTTATTAAGACGTATATACCTGATGGTGGTAGTGAGATAGAAATAGAAAAGGCATTCTTTGAAGCTGTAGAATTTGCAAAAAAAATACTATATAAAGTTACTAAAAAATATGTAGATAGCTATGAAAATTATAGAATGGTTAAACATGAAATTGAAACTCAAAATATAAAAGAATCTCGTATTTTAGTATTAGAAAAAACAGTACCATGGAAGGATACTGTATTAGAAGTTGATAAAAATGAAGATATACTATACGTAGTATATCAAGATGTAACAGGTTTATGGTGCACTCAAACAGTACCAAAAGAAGCTACTAGCTTTGCAGCTAGAAAAAATTTACCTAAAACATGGGGAGGACTAAATAATGATGAATTATCTAATCATATAGGTATAGATAATTGTACATTCTGTCACCCTGCATTATTTATTTGTGGTAATAAAACAAAAGAAGGTGCTATAGCAATGGCTAAAATGGCTGTTGAAAATTAATAGAAATAACTCCTAGTGGAATAATGGACAGAAAAACTACTTTAGAAGAGTATCTTGAAAACAAAGATATCCAATCTAAATTAAAAGAAATGTATGCAGTTCAAAATGCATAATTAATATTATAAAGATGAGTAAAAATATAAAAATACCTATTAAATATAAGTTATATATTTAATAGGTATTTTTTATGAATAAGATATTATATTAAATTTATTGTTTTAGATAATAAGTAAAGTTATAATTACTTACTTAAATTCTTCCCATATATCATTATTTAACTTAATGAAATATTTCTTACCATCTTTTCTTCTAACATATCCTTCTTCATCCATATAAATATAATGACTAGGGTCCCAATCTATTTTTCTTACTTTATATCCTTCTTTTAACTTAGTTATAGCATCTCCAAAGGTCATATCAGGAGCTTTTACGGGAAGTGTACCTTCGTATTTTTCTTCATAGTTATCTTTCAAACATTCAATAGAACAAAATACTAAACCTCTTTCACATAAATGACAATAATTATACTCTAATTCAAATCCACACATACAGCATTTCATAAATAAATTCCCCCTATAAATTAATACTATATTACTTAGTTATTTTGTATATATAAAATATGTATAATAGTTAATATACTATATAGTTTTACTGTTATTATATGAATTTGGTAATTCAGTTATTACACTATATATAAAGAAATCTCCTAATTTCATATTTAAATAATGTCTATATTTTCTTTATAATATATGATAAAATAAATACTATCATTTTAATTAAAAAGAATATTGACATTGTAAATAAAAAAGGAGAACAATATGAGAAGAGTAGATGTGATGAGTAAAAGTGCAGCTTTAGTGACAATGATAAGTGTTGTATATGCTCTTATAGATATGAAGTTAATATTTTTAGCACCTATACTAACAATATCTATACCTTATAGATTTTTAAGATATAAAGAAGCTGACAAGTATGTTAAAAATAGAAAGATACTAAATAATTTATTTTTATTTAACTTAATTACATTTATAGGTGTATGTGCTGTAACTAATAGAATTAGTTCAGATATATTTGAAATAATATCAAATATACTTATAACATTTGTTTACTTTAGAATATTATGTGCTATAGAAAAAAAGAAAATGGAAGTATACTCAAATCCTGAAAAGGTATATGATAAAATAAATAAAAAGATAAATGCATTAGAAACTATGTATAAACAAACAGAAGAGCTTATGAATGATGCTGAAAGTGAAAAATCAAGAAACTCAATGGAAGCAAAGCTAAATACTATAAAATATAAAATAGATGAATTAAAAAGACAAGCATCAGTTATAGAACAACAAATACAGTCTAAAAATAACAAAAATGATATTAATTAATAAATGTTTAGAATACAAAAACCTATGAAATGAACGATACCAAATAGTTTATTTCATAGGTTTTTTATTATTAATATTTATTTTATATTTAAAATATAGTTAATTATGTATAAAAGAATTAATTTATAAGTATATAATTGATATTTTATGTTATAAATAAATAATTATATGTATATAATTCTAATAAAAAATATAGGGGGTAAGTTATGTCACATATAACTGCTAAAAATGCTTATAAAAGCTTAGAAGAGAGAATAAATAAATTTCCACAAGGTGCTCCTCCATCAAAGACTTTATATCAGATTTTAAGTATACTTTTTACAGAAGATGAAGCAAGATTAGTAGCTAAACTTCCTATAAAAGCCTTTAGATTAAAAACAGCGGCAAATATTTGGAATATGAGCCAAAGTGAAGCATATAAAGTATTAGATAATTTAGCTAAGAAAGCAATAATACTAGATATAGAAGATGAGAAGGGGAAAAAATACATATTACCGCCTCCAATGGCTGGATTTTTTGAATTTGCAATGATGAGAACTAGACAAGACATAGATCAAAAACTTTTAGCTGAACTTTATTATAAATATATAAATGAAGAAGAAGACTTTATAAAAGAGCTATTTTATTCTACAGAAACTAAGCTTGGCAGAATATACGTACAAGAAGAAGTACTTACTAATGAAAATGAAGTTACTATTTTAGATTATGAAAGAGCAACTCATATTATAGAAGAGTCAAAACATATTGGAATAAGTATGTGCTATTGTAGACATAGAATGAGTCACGTTGGAAAAAATTGTGATGCCCCTATGGATATATGCATGACTTTTAACAATGTAGCAAATTCTTTAATAAATAATAACTTTGCAAGAAGAGTAGATGCATCTGAATGTAAAGAACTTTTACATCAGGCATATGAACACAATTTAGTTCAATGTGGAGAAAATGTAAGAACTGGAGTAACATTTATATGTAACTGTTGTGGATGTTGTTGTGAGGCTTTAGTTGCAGCTAAAAAATTTGGAAGTATGAATCCAGTTCAAACTACGAGCTTTATACCAGAAATAAATCAAGATTCGTGTGTAAAATGTGGAAAATGCATAAAGGTATGTCCTATAGATGCTATAAGTAAAAAAGTTGAAAATGGTAAAGAATTTATAGAAATTGATGAAGATAGATGTTTAGGATGTGGAATATGTGTTAGAAATTGTCCTAAAAAATGTATCACTCTTAGAAAGCGTAAGGAAAAAATAATAACACCTGCAAATTCAGTTCACAGAGCTGTTTTAATGGCTATTGAAAAAGGTCAGTTACAAAATCTTATATTTGATAATGAAGCGCTAAAAAGTCATAGAGCTATGGGAGCAATTTTATCAAGTATATTAAAACTAGAGCCAGCTAAAAGAGCTTTAGCTAATGAACAATTAAAATCTACTTACTTAGATAAATTATTGAGTATGAAAAAACCTGAAATAAAAAAATCAAAGTAATTTACAAAATATGTTATTATAAAAATATTAATATATGTTAAGGGGAGAATGTTTATGGATAAGTATGTAGCTTGGGTAAATGAAATAAAAATACAAAATACTATAAAAGCATTAGAAAATAATAATATGAAAGGTTATCTTGCAAACAATAAAGATGACCTTATAAAAATAATAAATGCTCTTACAACTGAAGGGGATACCGTTAGCTGTGGAGGATCAATGACATTATTTGAAAGTGGTGTTATAGATCATTTAAGAAGTGGAAGATTTAATTTTTTAGACAGATATGAAGTCAATTTGAGTAAAGAGGATTTAAAAGAATTATATAGAAAAACTTTTAGTGCAGATGCATTTTTTACAAGTACTAATGCAATAACTGAAAATGGTGAATTATACAATGTAGACGGGAATGGAAATAGAGTGGCAGCAATGCTTTATGGTCCTGACAAAGTCATAGTAGTAGTTGGAGTTAACAAGATAGTAAAAGATATAAATGAAGCTATTGAGCGTAATAAAAGTATGGCTGCACCAGCTAATGCTAAAAGATTAGACACGAATACACCATGTAAGATAAAAGGATACTGCATGGATTGTAATAGTTCAGATAGAATATGCTGTGAATACACAGTTATAAAAAGACAGAGAACTGCAGATAGAATTCATGTGATATTTTTAAATGAAAGTTTTGGGTATTAATAAAAAAGGATATACTAAAATAAAGGTATATCCTTTTATATATAGTATATATCTTAAAGGGGAAGTTTTTAGGAGGTTTCATGAGAAAAGCAAAATTTATATATAATCCAAATTCAGGTGAAAAATCCATAGTTAATAATTTAGATTTTATAATAAATATATATCAAATGTATAACATCACACTTATACCATATAGAATGAATAAAAATGAGTGTATAGATAAAGCCTTTTTAGATATAGATGATACATATGAACATTTATTGTTAGCTGGTGGAGATGGAACTATAGACATTATTATAAATACAATGAAACGTTTAAATATAGATTTGCCAGTAGGAATACTTCCTGTTGGAACTGCAAATGATTTTGCACATTCTTTAGGTTTATCATTTGATATAAAGCAAGCTTTAGAAAATATTATAAATTCTCAACCAAAAGCTTTTGATATAGGTAAAATCAATGATAAATATTTTATAAATGTTGCAAGTTCTGGAATGTTTACAGATGTATCTCAAAAGATAAATCCAGATTTTAAAAATTATATGGGCAAAGTTGCATATTATATAACAGGAATAGAACAAGCACTTCATTTAAGAGCTTTTAATATAAAAGTAAAATCTGAAGAAGTAGAGTATAAAGGTAATATGTACCTTATGTTAGTTTTTAATGGTAAAACAGCAGGTAACTTAAATTTAGCGTATAAAGCTGAGTTAGATGATGGATATTTAGACGTAATTATTTTTAAAGATATGCCAATTCCTAAGTCTATACCTATATTTATAAATGTATTAAGAGGAGAGCACCTAGAAAAATTAAATGAAGATGATATATTATATTTTAAAACAAAAGAAATACATATTGAATGTATGGATGAATTAGTAACTGATATTGATGGAGAAAAAGGTCCAGATTTTCCACTTAATATAAAATGTATAGAAGGTGGAATAAAAATACTTGGAGCGAAATAATAAATAAAAAAGCCTGCTAAATTAGCAGACTTTTTTATTTATTTTCCAGGTTTAAAAGAGCTCTTTAATGGAACAACTCTATTAAACACTAACTTATCATCAGTAGTATATTTTGTATCTACAGAGAAGAATCCATTTCTTACGAATTGGAACTTATCTAATGGTTTTGCATCCTTTATTTGAGTAGGCTCAGCAAATCCTTGTAATATTTCCATAGAACTTGGATTTATTTGTTCTAAGAAGTGCTTTCCTTCATTTTCAGGAGCATCATCAAGTATTAATGGTTCGTATAATCTAAATTCACAAGGAACAGCAGTATTTGCTTCTACCCAGTGTATTGTAGATTTTACTTTACGTCCTGTAAATCCTGAACCACTCTTAGTTTCTGGGTCATAAGTACAATGTACTTCAACTACATTTCCGTTTTCATCTTTTATAACATCTGTACATTTAACAAAATATGCACCTTTTAAACGAACTTCATTTCCAGGGAATAATCTGAAGTACTTTTTAACTGGTTCTTCCATGAAGTCTTCTTGTTCAATGTATAATTCTCTTCCAAATGGAACTAACCTAGTACCTTGAGATTCATCTTTTGCATTGTTTTCAAGTTCTATCATTTCAGTTTGACCTTCAGGATAGTTAGTTATAACTAATTTTAATGGATTAACAACACCCATAACAAGTGGAGCTTTTTGTTGTAAGTCTTCTCTTACGAAGAAGTCAAGCATTTGACTATCAACTTTAGAGTCAGCCTTAGATACACCTATTTCAGCACAGAATTTACGTATAGCATCAGATGTGTATCCTCTACGTCTAAGACCTGATATAGTAGGCATACGAGGGTCATCCCATCCATCAGTAACACCTTCATCAACAAGTTGCTTTAATTTTCTCTTACTCATAACAGTATTAGTAAGGTTAAGTCTAGCAAATTCTATTTGTCTTGGAGTAGATTCCATTTCACATTCTCTAACAACCCAATCATATAGTGGTCTTTGGTCCTCAAATTCTAGCGTACATATAGAGTGAGTTATTCCTTCTATAGCATCTTCTAGTGGATGAGCAAATGCATACATTGGGTATATACACCATTTATCACCAGTATTATGGTGAGTAGAGTGAGCGATTCTGTATATTACAGGGTCTCTAAAGTTTATGTTAGGAGAAGACATATCTATCTTAGCTCTAAGAACTTTTTCTCCATCTTTAAATTCCCCGTTTTTCATTTTTTCAAATAATTCTAAGTTTTCTTCAACAGATCTATTTCTGTAAGGACTTTCTTTACCTGGTTCTGTTAAAGTACCACGATATTCTCTCATTTCATCAAATGTTAAGTCACATACATAAGCTTTTCCTTTTTTTATTAAAAGAACTGCTCTGTTGTACATTTCTTCAAAGTAATCAGATGCAAAGTATAAGTTATTCCAGTCAAATCCTAACCATTTAACGTCTTCTTTTATAGAGTTTACGTACTCTACATCTTCTTTTAAAGGATTTGTATCATCGAATCTTAAGTTAACTTTTCCGTTAAAGTCTTTTGCAAGTCCGAAGTTTAAGCATATACTTTTGGCATGTCCTATATGTAAATAACCATTTGGTTCAGGTGGAAAACGAGTTATAATGCTATCATGTTTTCCAGTTTCTAAATCGTTTATAATAATATTTTTTATAAAGTTAGATGAATTAGTTTCATTTGACATTATATGATACCTCTCAATTAATTAAATTTCTATAAATAGTATGTAAAGATACTATAACACATATTATTCATTTTAATCTAATATTAAAAAAAAATAAAGATGTAATTAATATTTCAATGACTAAATAATTACTATATATTTAAGATTATTGTACAATTTTTAATAATTTATTATACTAAAATAGATTTTTATTATAAAATATATAGTACAGTTAAATTTTACATAATAAATATAATTGAGATTTATGTAAAATTATTATATACTATTATAGTTATACAATCATGTAAGGGGGAGATTATGAAAAAAGTATATATAGTTACTACTTTTACAGGAACTTTATTATCATGCATAATTAAAAGAGTAAGTAAAACCCCATATGCACATGTATCTATAGCTTTAAATTTAGATTTAAAGCCAATGTATTCGTTTGGAAGATTGAATCCTAAAACTCCAATTTTTGCAGGTTTCGTAGAAGAGAATATAAATGAAGGGCTATATGCTATTAGAGAAAATACTATGTGCAGGGTATATTCATTAGATGTTACTGATTCTCAATATGAAAATCTAAAGCGAAATATTATAAAAGTAGCTAACAATAGAAAAGAATATTACTATGATGTAAAAGGTTTAGTATACCTATCTATGAACAAATCTAGAAAAAAAGATAATAAGTATGTATGCTCAAACTTTGTAGCAGACATGTTAGAAAAAAGTGATATAAATATATTAGATAAACCATCTCATAAAGTAAAGCCTAATGATTTTTATAATCTAGAAAACTTTACCTTAGAATATGAAGGATTATTATCAGATTATCCAATGAGGCATAATTTAAATTACTTACAAATGGCAAAAGCTGAATAAAAATAACACTTCTAATAATAGAAGTGTTTATTTTTTTACATTATATGTTTATAATAGTATTAATTACTATTTTTAGTGAAAGGAGTATTAAATGAAAAAATTAATACAATCATATGTAATATCAGCTATTTTAGTAGCGATATACTGTTTTTTAAAACTACCAGTATTAAGATTAGACTTCTTATCTTTTATTTCGGTATTAATAATATTCTTTGTATTAGCTGGAATAATAGATATGATGCTAGATAGAGGAGAACAAACATCTAAATTAGCAAAATACAATTTTTTTATAGCAATTGTTTTGATAATTTTTAATGTAGTAGCACCGTTTGTAACTTCATCGCCAATATTATATTCTAAGTCATATAGAAATTTAATTGGTGAAGTTAAAGAAAGTAAATTTACAAAGGATGTAAGCCCTGTAAGTGTATCAGATATTCGTTTAGTTGACGAAGATATGGCTATGAAACTTGGAGATAAAAAACTAGGTGAAGATCCTGCACTTGGAAGTGTAGCTAAACTTGGAAAGTTCAATATACAAAGTGTAGGTGAAAAACTATATTGGGTAGCACCACTTGTACATAGAGATATAATAAAATGGATAACATCACTTGATGGTACTAGTGGATATGTAATGGTATCTGCAAGCAATCCACAAGATGTTAGATTAGTTCAAGAAATAGATAAAAAGCCTGTAAAAATAGTTTATCAACAAGAAGCATACTTTTTACAAGACCTTCATAGACATATGTATTTAAAAGGTATTGTAAATGCAGGTATGACAGATTTTTCATTTGAAATAGATGACAATGGAAATCCATACTGGGTAACTACTTTATATGAACATAAGATAGGTTATAGTGGAGCAGATGCAATAGGTGTAGCAGTAGTTAATGCATCTACTGGAGAAACAAAAAGATATTCTATAGAAGATGCACCAGAGTGGATTGATAGAATACAACCTGAAAGTTTTATAGTAGATCAAATAAATGACTGGGGATTATATGTTAAAGGATTTTTAAACTCAGTTATATCAGAACAAGGTGTACTTGTACCAACAGAAGGAACATCTTTGGTATATGGAAATGATGGAAAAGCCTATTGGTATACTGGAATAACTTCAGCTGGTGGAGATGAATCAACTATAGGATTTATGTTAGTTAATACTCGTACTAAAGAAGCAAAACTTTATAAACAGCCAGGGGCAACAGAAACGGCAGCAATGACATCTGCTGAAGGTAAGGTTCAAGAGAAAAACTATCAAGCTACATTCCCTGTAGTGTATAATATACTTGGAAAACCAACTTATGTAATGTCTTTAAAGGATAAAGCAGGTCTAGTTAAGATGGTAGCATTTGTATCAGTTGAAGATTATAGTGTATTAGGCCTTGGAGAAACTAAAGAAGATGCATTACGAAATTATAGAGATGCATTATCATCAAAAGGGAATTCTATAAAAATTGAAAATGATGAAACACAACAGTCTGTACAAGGAGTTGTAACTAGAATAAATCAAGAAGTTGAAGATGGAAATACATTCTATTATTTAACAATAGATAGTGATACATCAAATATATTTAGAGCAACATCAAAAATATCATCAAAACTTCCTTTAACTCAAGTTGGAGATAAAGTTAAATTATCTTATCAAAAAGGAGAGAAAGGGCTAGTTGATATAACAGAATTTGATAATCTAAATATTCAAAATGTTGAAGAAAAAACAAATACGAAATAAGTTGTAAAAAGTCGCATTTAAAATGCGACTTTTTTTACTTTAAAATGTAAATTTTAATGGACTAGTTTAATATATTGATACTATAATCAACAAATAATAACTGCAAGGAGACTGACATGATGATAGGCATAGAGAAGGATATATTAATATTAGTTAGCAAAATTAGATGTATAACAGAAACACAGGTTGGTAAATTTTTTGGGACAAAAAAAAGATACTCAAGAAAACCTTTTAAAAAAACATTAAGAAAAATGTGTAATGAGTATACGTTAAGGAAATACCCCTGTAATATAAACTATTCAGGATTTAGAGATAATACCTATGTATATTATTTAAATGGAAGTCAAATGTATAAGGGTAAAGAATTACTTAAAGTAGTACTTGGATCTGAGTTAGCTATAAAGCTTGAAACTGGCGGATATAAAATAAGAAGATTTTACAGAAATGTTAAAATAGATAACTCAAGATATGATTTATTTATAGAATATATAGATAATTATAATGAAGTGAAGCAAATCTTAGTAGATATAAATTTAGATGAAGATTTTAATATATTTAAATATGATAAAATTGAAGAGAAAATTAAAAAATCAACTATACCTTTCTTTGAAGTTCCTAAAATACTAATAATAACTAAAAATAATAGAGATATATTTATACCATATAAGTTAGATTTAGATATAGATTTTATTGATATAAATTTAAGCAAACTTTTTAAAGTAATATAGGAGCATTATAAGACTAAAAATGAATAAGTTAAAATATTTATGAAATCTATAATTACTATTTATAATATATAATTATAGATTTTATAATTTAGGAAAATACATATAAAAAAAGAGTATCCAAAATTTATTTACAGATACTCTTTTTTATATGTATTTTGATTTTTGCATAACTAAATAATATTAATTTTACAGGGAATATTAAATATAGTATAATATCTTAAAATATGCAAAAAGTTGCATTTTTCTCCACTAAACACAAAAATATGATAAAATTTACATATGGAGGTATTTTATGAAAAATAAGAAGATTTTAATAATAATGATTATAACTATGCTATTTACAGGGTGTTCAGCATCTAAAGAAAATAGTTTACTTAAAGAAGGTCAACAAGCATTAGAAAGACATGAATATACAAAAGCTAAAGATATATTATCTCAAGTTTTAACAGATGATAGTTCAAATGAAGATGCAAGAAGTATGTATATTCAAGCTGTTAAAATGAGTGATGTAGCTACATATGAAGAACAAAAAAGATATGAAAAAGCCATAGAATGTTTAGAAGAAATAGAAAAATTAAATGGTGGATCATCAGAAATTAAAAAAGAAGCTTCAAAAAAGAAAAAAGAGCTTATAAAATTAAATGAGGAATACGAAAAAGCAAAAGAAAATAGAAAAGAAAATGCAAAGGATGTATCAAGTCAAGGTAAGTATAAATTAGAACAAGATGCAATAAATGCAAATCGAAAAGAAGAGGAAGATAAAGAACAAGAAGATCAAAGTGTAGAAGAAAATACAGAAGGAAATAATAGTAATGAAGAAAATAATCAGTCAGGAAATACACAAGAAAATGGTGGTTCTAATAGTGAAGGAAGTGTTCAAACTCCAAGTACAGAACCAAGTGAACAAGAAATAGCACCACAACAGTAATTAACATAAAATAAAAGGGAGCAGTCTAAAAAGACAAGCTCCCTTTTTATATTTAATATATATTAAATATTTATTTAAATTATTTATGAATTCTTATATGAATTTTTTTGTGCACATATTTATCTAGTGAATATTTTATAATAGCAGCTATGGGAACCGATAAAAATACTCCTACAATTCCAAATAATGAACCTCCTATTAAAACGGCAGATATTATCCAAAGAGGACTAAGTCCTACTTGATCACCCATAATTTTAGGCCCAATTAAGTTTCCGTCAAGCTGTTGAAGTATAAGAATAAATAATGCTACCCACAATGCTTTTATAGGGCTATAAACTAAAGTCATGGCAATAGGGAAAATAGCACCTATAAATGGTCCAAAATAAGGAATTATATTTGTTAAGAATACTATAAAAGATAAAAATAATGAGTTATTAATTTTTAATAAAAATTGAAAACCTATAAAAGCTAAAATACCAATTATTAATGAGTCTATAAGCTTACCTATTATATAATGGTAAAAAATATTATGAGATACTTTAATAAATTCAATTATATTATTAGCTTTATTTATAGGAACAGAAGCATATAGTAGTTTTTTACATGCAATTATTATTTTTTCTTTATCATATAACATGTAAATTGATAAAATGATTCCCATTATAATATCAAATAACATAGAAGTTATACTAAAAATATATACAAATAAATCAGAGGATACTTTAGAAAATAAATCAAGTAGTTTAGTTAAAATACTATTTAAGTTATTTTGAAGATGAGGTAAAATAGTTTCTAAAAACTCTGACTGAGATATATTATTATTTAAAATTTTATTTACTATATTTATGTAATGTGGCATTTCATTTATTAAAGTATTTAATGTATCTATTATAGCTGGAATTAAAAGTTTAAATCCAAAACTAAATACAAAAGTAATCAATATGTAGGAAAAAAATATATTAACAAGCCTATGAGTTTTAAATTTCCTTTCTAAAAACATTATCATAGGATTTAAAAGTAAAGTTAAAAGTATTCCCATTAAAAAAGGACTAAAAAAGGACATAAGACCTCTAATTCTATTAATTATTTGAATAGGAGAATCTATAGCTTTATATAATAAAATAGATATAAATGCTACGAGTATGTAGTATTTAATATTGTTTTTTGAAATCAAAATAATATCCTCCTTAGACAATGTTAAACTTCTTGCTAAAGATATTTTATGCAATTAAATGTATTTTTAAGATTTTTAATTATAAATAAATGCATTTAAATACAGAATTTTATAATAGTAATATTAACAATATATTTATTTTTTAGTACAAAGTAAAGATGTTTAAAATAGTTAGTAAAGATTAATATTTTATAAATTAAATATTTTAATTTTTGCTTATATGGATTATATTATAATAATGAAATAAAAAATGTATAAGAGAAATTTTAATATAATTAAAATATTTATATAAATACAAAAGAAAGGTGAAATTATGAGAATAAATAAATATATAGCATCTTGTGGTGTAGCATCAAGAAGAAAAGCAGAAGAAATAATACTAGATGGTAGAGTAACTGTAAATGGAAACTTAGTTACAGAACTTGCCTTTAATATAGATGAAGAAAATGATATAGTTGAAATAGATGGACAACAAATAGGTGTAGAAAAAAATAATGTATATATAGTTTTAAACAAACCAGAAGGATATATAACAACTGTAAAAGACCAATTTGATAGACCAAGTGTACTTGACTTAGTAAAAGATATAGATGAAAGAGTTTATCCTATAGGAAGACTAGATTATGAAACTAGCGGTTTATTAATACTTACTAATGATGGTGATTTAACTTATAAATTAACTCATCCAAAGCATGAAGTTGATAAAACTTATATGGCAATAGTTAAAGGTGTT
>JAEIGA010010890.1_pt1 | contig 13792 bp, 15 predicted proteins | sample 9270691 | NCBI WGS metagenome assembly JAEIGA01 (sample SAMN17057246, study PRJNA624740) | gut metagenome | biome: biome; isolation source: fecal sample | host: Bos grunniens | place: China: Xizang | collected 2019 | reverse complement strand
CGAGACGAATGAGTTGGATGACACACAGCGTGGCGCCGGCGGATTTGGTCATACAGGAGTGTAATCATGAGTATTGCGTTTTATGACCAAAAGAGCACACAGTCCGCAAGCTTTGGTTACGGCGCATTCCGTAACTTCCGGGTCGAAATGGCAAATCGCATTGACCCAGAGCTCGGTGAATTGTACAGCGATATCATGCGCATTTTGAGAGATGGTGCCAACTGGGAAAAAGATTTCCGCGAGCTTACCAAACACTCTCGCTTCAACGGCAAGCATAATTTGCTGAATTTCCTGTTGAAATCTGACTGCGAAGGACAGTGCTCTCCCAGAATTTGCAAAGACATTTACATGCTGATGCATGATTACACAGAAGGGAAGGACCTGTTGGAACTCATGAAATACTGTCATGAAAACAACATGGTGTTGAGGTGGTGCTGATGAAAATTTACACCGGCAAATACCCGGCGAAAGAAGTCGCCAAGTACATTATACGCACAATCAACCAAAATGGTGGTTGCGTCTCCAATCTGAAACTGCAAAAAATGCTGTACTTTATACAGGCACAGTTTTTGGTGTTCAGAGGAGAGTGCTGTTTCTCTGACCCCATTACAGCATGGGATTGCGGACCTGTTGTAGTTCCGGTGTATCGGGAATACGCTATTTTTGGCGCAGCAAGTATCCCATATTCTTATCTTGAAGACAAAATCTGGATTGCGCCGGATGATGCAGAGTTGATTAACTCCATCATCAAGGCTTCCGCAGATATGTCTGCCACATATATGACGCAGGTCACCCTGGGTCAGACGCCATGGAAGAAAACACCCCGGGGCATGGCAATTGCCCCGCACGACATTTATGAATTTTTCAAGGATTAACAGGAGGAAATAATATGAGAGTAATGGTTACAATTAACGGAAAGGTTTCCGTACACGAAATTTTGGAGTTCGAGCCTCAGGCAGACGGCTCTATCCTGATGACTACCGCCGCTGACTGTGTCGATTTGGTAGTGACACACATGAACGAAGCCCGCATGGAAGCGGTTATGAACGAGCTTTTGAAGCTTGGGTATTCCAACATTTCTGAATACGAAACCGTCTATGACGAGGTATGCGAGTGCGACGAAGATGACGATGACATGGAAGAGTACAGCGCTGTATGTCCCGTCTGCAACAACTCCTTTGAGTTCAAAATGACTCCTCAGGCAGCTGCCCTGGGTGTGATTATTTGTCCTCACTGCGGCGAAGAGCTCGAATTTGACATGTGTGACACCGGCAGCAATTTCCTGCATTTGGTTTCAGCGGATGAAGAAGACGAGCGAACCGCGGAAGATGCTTTGGCATACGAAACCACCTGCCCGCAGTGCCACATGACTGTTGAGGTCAGCCAAAAAGATGTAGATGCCGGCAGTATGATTTGCCCCATCTGCAAGGCGAACCTGGAATTCGATGCCATCGATGCCGAAAATGGCACCCTCGGCGATTATGATGAGGAGGAAGACGAATGAAAATTGGAATCACGGAAGCCGGAGATGCTTCCCTTGACTATACTTGGGTCGAAAAAGCACCCGAGATGGACATGATGATTCTGATTACCAAGAACGTCACCGATAAATTTATCCGTGAAGTGCTGAAATTTGCGGATAAAACCATTATTCACGCAACCTGTACCGGTTATGGCGGCACCAAGCTGGAACCTGGTGCCCCAAACTGGAAAGTGCAAATTGACCAAACCAGAAAGCTGATTGCCATGGGTTTCCCTCAGGAACAGATTGTGGTCAGAATTGACCCAATTTTCCCGACACCTAAGGGTATTGCCATGGTGGAGCGCATCGTTGAGGCTGCACAGCCCGATTTGAAGCGCTTTCGCATTTCTGTGCTGGACAATTACCCCCATGTAAAAACTCGCTTTACTGCTTTGGGCATGCCCATTATGTACAATGGTCAGTTTCAGGCAAGTGATGAAGAGTTCGCCGCTGTGGATTTGATGCTGAGTAAACTCAAGTTCCGCTTCGGCGTTACTTTTGAGTCCTGCGCTGAGCCCAAGCTTACCAAAGCGGACCCTGTTGGTTGTGTGAATGCCAAGGATATGTCCATCTTCGGATTAAAGCCCGCCGGCGGGCGTAAGAAAAAGCAAAGAGGGGAATGCCTCTGCGCGGCCGGCAAAACCGAAATGCTGCCATTTAACCACTTCTGGTGGTGTGGCAAAGACCAGTGCGCTATTACAAAAGGCACAGCATGCTCTCTGGGTGATTGCAAAAAGTGTGAGCACTTAGAGATTTATGGCTGCCCCAATCGTTGTGCGTACTGTTACTGGAAAACCTGAGAGTAAAGACCTCATGTCTAAGTTTATATCTTGGACGTGAGGTCTTTTTATTATGCTTAAATTTAGGAGGAAACATGAAATTAGCATTTTTTGATACCAAGCCCCATGATATCGCCAGCTTTGAAAAGCCGCTTGCTGATGCAAATATCACTGTAAAATATCTGGATACCCATCTGAACAGAGATACTGCCTGGCTGGCATACGGCTACGACGCCGTCTGTGTCTTTGTAAACGACATTATCGACAAAAAGGTAGTCGATATCCTCTGTAATGAATGCGGCGTAAAAGTCGCTGTGCTTCGTTGTGCAGGCTACAACAACGTAGATTTGGAAGCGTGCGCAGGTAGGTTGCCCGTATTCCGCGTGCCCGCTTACTCTCCCTATGCGGTCGCTGAACACGCAATGGCATTGCTGCTGACTATCAACAGACGCACTCACAAGGCGTACGTGCGCACCAGAGACTTTAATTTCTCGCTCACCAATCTGTGTGGCTTCGACCTGCATGGCAAGACTGTGGGCGTCGTAGGGGCTGGTAAGATAGGCAGAGTGTTCGCCGATATCTGCAAGGGTTTTGGTATGCGCGTTTTGGCATATGACAAGTACCCCAATCCTGATTCCGGGCTGGAATACGTCTCTTTGAGCAAACTCTTCCGAGAGTCTGATATCATTTCGCTGCATTGCCCTCTGACCGAAGACACCTATCATCTGATTGGATATGGCGCCATCGGCATGATGAAACAGGGTGTCACCATCATCAACACTTCCCGCGGTGGACTCATCGATACCGATGCCTTGATTGATGGTTTGCTGGCACGTAAGGTGGGCGCAGCGTGTTTGGACGTGTATGAGGAAGAAGCGGATGTATTCTTCGAAGACCGCTCCGGACACATCATGGACGATGAAAAGCTGGTGCGACTGATTGCAATGCCCAATGTGCTGGTCACATCTCACCAGGCATTTCTGACTGAAGAGGCTCTGGATAATATCGCTGCCACCACCGTGCAGAATCTGCTGGATTTTGCTGACGGAAACGAAAACGCCAACACAAAGGTGTGTTAAGACAAATACCCCGACCTCTCGGTCGGGGCAATTTGTCATTATTATAGAAAATAACGCGATAAGGAGTATCGTTTATGTGGAAAAACATAGGTAAAGGTGGTATTTGGTTCGCCATTTACTTTGGTCTGCAGAACATTTTCTCAATTATCTTTGCATTAATTTACCTTGGTATGAATATGGATATGGTGCCAACTGCAGAAGATGTGGACATTTTAGCCAACTTTGTGGTAGAAGTCGTTATGCAAACGATTATGCCGGCGTTAATTGCATCGTCGTTAGCCATGATTTTGATTTATGTCATTCATCGGCGAGTCATTAAAGAGCCGCTACATATCAAAACGGTTGATTGGCAAAAAATTGTATTCTTTGCTGGCGTAGCCTGTGTACTGAATGTACTGTGCAATCTGTTGGTTACATTCTTAAGTAATGTGGTGCCTCCTGCTTGGATGGGAGCATTAGAAAACTCTACTGATGCCGTCAGTATGGGACAACCATTCTGGGTACTGCTGCTTGGCACTGGTATTTTAGTGCCAATCATGGAAGAATTAACATTCCGTTATGGTATCCACGGATATACGGCAAAGAGTAATGTTGTTCTGGCATATGTTTTGTCCTCTATCGTATTTGGTATCATGCATGGAAACCCGGTGCAAATTATCTATGCCGCCTTAATGGGTTTTATTCTGGCATGGATATATCAAAAAACCGGGAACCTATGGTACCCCATTACTATTCATGCCGTCAACAATTCTATGTCTCTGGTATCGACGCTAATGGTCAGCGAAACCATGTATCTTGTGATGACAACAGCCATTGGTTTGCTCATTGTGTTTGCCAGCATTATTTGTTTCGACAACGTGAAGCGTATTTTCCATAAACCGATTGCAAAATAAGGTGAGACCCCGCTCTTGTAGCGGGGTTTCGTTATACCCGAGTAAACAGAGAAGTGTCATTATTACATTATAAGAATTTTGGAACTGAAAGGGGGATAAAATGGATAAACAAGACTTCCAAAATTGGTATCGCGGGCATAAACGGCTAATTTCATACGTAATTGCCGCGTGTATCGTAATTTTATTTTACAGCGCCGTAACGAATTCTGGACAATTCGAAAGCGGAATGTCCAAAGTGATGAGCGTCTTGTCTCCGTTTATTTTTGGCGCCATCCTGGCGTATTTACTGAGACCCGCATGTAACTGCGTAAAAAATATACTGAATAAGGTAAAGTTCATGCGAAATTTACCAAAATTGGTGAATTTAATCGCTGTACTTTCTGCGTATATCTTTGGGCTTGGAATTATCGTGCTTTTCTTTGTGGCGGTCGTTCCACCATTAGCTGACAGTATCGTGAACCTGGTAGAAAGTTTGCCTGCAATTGGTAAAAATATCGTTGACTATGTTGAGCAAATGGCGGCAGAAAACGAAATGTTGCGTACCGTAGTCAATGAACTTTATACACGAGCCAATACAATTCTCACTACCGAAATCATTCCCAGCGTCAACGATATTGTTGATTTTATCAGCGAAGGCGCTACCAGCGTCTTTGACCTGTTAAAAACACTGTTTATTGGCTTAATTGTATCCGTATATCTCCTTGCAGATAAATCACGTCTAAAAAATCTGGTTACTAAAACCATTGACAATAATTTCTCGCCTACTGCCAGCAAGGCAATCCGTGAAGAATTGCATTTTGTGGATAAGACATTCACCAGGTACATTACCGGAACAATCCTGGACGCATTGATTGTAGGTGTGGTTACTTACATATTCGCATTAATTGCAGGTCTTCCCGAGCCAATGCTGTTGGCAGCTACTATTGCGGTCACAAATGTTATCCCGATTGTTGGTCCGTTTATTGGTGCCGTGCCTACTGCTTTGATTGTACTGGCATATGCCCCAGATAAATTCCTGATGTATTGCATCTACCTGCTGGCAATGCAGCAACTGGATGGACATGTACTTGTGCCGAAAGTGCTTGGCTCTGCGGTAGGCATCTCCGGACTGACCGCCCTCTTTGCAATTGTTGTTGGCGGTGGATTATTTGGAGTCACAGGAATGGTACTTGGTGTGCCGGTGTTAACCGTAATTCTGGATATCTGGAAGAAAGTCATGGCATACCGCCAAGCGAAAAAGAAAGAAGAGAATATCGATAGAACCGATGAAGGAGGTACAGATGAAGAAACTGAGTCCTGAATTTTGCGCCGATGCAAAGAAAAAGTGCAAGAAGCCGCTAATCGCGGTTTGTATTGTGGCTGCGATTGTGTTATTGGCGCTTGTTGTAGTGTTGTGCATAAAGCCATACACTGCTCCACAAGAAGAATTACCGTATGATGACCCAGTTAAGGTCATGATGGGTAATCCGAACGACAGTGATGACCATGATAACGACTTGCTAAAAAATGATGTCGAAAAAGAAATCGGAACTGACCCATATTCAGCCGATACCGATGAAGATGGTCTCGGTGATTACTACGAAGTTGAGTACTCCGGTACCGACCCGCTGAAAGTAGATACCGATGGTGACGGTTTAAGCGACTATGTCGAGTTGAAAGCAAAGCTTGACCCGCGCAAAGCTTCTTCTAACGATGAAATCCCTGACGCAGAGCGCGTGTTTGAAGAGACATATCGCGGCGATAATGTCAAAATCGAATTCACGGGCAATGCAAATATCTACAATGTATATTGTGGACCATTTGATTTACCCGGTTTGGCTCAAACTCCTGGCGTTATGGGCTCCATGGTTGAAATCTACGCCAAAGGTGAATTGCCCACCGCTACACTGACATTTAGCTACGATGACGATGATATTAAAGCTCTTGGTGGCACCGAAGCGAATCTTGGGATTTTCGTATTTACCGATGATGGTAAATTTGAAAAAGTGGAAAATAGCACCCATGATACAGAGAAAAACACAATATCTTGTGCCTTGCATCGTGTAGACCGCTATATCTTGTGTGATGGTTCGATGATTTCCGCTGACCACAAAAATCAAATCATGTTATTGATTGATAATTCCGGTTCGATGTTCCCCGAGGAAATGTGCGAAGGCTCCGAAGAAAATGACGTCGACTTCAAACGTCTCGAAATGGCAAAGTCCATTATTGAGAATATTAGCGAAGATACATATTACGGTCTGGGCAAATTCACCGGTACATATACACATATGGCCGGTTTAGGCACAGACAAGGAAACTCTGTTTGCTCAAATTGAAGGAATTCGCGATATCGAAGAAGAATTCAACGGTACTTATATTGCAACCTCGATTATTAAATCGTTGGAAAACTTCACTGATGACCATTCCAAGGACCGCAAGTTCATCATTATCCTGACAGACGGTGGTTCGACTGAGCACAGTGGCTTGCTGGGATTCCTCTCTGGCAACCCTACAGAATATGATGCTGTTCGCAAATGTAATGAAGCCAATGTAACGGTGATTACAATTGCGCTGGGTAATGATGTTGATGCTGGTTACTTACAAACCATCTCCAATGGCACCGGCGGTGCTTATATCTACGCTAACAATGCAGATGCCCTGGAAGATGTTTATGACGCGGTATTCAAGTCGCTGGTTTACTCCGCAGAAGACTTAGACGGCGATGGTAAAACAGATAGCTTCATTGTTGCCGACTCTGGTTTTGATATGAGCAGAAATGGCTATTCTTTTGAGAATTTAGCTCTTCTGGTTCCCAAAAACTCCATTCAGCAGCATGGTGTATGCTATGGCATGGCTTTGCTTGCACAAGCATACTACCGCGAAATTGATATTTATTCTGGTGATGCATTTACCGCAAAACCGAAATGCGCGCCCGGGAAAACCTATGAGTTTGATAATTTCGACATTACAGCGCAATTAGCGACAATCTCCAATTTAAGAGAGTTGGATTGCGATATTGCAGAAAAATGGACAGATTTGCATGCCATTCCGTCCAAGGAGCGTTATGTATGTGTCGATGGTGTGCTACTCTATGCGGAAGGTCTCTTGGAACAGTATCAAGATGAATACTTTACAGTGCAATATTATGCAGATTCCGGAACCTTTGGCGGACAACAGTACAATAAAACCCAAATGGTGTACATTGACCTTGAAAAGTATATGGCACAAGATACTGTTCGCGAAGATATGGAAGTCATAAAAGCACTGTATGCACTGTGGGGCGCACAAGATGCGGTTACCGGTGAATATCGTGTCGATGTTAACGTGTACGACCTCCGTAATGATTGGACAGGCTCTGCAACCGAAGACGAATTTGATGAGCTCGCAGAATTACTAAAAGCCGGCATTCCACTGGTTATCAATTTTGACTCTCCCATTGGCTCGCATGCAATCAACGCTGCACGATTATTGCGTGATGTAGATAATCCTCTGGTATATTACTTAGAGTGTTATGACAATAACGACCGCAATGAACCGTATATCTTCAAGATTGAACGCAGCGACATCGATTTTTGGACAAAGACCACATTTGAGAACTGGTCTGAAAACTACTGCTATCGCACGTATATGAAAGACGGCGATGAGTGGGTTAAGGTCTCGCTTGAATTTGAGGAAATCGTCGACTAAGCACCAATTAGAAGGCAGCCTGCATGGCTGCCTTCTTTGTGCATAATAAAAGATGGAATGTCTTAATTTACACAGGAAAATCAACTCGAAAGGACATGCTTAGTTATGATTATGATTCGCGAATTCATCCAGGTGCTGCAAAACTTAGTACAGCAAATTCCTGGTTTAGGTGATATTTTCAGTGCACTTTTCGCAACGGTTGGTTGTGTTTGTGCTGCCAGCATTATAGTGCTGCTGACTGCAAATTATCGCAAGATATTGAAGGAGGAGTAACATGAAGAAAATACTTGCACTTGTGCTGGTTTTGGTTATGATGCTCAGTATGACTGCATGCGGCTTTCATCAGGGTGACCTTAAGAAGCAAGAAGCAGGATTGCTGGCATTTGTAAAACAATATTACGGCGAAGCAGAAGTGGTAGAAAAAGAAGCTGCCATCCTGGATACCGCATCTGTCTATACACTCAAAGATAAAAAAGATGGCTTTACCTATCCTATGACGGCGTTGGAAGTATATATGTCAGACCTTGGCTTTGTTACAGCCGAAGGTGAAACAGACGCCAAAACTATTGTATTTGACGGTCAATTCATTACTAAGTACGTTAGTAATCTGGTAATCAACAAAATTCCGGATGCCGAAATGAAAGAGCTGGCAGCAAAATATCCAGATACACTGGTGGATATTTCCATTTTCGAGCGTGAAACCACAGCAGCCAGTGTATTTAAAATAACATCCGATGAAACAGTGCTTATTATGCAAAGCCTTGATGAAGAGGCTATCTATGCTGCCGCCGCACTCATGGAAAAATACGATGAGCGACATGTACTGCATGACTACATGATGCCGATTTACAAAGGCGGCATGGTAGACGGTGAATCAACACCGACATATGACGCTACCGGCAAAGTAGTATTACTGGGTTATTACGATTTCTATTTGGACTACATCATTCCGCCGACAGAATTTGACGGTATTGCGACATTACATGATTATTTACTTGGCTCCGAACATGCTGACAAAGATATCAAAATTACGGTTGTGTCCACTGATGTTCCATCCAGTGCCGTGACAACCGAAACAGGATTTGCCTTTGCACCCAGTCTGTCACAGACAGGCGACTTAATTATGTTGACCATTGACGGCGTGGCATATGAGTTTTATACGCTACTGGGATATAAGGCGTTTGAGACAGAAACCGATGAGTTCGGTATCCGCGAAGGCTCCTTCTTAGATGTACTGAACCCCGAAAAGACAGGCGGTAAAGATGTGCTTGTGGCATCGTATGCATTAAGTTACCCCGGTTTGTATACAAATCTGACATTGCACTTTAAGCAAATAACGGCAACGAGTCAGCCTGTGCCGGACGGTGAAGAAAACACCAACGAAGAAGTTCCCTCGGATGAAACACAAGAAAAGGAGGATGCGCAATGATATACGAACAGGCATTCAATTGGCTCCTGGTCATCCTTATTGTGGGCACGATTGTTCGTATGTGTGCCCAGGGTTTCCTATATGCAGTTAAGTTGGAACAGCCATTTTGGAAAGGCTGCATCCCCTTTGTTTCTGCGTGGAAACTGCATACCAAACACGCAGTACATGGCTTGCATTTATGGGGCTCCGTGTTGAGAATTGTAGGATTTGGTATGGTTGTTGGTGTTGTATTTGGACAATATTATGAAGCAATGGTCCAGATGACACATATGTATGGTCTTTACTTTCAGACATATGAACCTGTAGACCATTCCACCATGTGGACACTGCTGTCTTACACCGGTGTGCTGATGACAATTGCCGGATGTGTTGTAAGGTTTTTCGCTTCGCAATCCCTATCGATTGTGTTTAGCAAATACGGATTTCTGAATGGTGTTGGTGCGTTAGTCCCAACTCTGTACTATCTCATCTTGGCTCTGTCGAAGACCTCCATTTACCTATTAAAGAAGCCAACCAAACTGATGTCTCACGAAGAGTATCAGTTATATTGCGCTCTTACCGAAGAATAACCAATGAGCCCCCAACTTGGGGGCTCTGCCACTTAAGTAAAAAAGTACTTGACACACGCACGTAAATATGGTATAATAACGTATAACCCATAAAAAGGAGATACATATGAACATCAAAGAATTCGCAGAAAACTTGGGCACCCGTCCCGCGGGCGACGAGGTGCCTTACCATATGGTTTGTGAAGCGCAGCGCCAGCGTTATCTGGTGATTTTTGGCTCCTCCGATGATTTGGTCGAGATTTGCGGTCATCATCACTATGAGTTCGACGCTTTCCGCCCCACAACCCTTTATGTTACCAAAAACCGCGTATATTCCGCCGAAGAAATTCATCCCGCCACCGCTAAGCCGATTCATGTGGAATATAGCACGCCTACCGCTACGAATCCCGCACTGTGGAAGCTGACAACCGCAATTCCGCATGCAACATACAATATTATGGACGGCGATGAGCTGTTCTGCAAGGGATTGGTCATCGACCTCAATAATCTGGAGTAAGGAGGTATGACGTGAAGCATATCATTGTCAAAAAGATTCGATTCGAGAAAGACGGCTTTGCTATCGTTGTAGCACAAGATGATGATAGGCATAACGACGTCTATCTTGGCAATTTCCCTCATCTTAGCATCGACGCTGAATATACCGTTGAGGTAGAGGAGAAGATGGACCCTAAATGGGGTAAGCAGTATAAGGTGTTGAGCGCAAGCCACACCTCTACTGCACCTGCCAATCCGGATGATGTGAAGAGATTCTTGCTGTCTGGCGCGATTTTCGGATGTGGGCCGGTGTTGGCTCAGAAAATTTACGATGCTTTCGGTGATAAGTCACTGGATGTTATCCGTAATGATTGGAAACAACTGGAGCAAATTCCTGGCATTTCCTCAAAGAAGGCACAACAGATTCATGAAAATGAAACACATGCTACGACCAGTACCGGCTTGCTGGGTATTCCCGGCGTAACCAAGGCAAAAGCAGAAAAGGTCTTTGCCTTCTACGGTCACGATGCCGAGCGTATTTTGAAAGAAGACCCTTATCAAATTACATATGATATCAAGGGATTTGGCTTCAAAATTTCCGATGCATTGGCAATGCAGCAACCTGGGTTCAGTGAATTAGACCCCCGTCGCATTGGCGCAGCTATTACCTTCGTACTCTATGAGTTGGATAAAGAAGGACATTGCTACTGCGCAAAGAAAAAAATGACGGAGCGTGTCCGTGAGCTGACCATGGCACCTGAAGAACTTATTCATCAAATTCTTGACGAAGAAGTGAAAGCTGGTCGTGTCATTATCGAGAGCCGCTCTATTTATGCACGTAAGGTGTATGATGTAGAGTGCGAAACCGCAAAAAACACCATTGCGCTGTTCAAAAAGCAGTCTCGTTTTTCAGAGTCCGATGCAACTTCTGCTTTACAGGCTGTTGGCGTCGGTAACCTGGTGGAAGAACAGAAAATCGCTGTTCTCGGCGCCATTTCCAATAACATCTACGCGATTACAGGTGGTGCCGGCTGTGGTAAAACCACAGTCATCAACACCATTGCAAAGATGTGGAAGCATCTATGTAACGATAAAATAGTCATGTGTGCACCAACCGGTAAAGCTGCGCGTCGTATGACTGAAGCTACCGGATGTAAAGCAATTACTTCTGCAAGACTCACCATGAAAGAATCGGAACACCCTCAGAACGCGTTGATTATTTGTGATGAAGCGTCCATGTTGGATATGTGGATGGCACGAGATTTAATCAACGTTGCACATAAGGGTAATAACCAGATTCTCTTCGTGGGAGACGTAAGTCAGCTGCCGCCTGTAGGCGCCGGCACTTTCTTTCGTGATATTCTCGAATCTGAGATTATTAAAGGAAAGAAGCTGTGGATGTGTCACCGTCAATCCGGTGTCATTGCGCAGAACGCCAACAAAATCAATAAGGGATGCAAAATCGAAGATTTGGAATTCGACGGTACGCACACAAAGTTTGTCTATGGCAACACAGTTGAAGCCGCCGTAAAGGAATACAAAAAGGCAGTAGGGAAGTACGGCGTTGAAAACGTCTGCTTGCTACTCCCGTTCCGCCAGGCTCGCGGCACTGTGCCGGCCACAAGCTCCGCAAACTTTATCCTACGACCGGCTTACAATCCGAACAAACCTCGCAAGGGGTGCATCTATGCAGATGGAGACCGTGTCTTGAATCTGGTGAATGACCCAGAGAACGATATCGCCAACGGTGACGTCGGTACCGTAAAATACAGCGGTGAAGATAAGTTCGTCGTGGTGATGGACTCTGGTGCTGAAATTACGTATAATCATAGTGCCGAAAAGCACTTCGATTTGGCATATGCGCTGACCATTCACAAGTCGCAGGGCTCAGAATACGATTGCGTTATTCTGCTGCTGACCAATGCGGCGTTTATTATGCTGGAGCGTAACCTCGTGTATACCGCAGTAACCCGCGGCAAGAAAGAGGTTATCATGATGGGCGATAAGAAAGCATTCGCTATTGCCCTGCATACACAAAAAGCAGTCAAGAGAAATACAAAACTCATTGACAGAATGCTTGAATTGATGTAAACTAATGTGCCCCGGGCTTCCGGGGCACGTTGTGTGTTCAAAACAAAAAAATATCATTACGAAAGGAGACCACAATGGTAAAGATTCTAAATATGATTCGCAATGCCCTAAGCTATGCATTCAGCCGTACCAGCCTGAGACAGGACATGATGGTTGAGGCTGCGCTGATTAGTCGCCCATGGGATACGATGTAAAAAGACGCCATTGAGTTCGGCATTGGACCGAAAACTCGATGGCTTTTCTTTTGTAAAAGTATTGACAACTATACGTGATTATGGTATAATATATGCACCGAAAGAAGGAAAGAATCCAACCGCTTAAAGGAGGATAATATGTATATTTTAACTGTGAAGGCTTTTGGTGATTTCGATTGCCCTTATGAGAGTATCGTCTGTGGATGTGCGGATAAGCACATGGTGCAAAACATTCAGCATGCACTGAATCGATATTGCGCCAATCATCCGAAAGTAGATATGGATGTCAAGCTCAGTACTGATTTGAAGGCTGCGCATTCCGGTATATACCTTGCACTGTGCGAAGTGGTGGGCGAAGATATCGCTGACAAGATTTACGCTAAGCTGGAAGAAATTTGTAACAGTGAGAGCGTTTACATTTACGATAACATTTTTGAGGTCCAGGAAATCTTGGACATTGCATAAGAAAGGAATGAAATACCATGACGTTACAAGAGATTAACGCAAAACTTTTAACAAGTGAATATGATTTCCTGCGTACCGACCCCAGGCTCGGCAAAAATATTATTTTGCTTGGTCTTGGGGGCAGCCATGCCTATGGAACATCTACGCCTACCAGTGACCTGGACACTCGAGGTATTGCAATGAATACCCCTCAGGAAATCCTTTTGCGCCAGGATTTTGAACAGGTGGAGAACCGTGCAACTGATACCGTCATCTACAGCTTCAACAAAATGATTGGTCTTTTGGCGGACTGTAACCCCAATACCATCGAAATTTTAGGTCTCAAACCTGAGCACTATCTGGTGCTGACAGATGTGGGTCGTGAAATGGTGGAACATGCAGATATGTTTCTTTCTAAAAAGGCAAAGCATAAGTTCGCTGGCTATGCATCACAGCAGTTGAGGAAGCTGGAGAACCATGCTATCAACGGTGTTAGCCAGTCCATGCATGAACAGCATATCCTGAACTCTATCAATATCGCCTCTGAAACCTTCAAAGAAAAATACGCGTTTCTCCCTGAAGATGCCGTAAGACTCTTTATTGACGACTCATGGCAGGAAGGTTACGACACCGAAATCTTCATGGACCTG
>JAEIGA010010889.1_pt1 | contig 13792 bp, 8 predicted proteins | sample 9270691 | NCBI WGS metagenome assembly JAEIGA01 (sample SAMN17057246, study PRJNA624740) | gut metagenome | biome: biome; isolation source: fecal sample | host: Bos grunniens | place: China: Xizang | collected 2019 | reverse complement strand
TGACTATGCAAATAAAGGAATGGATCTATCAGATAAGTATTGCGAGATATCTCCGACTTGGTATCCAGCTTCAGGCTATCGTAAGTCTAAGGATGGATCATTAAGTCTAGTTGGTTCAATAGGACGTTATTGGAATTTAGGTGAACGTCAAACAATGGATGATCTTAATGCGTATTTTAAATGTTTTTTCGTCTCTTATCTCTGTGACTTTTATAACTTAGGTTGCGGACGATCTGTACGTTGTATGAAAGATTGATAGAAAAGTTTATAATATTCCCTATATGATAATATAAATATTTAACCGTCTCAATATATTTGTTATGAGAAGACATTTTATCTTATTCATTTCATTGATTTTTTTAATTCCGGTGGCGAAAGCCCAATCCGTAAAGACCGGAGTTTTTACTCTGAATGAACTGGCAAAAGCTGCTCCAGATGAAAACAATGAAAAAATATATATGCCGCCTAATCTTAGTGTACATATTGATTTTATAGATGAAGACGGTAAGGAGATATTGTCAGCATTGGAAAGTGCCAAAGTAAAGCTTAGCATCAAGAATTCTGGTGGTGATGCCAATGGCGTGAAGATATCCTTGACACCGGAGAAAAACTATAAGGGTATATCACTGGGCAGCAGCAGTGTTTTAGCAAATATTCCTTCTAACAGAACTGTAGAAGTCGAATTTCCTATCCAGGCTGGAGTTGATCTTCAGACAAGTCGTGATACAAGATTCAATATAAAGATCTTTGAACCTTTGGGATATGATATAGAGGCTGTGCTGAATCTTGCTACGATAGAGTATATGAAGCCTCGCCTTATTCTGAATGGTATTACTTCTATTGTAGATGCTGGAGTCGGACTTATGGCAAGGAATGGTAATCCTGATGGCAAGATTCAGGCAGGCGATGTCGCCAATGTATCTTTGCTGCTTCAGAATGTTGGGGTCGGAAATGCTGAGGAAGTTACATACTCCATTACATCCAAGGATCCCAACGTACTTCTTTATACATCAAAAGGGCCTGTATCTAGTTTGACAGGTAGTCTTCAGGATATATTGTCCGGAGAGTCAGCAGAACTTTCATTTCGAGTAAGTCCGACAAACAGGTACTCCAATGCTGGTGAGTATCTTCCGGTATATCTTACTCTGAAAGAAAAGATGGGCCTGGGTAACTTGGTTTCTAAGAATATACAGATACCTTTTGATGCTGCTCCTATTAAACCTGAACTGGTGTCTGTCGACGGAGATTTTGACCGGGTAATTGCCAGTGTCGGTAAAACTACTGTTACTTCTTCGGATAATAGAGTGAATTCTTTGTCGCAATCTCAGCGTACCCGGAATATAATGGCAGCTCCGAAAGGATCTCCATTATATGAGAATGCTGTTGCTATAGTCATCGGAGTGGAGAATTATGAAGATGTAAATATACCTACTGCTCCGTATTCAGCAAGAGATGCCAGAGTCATAAGCGAGTATTTCAAGGTCTCTATGGGTGTGGGCCAGGTTATCACATTGACTGATAATGAGGTGACAGATACTAAGATGAAGACTACATTTGATGCTCGTAAAGGTAGCCTATCCAAAAAAGTGAAGCCTGGTGTCACAGATGTATTCGTTTATTATTCCGGACACGGTGTTCCGATGGAGACAGAAGACAGTGGAAGGGATGTCTTCTTGATTCCACACAATGTTACAAAGGATTGGATTAGTGATTTGGGTTTCAGTCTGAATAAGATGTATGCCGAACTGGCCTCTCTTAATGCCAGATCAGTCACAGTCATTCTTGACGCCTGCTTCAGCGGTGGTTCACGCCCGAGCAGTAAATATAAATCGGAATCAGTAGCAAATCAGAAGTTGGTTATTTATGATACCTCCGATATGGAACAGCCTTGGCTGGATAATAGTAATTTCAGAGTATTTACTTCATCTCGCTCTGATCAGGCATCATACGGACGCGATCTTTCGGAGTCTGGACTATTTACATATTATTTGGCGACCGGACTACAGGGTGATGCCGATGTGAATGCTGATGGAAGTGTGTCAATGACTGAACTTGTGGAATATGTCACTTCTAATGTTGCAGAGGAAAGTGACGGCAGTCAGATTCCTCAGTTCTTCGGAAGCAAAGACGATTTCATTCTGGAAAAAATCAAGTAGCATATGCGTTTGTTTTTATTTATATTGTCTGTCTTTTTTGCAGGAATATGCTGTCTGGCCGATGCTTCTGATCAGATAGTTGCGTTAAGAATGCCTCAGGCTGATGAGGTGGTGATAGGAAATCCTCAGGTCTCAATGGATTCGAAGAATATTTATGTGGATTATGATCTGCTTATGGGAGAGAATATTTATTCTTGTGATGTGCATCTTCAGGTTAGCTTTAATGGTAGCAGTAAGTTCCAGAATATTGAGGAGGACGTATATGGTGATATATTCAGTATCTCCTCTTCTGGCCATAAGCGTATATCTCTGCCTCTCAGTGTTTATGACAGGAAGTTTCGTGAAAAATCCTTGGAGTTCAATTTAGTAGTATCAGATAAGTATATTATCACGAATCTATCATCGAAAGGTACTGCCAATTGCTATATTGTAAGTGAGCCTGGTGTTTATCAGATTGAGGCAGTCAAGGGAAATAGCCGTGAATCAGTAGGGACAGTAACTTCAGTAGAAGTCTTGTGGGAAAGTTTCGGCACTTCCAGTGCTCCGAAATTCGGTGATCTTGTAAAAGCTGTCAATTATGATGCAGGTTATATCGTATTCTCGACCCCATCTGTTTTCAAGGAAGGCAATGCCGTCATCGCAGCAAAGAATTCATCCGGTGAGATTCTTTGGTCTTGGCATATCTGGCTGACCGACCAGCCAAAGGGACAGGTATATTATAACAATGCCGGCACAATGATGGACCGAAACCTTGGTGCTACTTCCGCCACTCCAGGTGACGTAGGCGCTCTTGGCCTTCTGTACCAGTGGGGCCGTAAGGATCCTTTCCTGGGATCTTCATCCATCAAAAGAAATACGAAAGCTAAGTCCACAAAGTCCTGGCCTTCATCAGTCTCTGCATCGACGAGCCAAGGAAATGTAGAATACACTACAAAGAATCCTATGACCTTCATTATTGCCGGGTCATCATCCGAATATGACTGGCATTATTCTTCAAGGAACAATGATCTGTGGAAGTCCTCGAAGACCATCTACGACCCTTGTCCTGCTGGCTGGCGTGTTCCTGACGGTGGAAACGATGGAGTCTGGTCAAAGGCCTGCGGTTCTTCGTCAGATTTTACAGGTTATCCATACGACAGTTCAGACAAAGGAATGAACTTCTCCGGCAAGTTTGGAGGTGCTTCGGTCGTATGGTACCCCGCTTCGGGTTATCGCTACGACAGTGACGGGTCGCTGCACTATGTCGGCAGCGGCGGCCTCTATTGGTCGGTTACTCCTGACAGCTACTTCGCGTACTACCTGGTCTTCGGCAACCTTAGCCGCGTCAAGCCGTCGTATAGCTACCGTCGCGCGGACGGCCAGTCGGTCCGTTGTCTCCAAGAATAATCCCGTGGTGTGATCAGTACGGCCAAGCCTTTGGCAGGCCGAACTGATCGCGATCCGCGGATTTAGCCCGAGCTCGGCTCGGGGCCGAAATTGAAAACAGATTTATTCTCCGATATTCCACTTCTCGATCCTTCTGCAAGAATTTCCCGGAAATTATTAATATTCTCGCAGAAAATACTAAATTTGTTGTCTTGAAAATTAAGCGAAAGTGTTTTCGTGAATCCTTGATAGAAAATGTGGCAGTTTTCTTTTACAGCAGGAGGAACGGTCGGCACTTCATTTCGTGTATAGGTATTGCTGTGCCCGGTTCTCAGGGCGTAGAGTATCTGTCGCGGTGTGGGGTATTGTCGTATCTGACTGTATGGCCCTGCACCTTTTCTTTGTCGGGACTTCACCCGTTCACTTTTGCAGATGATGTGATAGATTGGGCCCAGCCCAGACCTATATTATCCCTGAGGTGAAAATAATTTGCAATATGAAAAAACTTTGTACAATTCTGTTGGCGTTATGTCTGCTATGTCCTGTAATGACAGCTCAGAATACGGATGCGATGCAGTTGAACAAACAGGCGCGCAAAGTTGCCAAGAGCTGGATAAAGGGAGGCTGGAATGTCAAGGGAGATCTACCTCTGGATAATCAGCTTGCTCTGGTCTGGAAGAAATCTGCTGAGCTTGATGAAGCAGGAATGCCGAGATTTATAACAGTTCAAAGTGAAGCTGTAGCTGATAATTATAATGAAGCAAGAATCGCAGCGATGGAACTCGCCAAAATGAGGATAGCATCTTCTATAAGCGAGAATGTTGAAGCTTTGGTAGAGTCTGAGTTGAAAAATGATCAGATTAATCTTGACGGAAATCAGTCAAAGGAGAGTTTTATGGCTAGGAGTAAGTCTAAAGCTATTCAAAAACTCGGAGGTGTGGTACCGGCAGTGGAGTGCTGGAGAGAATGTGCAGATAAGAGTGTTGAAGTTAGAGTGATAGTATTGTATGATACTGATCAGCTGGAAATGGTCGTAGATGTTTTATAAATTAGTTGTAATTGCATAGGTATGAGAATAATGAATATCCGATGGGTCGTATTTTTGTTTTTTAGTTTAGTGCCGATTCATAGTTATGCTCAAAGATTGATTACCGCAGAAGGAACACATACATTTGTCGCTCCAAGCTCAATGTCTCCGAATGAGGCAAAAAGTAAAGCGGTGGAATTAGCCCGAGTTCAAGTAATTGCTGATGAATTCGGTACCATTGTAGATATGACTAATCTGACAGAAGTGTCAAACATGAATGGGAAATCTTCTGTGGATATGCTGTCGATAGGATATAGTGATGTAAGAGGAGAGTGGATAGAGGATGTGCAGAACCCCGTATTCTCTATGACTTTTAATGATGACTTCAGTTACCAAGTGACAGCGACAGTAAAGGGTAAGATCAGAGAAATTATCAGTGCGGATATTGACTTCAAGGCTAAGGTTTTGCGCAATGGAGAGGAAGATTGCTTTGAGGGATATGATTTTAACAGTAATGATCAGCTGTTTATGTCCTTTCTTTCTCCGGTAGATGGCTATCTTGCTGTTTATCTTTATGACGGAGAGGAACAGGTATATCGTCTTTTGCCATATAAGTACCAGGAGGAGGGATATTTCCAGATCAAGCGCAATAAAAAGTATGTATTGTTCTCTCCAAGACAAATAATTTATGATATGCCTTCATATCAAGTGGATGAATTGATATTAAACGCAGCTAGTCCTAAAGAGGTAAATATGCTGTATATCCTTTTTTCTCCTAATAAGTTTATCAAAGCGATGGATAGCGATGGAGATGGACTGCCGTCGTTGGATCATAAGTCTTTCCAGCAGTGGCTCATAAAGTGTCGTAACAGGGATAAGGAAATGATCGTTGATAGGAAGACAATAACAATAACTCAGTGATATTATTAATTGACTTATAATTTATGAAATCTCGATTCTTCAAGGTTATGGCCGGAAGTGTGCTGATGGGTATATGCCTTTATGTGTCATCTGTAGACTGCGCTGCGCAGAATGACAGAGGATATGTCTACCCACAAAATGTGCATCCGGTGGAAATAGATAACTATGCTTTTACAGGTTATTATTATAATGGTCGTCAGGTATACAATCTTAGGCAGTCCAGATTAAGCAAATCAAAAGGGGATATCGTGTCTATGAAAATCAATCCTTCAGGATCTTCGTATGCGGTCATTAGTCGTAAAGATGCTGTTGTATCGCTGAAGATCTATGATTTGTGGAAAGCAGATGCTGTGATGAATGAATTTGATACAGAGTTTTCTGTTCCGAACGCCATTTGTTATTCTCCTGATTCCAAGAGTCTTGCCGTGGCATATGATGACAGGGCGGTACAACTTTACGATACCAGGACTTATCGTCAAAAGGAAAGATATGTCTTGCCTTTTGTCGTGGATAAGATCGCTATAAGTGACAATAATTATTTTATGGCTGCTGTGTCCGGAGGCAATCTGCGTGTCTACAATCTGGATAACGGTATGTTGAGATATGAGACTCAGATGATGTCTTCTATCAATGCGGTAGCCTTCTCTTCAGGGAGCGACTATATGATAACTTGTACTGAGAATGGACTGGTGCAGCTTTTTGATACAAAGTCTTTCCAAAAGGTTGATGAGTTTGACTCAATGGGCACTGCTGTAGATTGTGCTTTCCATCCTGACAATAAGTATATAGCTGTGGTTATGAATGATAAAAACATTGTGATGATAAACAGGTATGACCAGATGGACCGAGAGCATGTGATAAATCCAGAGGGAGGTATTTCTGATATATGTTTTGTCAAAGATGGTGATGACAATGTTTACTTGCTTTATAATACGACCTCATCTATGACCTACCACTACGCTGGTGACTTGTCTCCAAACTATACTCTTCTCCTTTCTGATGAACTTGACAACCGTATGCATTCCTGGATGAAAAGAATGGATGGGGAGACTATGGAAGAATATAATCTTCGTGTCAATGAGGATTCGAGAAAATCACAGATGCTCCTTTATGAGATAGAAATCGCAACAGAGTTGGCCGGTAATCTTATCGAGATGTCCACAGTTTCGTTAGGCGGATATAATCAGGAGGCCAAGACCCTTGCCTTGAATTTCGATACAATGCCTACCATTTATCTGGGTGTGTCTGAAAATAAGGTGGGAGATTTCGCTGACGTGGATAAACTTGATTTCCGTAATGCAAAATATGGTCTTACTTCAGATGATAAGTTCGAACTTGTCTATGTGGAAATTTACAATATGGTAACCGGCTCTCTTGCTGTCTATGATAATAGAGACCGTAGAGAACTATCTTTCCTGTTCGATGATACTACCTTCATTCCTTTGGAGGTAGTACAGGTTTCCAATATGGATGCAGTACGTCTGGAAAACATCAAAGATGAGGTGGTGACTGTGGCCAAGGCTGGAAATATTATCTCAGACCATACCGAAATTTCTGTAAGCACGAATGTGTATTCCTCAGTTGATGCCGCAGGAAATGATATCCTGAATTATCGTGTCGGATTCTCATATAATGTGGAGGCCGCATTCTCAGCAGTGGAAGATTTCGCACCAGGTAAGTATCATACAGATAACTCAGGTGCGGCTCTGTCTATGATTGAAATTATAAGTAAAGCCTTTGAAACTGATTTTGCACAATATGTAAAATCAGGTAAGAAGGTTAAGGTGAAAGTTACAGGAATGGCAGATCAGCTTCGTATTACTGGAGTAATCCCATATGATGCCGCATATGGTAATTATGTCAATGAACCTGTATATGGAGATGAACTATTTGCTCTCTCTGTAACCGAGAAGACCGGTATTACCACAAATGAACAGTTGGCATTTGTTCGTGCTGCTGGTGTCAAGGCTCACTTGGAGTCCGCTGTTTTGCCATTGTCGGAGATGATTTCTGAATTTGAGTATCATATACAGGTGATGGATAAGGTAGGTGGTGAGTATAGAAGAATATCTGTTGAATTTGATTTTATTGATGTGTTCTGATATGAAGAAGTTTCTGTTCCTGCTTTTATCGGTGTTCGCAACATATATGGGCTGGGCTCAGACACCTGAATCAGCACTGCAATCATATAATACTTTTCGTAAGCTTTCTGCGGCGGGTGCTGCAGAAAGTGAATTATATGGTGCATTATATCAGTGTTATCAGGATAATATGAATGTATTAAGGAATCTTCCTTCGGATACATCACAATATGAAGAAGCTAAGTCTGCTATACTAGACTGTTGGCCCTATCTTCGAATGGCGGCTACATATTATGATAAACAGGGAAACCGGAAAAGAGCACTTCAGTTTTCTCAAGCTTATGTGGATGTGCCGGTTTCTTCATGTTTTCAAAATGAACATCTCGTGAAAGATGACTTCTACCCCACAATGGTGTTCTATGCTGCATCAAATACATTCAATGCGAAAGACTATAATCTTGCGATTAAGTATTTTAAAGAATATCTGGCTACAGGCGAGCAGAAGCATAAATACAATGTAATGAAATTTATGGCTGTAGCTTGTGTCAAAGTCAAGGATTATAATCTGGCCAAACATGTGCTTGATGATGCTGTGGCCGCATATTCGTCTGATTATGACATTTTATCAATGGCTATAGACTTATGCATTGAGACGGAGGATAACAGACAGCTTCAGATATATGTCTCAAAAGCACTTATTCTGAAGCCAAACGAGCAGAAACTATTGGATCTGCAGGGAAAACTATATGAGGAAAGCGGTAATTATGCAGAAGCCTTGAAAATATATAAGTTGCTGTTTTCCAAGTATACTACCAGTTTGCCTTATGCCAAGCACGTGGCTTTGAACAGTTATAATATGGGAGTCGTTTATACGAATAAGGCTTCTCTTGAAGATGATAAACGTATCGCTTCTCAGTTTGACAGTCAGGCTTTGTCCTATTTTGAAAATGCCATCCCGGTATTGAAAAGTATAATTAATGCAGAACCGGCTGCACTGCCGTATCATGAGGCTCTTGCTGTTGCATATCAAGTTACAGGAAGAGGTAAAGATTTGGAAACAGAGAATAAGACGATTTCTCGTCTGGGTGGTCGTATGGTTTCTTCGGATGCTGTACCATCTTTATTGTTATATTCTCCTTCTAAGTCAGCGGAATCTTCAAACTCTCTCCATGAAAGTGGCTTGAAGAGTGTAGATGTTCCGTTATACTCCCAATATGCAAAGTCTTTCGTTGAGGAACGTATAGAAAAATGGCAGGATAAGGATCCTTATGAGACAATAGAAGAATACAAGGCTCGCGTAACGCTGAAAACCAGAGATGCAAAGATAAAGTCATTATTAAAAGAGGCGGAGAACAGCTATATAAAAATGTATGCACGTGAGGTCAGAATCTCTGATTTCAGATTGTGTCCATATGATGCTGAACACGAGGTCTTTCTTGCCGAATCTGAATTCGGTGATGTCTTGATACCAGTACCTCGCGCCAATAATGAGGCTCGTATATTTGAAAGCGGATGGAATGCTACACAGTGTATTAATCCTCTTTATATTATTGACAATGATAAGATTGTGTTACGTGCACTTACTTTTGTTACCCCTACAGGTAATTCGTACCGTTATGATGATAATGGTGCTATGGATTATACTCAGACAGAGGTGGATATTCAGTTTGCTGACATCGACTATGATAGCTTAGGCAGTGGTAAGAGTATAAATGCAAGGCCGAAGCCTGGTAAAGAAAAGGTTGTAATCGGAATGTCCGATGTCGACAAGAATATTCCGGTAACTAAGGTGGTTAACGAAAATACTTTCGCTGTAGTGATAGCTAATGAGAATTATAATATGGTTTCGCCTGTTCCGATGGCTTTGAATGATGGTAAGGTTTTCTGTGAATATTGTCATAAGACATTGGGAATTCCGGAAGATCATATCAGATTTTACAATAATGCCACATATGGAATGATGCTTCACGCAATGACAGATATTCAGCATATTGCGGAGGCATATAGAGGCGATATTAATGTCATTTTCTATTATGCCGGACACGGATTCCCAAATGAAAGTACAAAGGATGCATATCTTCTTCCTATAGATGGAGATGGAGTTCATACAGAGGCTAGCTATTCTTTAGAAAGATTGTATTCTGAATTGAGTGGATTGAATGTTAGAGCAGTATATGTATTTCTCGATGCTTGCTTCAGTGGGGCGAGGAGAGATGGACAGATGCTGGTGTCTGCTCGAAGTGTCGTCGCAAAGCCTAGGCCAGCAGCCCCTCAGGGAAATATGATTGTATTTTCTGCGGCTTCTGGTGAAGAAACTGCTTTCCCTTATGATGAAAAAGGACACGGCTTGTTTACTTATTATCTGTTGAAGAAACTTCGGGAAAGTAAAGGAAATGCAACAATGGAAGAAATAAGCAATTATGTTATTGAGAATGTCAGACAGAAATCAATAACAGTCAATAAGAAGATGCAGAATCCGCAGATAATCCCGTCTCATTCTTTGATTACGTCCTGGAAGAATATGAAATTGAAATAGTAAATGATATACTTTCTATTAGCTCTATATATCATTGTCGTCCGCTAATTTGTGGAGTATATTTATAAATATTTAAATGATTTTATGTTCAATGAAACTGATAGGTTGATAGATTTGTCCGGATATAGGTCTATATAAGAGATAAATTGTAGTTCGTATGAAAAAAATAATATTTGTTGCTATTCTGATTATGTTTGCTCAGTCTGTATTCGGGCAGACTCCCTTTTGGGATGCAAATGGTAAAGTTGGCTTTAAGGATAAGAATGGAAACGTGATCATACCTTGTCAGTTTAACAAGGTGCACGAGAGTGGGTTCCAAGAAGGTTTATGTGCAGTGCAGAAGAATACAGGTATTTTTGCCAAATGGGGATTCATTGATATATCAGGCAAATTGGTTATTCCGTATAAGTATACTCTTGTTCACGATGGTTTTCACGAAGGCCTTTGTGGGGTTTGGTATAAATTTACTAAAAGCGGGTACATAGATAAGTCCGGTAAGGTCGTTATAAAACTTGATGATTTGGTTTTTCCCCACCCTTTCAAAGATGGCAAGGCTACTATATTGGCATATGATGACAATAGACAAGTTTCAAAAGTCATAGGTAAGGATAAGAAACGAATTTCGATGGATTCATCTCCTAAACGATCCACAAAAAAAACTTCATCATCAAAATCGTCCGAGGAGTCGGGTTTGACTGCAACTGAACTGCTGGTTTGGTTGGACTCAATGCGGGTAGAACAAGATAAAAATGTGGCGACTGTGGCTTCTGTATCAAAGGGAGAATCTTTTGTGACTGAAGATCGTAGTTCCGTTAAGCCATTTTCTGAGCTTGAACGCGTGACTCAGGTAGAAGGAGAATTGGTGCCGAAGTCCCCTGTCAATTCTACAGTTCCTATATTAGAGAGAACCGGCTCAGATGTGGATAGGAATATACCGTCTGCAAAAGAAGAAAATTCTAATACTTTTGCGGTGATCATTGCCAATGAGAACTACAGGAGAGAGAAGAAGGTGGACTTTGCTCATAATGATGGAGAAGTTTTCAGACAGTATTGCCTTCAGGCATTAGGACTTCCGGAGTCTAATGTACATTGTGTCAAGGATGCAACATTGAATGATTTCCGAGCCGAGATGGATTGGCTGAGTCAGGTGTCTGATGCATATAATGGAGAAGCGAGACTGATAGTTTATTATGCTGGTCACGGCGTTCCTGATGAAAAGACGTTAACTTCTTATCTTCTTCCTGTCGACGGCTATAGTTCTAATATAAATACCGGCTATAAGCTTGCTGATATGTATTCATCTCTTTCTGCCTATCCGGCAAAGTCGGTAATGGTGTTTCTAGATGCCTGTTTTAGTGGAGCCAAGCGTGATGGGGATATGCTTGCATCAGCACGCGGTGTAGCCATAAAGACGAAGCCTGCTACTCCCAAAGGAAATATGGTAGTGCTTTCAGCTGCGTCAGGAGATGAGACAGCTTATAAGTACGATGAGAAATCGCACGGTATGTTCACTTACTTCCTTCTGAAGAAGATCCAGGAAGGTGGCGCAGATACAACCTTGGGTGAACTAGCCGATTATATAACCATGAATGTCGGAAGGAAATCTGTCGTAATAAATATGAAGCCTCAAACTCCCACTGTTTCTGTATCAAGTGAACTGTCATCTCAGTGGAGAAAGCTTACATTTAATGAAAAATAAATACTTTGAGATATGAATCGAATACTTGTATGTTTATGCGCATTGATGCTGTCATATGCATCAGTTGCTGCCCAAGATGTCTTGCGAGGCCGTGTGGTGGATAAGGACGGTGTGCCAATTCCGGGTGCTAGAGTTTCAGTTAAAGGTGGAACAGAGAGTACCTTATCGGACTTTGATGGTACTTATAGGCTGATTGTAGAAGGTGCTGTGGAAAAAGTTGTTGTGGATTATGTGGGTTTCAATACTCGCATAGTCAAGGTCGAAGACGCTGAAAATCTTGTTTTGACCAAGACTACTCTGTGGAATGAAGTACGTAAGAATAACTGGATGATTTCAGCCCAGATGGCTTTCCCGGAGATAGAGCAGAAACAGCCTTCCTATGGATTGATGCTAGGCTGGTGCAGAAATTTTGGCGGTTATGTGAAGGGAGTATGGCGCCAAGGCAAGGAGACTGCGTATAGTACTACTCAGAATCCTTCTGATATGTGGCTGACAGGAGAGTATGATTCGGCTTATAGAGCTATAATGGCAGGCGCTGTCGTAAGACTGAAGTCTCCGTTCCATTTATATGCAGGAACTGGTGTTACACAGAGAAAGATGGCTTATGAAGTTTCTGGTGTAGGGTATCTTGATTATTGGTCTGAAGATTCTCCTTGGGGATGGATTCCTGGAATTGATGCAGGAGTTATATTCAAGATCAGATATTTTATGCTTAATGCGGGAGTGATGTGGTCTCCGGGGCGTGCGGGAGTCGTAGGAGATTTTGGTATTGGTGTAAGTTTTTAAATCAAAGAAGATATGAAGAGGTTTGCGTATTTATATATATTGATAGCATTACTTGCTGGGTGTCAGGATTTCGTAATGGATTTCCCTCGTACGGCGCCTTATGCGTCTACTGGTGATGTCGTGCAATTGGATGGTACCAGTGTGACTTTATCCGGATCCTTCAAGGATATGGAGTCGGATGCCGCAGTTTTATGCTTCTATGTTTCGGAAAATGAGGATTTCTATGACTCATATGAATATATGTTGGATATTCGTGTGTATGAAACTTTTAATGATGCAGGAAATATTACTGCTGTGTTTGATGATCTTATGCCTAACAGAAAATATTATTATAAGTTTGGTATAATACACGGTAAACTTGAAAATGATCGCCTTGAACGAGTTTCTGAATCAGAGTCTTGGGGTGAAGTCAAGACTTTTGAAACAGAAAAGGTAGTGCCTAAGATTAAGAATATATTATACAATGATTATTCATATAGTTATAAAGAAGATTCATACAGTCAGGTGAAATATGATCTGACTGTAGAGTTAGATTCTCCTATATCAGGCTATGTAGATCAGGATTGTACAGAATATGGATTCTATGCCGTGGCTGCCGATGGCTCCTTCAAGAATTATATTTCGAATCTTACTTTGCTTGACTCTGGAAGATCATTGAGATTCTCCATTATAATGGATAAAGAGGATTATACGATATCTCGTTCTCCAGAGTATTGTTATGCAATAACATCAAAGTGTAGTGTCGGTTTATATATGATGGATGGGAACGGTGGAATGAATAAATTTGCAGAGATGGATTATCCTGGATTTGAATATACGCTTCAGCCAAGGATCGAGATTGTGGACCTCAAGCAGGGGGATATAGTGACGGGAGATTTTGGCGATGAGGATCATAATTGGGATAGAAAGGCAAGTTATGAGTATAGTATAAAGGTGGAAGGGGCTTTGTTTTTTGATACGATATGTGAATATTATTATGGTAACTGGACTACTCCAGGAAGGGACGACAATGAAACATATTATTATGATGGGGAGAGACCTTTCTCATATTCGATCCGATTTTATTCTACAACATCAGGACATACTGACTATATATTCTATCTCGCGGATATTGATGATTTTGAAGTGTTGTCATATAATAGTATAAAAATGTATTTTAATGGTTATGGTGGCTGTGAAATAACTACTTCATATTATGTCCCGACTCCTAGCTACTCGCAG
>JAEIGA010010888.1_pt1 | contig 13792 bp, 10 predicted proteins | sample 9270691 | NCBI WGS metagenome assembly JAEIGA01 (sample SAMN17057246, study PRJNA624740) | gut metagenome | biome: biome; isolation source: fecal sample | host: Bos grunniens | place: China: Xizang | collected 2019 | reverse complement strand
GTAAACCATTTGCCGGTAGAGAGTTATCTTAAAAGCGTTATATCGTCTGAAATGTCGGCAACTGCATCTATGGAGTTTCTGAAGGCACATACGGTAATCTCGCGCAGCTGGCTCTATGCGCAATTGGAAAGGCGCGGTGTTAACAGTGTTTCCAAACTTGAATATATCGACAAGGACGAGATTATCCGCTGGTATGCAAGGGAAAATCATACTACATTCGACTTGTGTGCCGATGACCATTGCCAACGTTATCAGGGTGTGCCTGCCGTGGGTAACAAAAAGGTGGAACAGGCTGTTGAATCGACTGAAAACGAGGTTCTTGTGTATGATGGCAGGGTTTGTGATGCTCGTTTCAGCAAATGCTGTGGTGGTATGACCGAACGCTTCTCGGCCTGCTGGGAGAATGTCGACTATGACTATCTGCAGGCGTTCAGGGATTGTGAGTCGGATGATGCTGTGTGGGACTTGTCGGATGAGCAGTGTGCGCGCCGTTGGATTGAGGATGCTCCTGTTGCATTTTGCAATACCGATGATGCAAGGGTGCTGTCGCAAATAATGAATAACTACGATTGCGAGACAACCGATTTCTATCGCTGGCAAGTCGCTTATACTCAAGAGGAACTCTCGCGTATTGTGGCATCACGCTCGGGCATTGATTTCGGGCTAATAGAAGATTTGTTGCCGGTTGAGCGTGCCTCATCGGGGCGACTGGTGCGCTTGCGCATTGTCGGTACAGAACGTTCTGTGGTTGTAGGAAAGGAACTCGAGATTCGCCGCTGGCTCTCTACATCGCATCTTTACAGTTCGGCATTTGTGGTCGATAAGATTACAGATGAACAGGGCAATCTGCTTTTTGTGCTAAAGGGTGCAGGCTGGGGGCATGGAGTAGGGCTTTGCCAGATAGGTGCTGCCATGATGGGCGAAAAGGGGTACGGTTACAAAGAAATCCTTGCTCATTACTATCGTGGGGCGGTGATAGACAAAATAGACAAACTGTAATTTTTAAATTGCTGTATTCTGTTTCCGGTCTGTTGGTCGCCGGCTTAAGAGTATGGAATCTGTTGTTTCTGTTATTTGACGGAAATAGCAGATAATTAGCGTGTAAAATTTTATCATTTGGCTAAGATGTTGTATATTTGCACTTTTGTTTGGAAAAGCGTTGGTTGTTGTGTTGCCGGGTGAGGCGCGGCTCTTGTTCTTAAGCAATTATTTATTGCTTATAACACAATAAAATCGACTTTTTATAGTTTTATATACAAAGACATAGAATTGATGGAACAACACATTATAGAACTCGAAATTCGCGATGGTATGGGGCTTCTTTCCCGTATTGTTAAACGTGTATTCGATATTATTTGTTCACTTTTTGGCTTGATAGCACTTTCGCCGGTGTTTCTGTTGGTGTATATTATGTTGCGCCGACAGGGTGACGGTCCTGTCATTTTTAAGCAGGAGAGAATCGGATATAAGGGTGTTCCCTTCTATATTCTGAAGTTCAGAACAATGAGAGTGGGCTCAGAGAACGCAACCCCAATATTGGCGCAGAAAGATGATTCGCGCCTTACACCTGTTGGTAAGTTCTTGCGCGAACATCACCTTGACGAACTTCCCCAGCTGTGGAATGTGTTCAAAGGCGAGATGTCTTTCGTAGGTCCCCGTCCCGAGAGAAAATATTTTATTGACAAGATTAAGGAGCATAATCCCAATTACGATTACATATATCTGATGCGTCCGGGTTTGACTTCCATGGCTACGATGTACAATGGATACACCGATACCATGGAAAAGATGCTTGTTCGTTTGCAGATGGATCTCGATTATCTGCAAAATCGTTCATTATTGCTCGATTTGAAAATAATAATAAAGACCGTACTACTGATAGTTTACGGAAAGAAATTCTAATAGAAAACAGACCACTTTTTATATGAAAAAACTATTTCTTCTTATACTGCTGTCTATCTGCTTTGCGCCTTTGGCTTTCTCTCAAAGTATGACAGATGAGCAGGTTGTTGACTTTGTGTTGAGCGAGCAAGAGAAGGGCTCGGATGAAAAGACTATCGCTACTATGCTTATCAAAAAGGGAGTGTCGGTAGAGCGCCTGCGTCGTATAAAGAGTAAGTATGAGGCTGAAAATAAGCAGCCCGGTGCAGTTGATCTTACCGGCAAGACCTCTCGTCTGCGTACAAAGAACAAAAAAGAGAATGCAGCCGAAAAGGATGCGATTTCAAAAGGCAATATCAAAGCGGGAAAAGTTGATTTGGAGGGGCTTAGCGCCACTCAGAAGCAGAACCTTTATCAAGATGAGATAGGATTCTTCGATATTGACTCGCTTATGTATTACGAGAATATGTTGAACCCCGAAAAGACCGAGGTCTTCGGACGTAATATGTTCAACAATGAACTACTTACGTTCGAGCCTGCTTTGAATGTTCCTGTTCCCTCGAATTATATTCTGGGTGCCGGCGATCAGGTGATAATTGATGTCTGGGGTGCATCGCAGACTGTTATAGATGATGTAATCTCGCCCGATGGCTATCTGGTGGTAGAGGGAGTAGGTCCTTTGCGTCTTGCGGGTCGTACTGTAGCCGAAGCCAATGAGTATGTAAAGAGTTTCTTGGGCGAAGTATATGCCGACTCTCAGATAAGCCTTACAGTAGGCGAAGTGCGTATGATACAGGTGCAGGTTGTAGGCGAGGTTGTGACGCCGGGCAGCTATACATTGAGTGCCTTGTCAACAGCGTTCAATGCTCTGTATTCGGCAGGCGGTATAAGTGATGTCGGTACATTGCGTGCAATAAATGTTTATCGTAACGGCGTCTTGCTCTCTACAATTGATGTCTACAGCTATATCTTCAAAGGTGATGTGTCGGGCGATGTAAGGTTGCAGGATAATGATGTCATCAGTGTCGGCGCATACGATGCTGTGGTAAACGTGCAGGGTAGAGTAAAACGTCCTATGATGTATGAGATGAAGAGCAACGAATCACTGTCTGAACTTATCGGCTTTACAGGTGGATTTACTGGTGATGCCTATAAAGAGCAGTTGCGTGTCGTGCGCAAGAGCGGCCGTGAGTATTCTCTTCATACAGTCAAAAAGGACGAGATGGTCTCTTTTGAAATGTGTGACGGCGACTCGGTATATGTGGATTCCATAATATCTCGTTTCTCCAATATGATTGAGATTAGCGGTGCGGTCTTCTATCCCGGTCAATATGAGCATGGTAAATCTATAAAGACAGTCTACGAACTTGTTGAGGCTGCAGGCGGTGTGCGTGAGGATGCTTTCCTTAACCGTGCAGTTCTGCACCATAAGAACTATGACAATACCATCGAGGCACAGTCTATTAATCTTATAGGAATTTTGGACGGTACAGCACCCGATGTTGTTCTCCGAAGCAATGATGTTCTGTATGTACCAAGCAAGACCGAGATGGAGGGCGACCTTACAATAACCGTCGGTGGCGAGGTGCGTTTCCCCGGTATATACAGGTATGCCTCGAACTCAACTATAGAGGATGTCATATTGTTGGCTGGTGGTCTCACACGTGCAGCATCTGTAATCAAGGTTGATGTGTTCCGTCAGATTCACGACCCCAAGGCTCGTGAAGAGGGGGATAAGACTTCTGAAACATTCAGCTTCGAGATTAAGGACGGATTTGTGGTGGATGGTGCCGAGGATTTTACTCTGAAACCATTTGACGGAGTGTATGTGCGCCGCAGTCCGGTATATGCCGAAATGCAGAATGTCACAATAAAGGGTGCAGTGAACTTTGAAGGAGAATATGCCATAACCAATAAGGAGTATCGTCTGAGCGACCTTGTCAAGGCTTCGGGAGGCTTGTCACTCACATCGTATGCCAAAGGTGCATATCTGTTCCGTAAGATGACCGAAGAGGAGTTGTCGCAGCGCGATGTGATGGTAAACGAATCGCAGATTCAGCGTTACGAAGAGGTTCTTAAATCGGAGAAGAATGTAGATATATCAATGCTCGATTCTCTCTATCAGGCAAAACTCAATACAAACGATTACTATACAGTGGCAATAGACCTTGAGTCTGCTATAAAGAAACCTTATGGCGAAAACGATGTTGTATTGCGCGAGGGTGATATCATAACTGTTCCCCAATACACAACAACTGTTAAAATAAGCGGCGAGGTAAGACATCCCATTTCAATAAACTGGCAAGAGGGCAAGAAACTCAAACACTATGTAGAGCATGCCGGAGGATATACCGATTCGGCCAAGAAAAACGGTGTGTATGTGATATACATGAACGGTAGTGTGCAAAAGATATCGCGGTATTCGAGCAAGGCTATTCAGCCGGGTTGTGAAATTGTAATACCCCGAAAAGAGGAGAAACGTAAGCTCACAACCGCCGAGGTTATGTCTATCGGAACGGCTACTGTCTCTATGGCATCTATGATTGTAACGCTTATAAACATAACGAAGTAACAGAAATTGATTATGGATGGTGATAAAGCAGCTAAGAAGAATAAGGAGATTGATATAATTGGTATTTTTCTCAAGATTGTACGTGAATGGCGAAGTGTTGCGGTGTTTGTCCTTGCCTTTGCTGTATTAGGTGTTGTGGTGGCTCTCACCACAAGCAAACAATATACAACGACAGTGCTTCTTGCTCCTGAATCTTCGTCCTCGAGTATGGAAGGAGCATTAGGCTCGTTCGGCAGTTTGTTAGGACTTAAAATGGGAGGAACATCGTCTGATGCAATATTTCCTGAATTATATCCGAATATTTTTACATCTACCAACTTTCTTGTGCAGTTATATGATGTGCCTGTTACAATGAAAGATTATCAAACTGTTAAATCGTATTATAACCATTTGAAAAACGATTACATTCCGCCGTTTTGGATGTATCCTAAGATCTGGATTTCTGAATTCATAAAGAAGTTTGCTTCAAAGGACTTGCGTCGTGGTAATGGACTTGATTCTTTCCATTTGACAAAAGAGCAGGCTGCTATATGTGAGCTTATGATGAGCAATATACAATGCAATGTCGATCAACGTACAAGTCTTATCACGCTTTCTGTTACAGATATTGACGAGGTCGTAGCTGCATGTATGGCTGATACTTTGACTTGGCGTCTTCAGCAGTATATTACTGAATACAGAACAAAAAAGGCTATAAAGGATTATGAGTTCATACAAAAAATATATGAACAGACAAAAAATGATTATTTGAAAGCTCAAGAGGAGTATGCCAGATTTGTAGATTCAAATATGAATGTTGTTTTGTCGAGACAAAAGTCGAAGCTGACGAATCTTGAGAACGAAATGCAATTGAGATTGAATCTTTATACAGAAATGTCACAGCAGCTACAAATAGCATATCAGCGAATACAGGAGCGCACACCGGTTTTTTCGGTGATTCAGCCTGCCACTGTTTCGTTGGAGGCATCAAGTATGCCACGTAAGGTTGTTGTAATTCTATTTGCCATCTTAGGTTTTATCATAGGCTCTGTGTGGTCTCTTTATATAAGAAACTATTATGAAGAGTTCAAGCGTAAAAGATTGGCAAAGAAAAACTGCAACAATAATTAAGAGTGGTTGTGTAACCGCAACTAACATAGTATTGAGATACTAAAGTTGCTCGTTAATGTACTCAGTAGCATACATAATATTATTCCTTATATATGCAGCAATGGCCTTGCTGTATCATGTTTCGACTTCGGATACATATAAGATGTGGCTGAAGGTGATAAGTGTTGTGCTGTTGATATTCTTTTTTGGTTTTCGTGGATTTGTCGGTGACGATTGGATAATATATTATCCTAATTTTGATGGAATGTACCACGATAATTTGTCTAATATCTTTGTTTCTGTTGGTGCATCTGATTTTGAACCTGGTTTCAGCTTATTGCAGGCCTTATGTAAATTTTTATATCCTGAGTATCATTTCTTTGTATTTGTATGTTGTGTAATCAACTGTATACTGCTTTATAATTTTTTCAAAAGGCAGGTCGATAATTTGCCTCTGGTTATAATGGTGTTTGTGTGCATGTCGGGCATAGATTTGCAGATAAACCTTTTGCGCAACTCGATGGCCCTTTTTATGTGTATAAATGCTTTGAGATTTATTGAAGAACGAAGATTTGTTCCGTTTCTTCTCATTTGTCTTTTGGCTACCACTATTCATATATCATCGATAATTTTTATTCCTCTCTATTTTGTAATACACAAGCATTACTCAAAATGGATTTATCTCTCGTTGTTGTTGTTTGCCACAGTGTTCTTGTTGATGAGGATTAATTTCATAGGGCCGCTGCTAATCTCGGTAGCATCGCGTATGGGTGAGGTCTATGAGGAACTTGTTCGGTCTTACATTGAGGGTGAATATGCAAAAATGCAGGGTGTAATATCGTTCGGATTTTTTGAGCGACTGATGACCGGATTACTTATTTTCTGTTATTATGATAAGTTAGTTACAATAAACAGATCCAATATATTATTTATAAATATCTTCCTGCTCTATTTCTTTTCGTTTGCCTTTTTGCGTGAATTCGATATTGCGGCCCGTCGAATCGCCTTGTTGTTCGTATTCTCGTACTGGATAATATGGTGCGACCTTTTTAAATGCTTTGCCGTAAAAGGTAACAAACTGATATTTACATCATTTTTGATTTGTTATGGAGTCCTGAAGGTGTTTAGTATGACAAATGAACCAAAGGCAGAATATGATAATATCTTATTCGGTGCAAAATCATACGAGGAGCGTTATACAATCTACATGTTGACAAAGAAAGAGTAGCGTATGTTTGAGAAAAAGGCTAAGATATCGGTAATAACAGTTGTGTACAATAATGTAACTGGCATTAAGAGTACACTTGAGAGTTTTTGCTCACAGTCGTGGGAGGATAAGGAACTGTTGGTTATAGATGGTGGCAGTAATGATGGTACGGTTGATGTTATTAGGAGTTATTCTAATTCTATAGCATATTGGTGTTCGGAGAAGGATAATGGAATATACGATGCCATGAACAAAGGTATAGCGAAAGCTCATGGAGACTGGATTATATTCTTGAATAGCGGTGACTGTTTTGTTGATAATGACGTTCTAAGAAAAGTTTTCGAAGGAAATGATTATACTGCAATAGATGTAATTTATGGCGATAGTGTTGAAGTTACAGATGTAGCCCGTCTTAATTCTCCATCTTCTGATAATGTATCGTGCATGAGCCTCTATCCCGCATATCGTCATGGTTCATCATTTGTAAGAACTGAGGTTCATAAACGTTTCATGTTCAATCTGCAACGTAAAGATCTTGGATATTCGCTCGATTGGGAAATGATACACAGAATGTATACTTCGGGATGTTCCTTCAAGAAAGTAAATTTTGCAATTCAAGCATTCCTTAAAGATGGAGTGTCTAATCGTCCCTATTTGAGCCGTTGGTATAATTATAAGATAACTTCGGGAAACCGTTTTTCTTTAAAGAAGTTTCTCTATTTTGTATATAATTCATTAGTTTATGCCATAGGTAATTCTTCTTTGTACAAATGGATGCGAGCACTCTATATGGAGCATATTTTAAACGACATAATGCCTATAATACCTTTTTGGATAATAAGGCGGGGATATATGAAACTCATGAGGGCTCAAATAGGCAAAGGGACCTTCATAATGAAGAATGTCTATATTCAGAGTCCTAACAGACTGAAAATAGGGGCGCATTCTCATGTCAATAGAGGTGCTGTTTTGGATGCAAGAGGTGGAATAACTATAGGTGACAATGTTTCAATATCTCATAATGTATGTATAATGACAGGAAGTCATGACCATATGTCGTCCAATTTTATAGGTCTTTTCAAATCAATTGATATTAAGGATTATGCTTGGATTGGTGTGGGTGCAGTAATTCTACAAGGAGTTACTATAGGCAAGGGTGCTGTAGTTTGCGCTGGAGCCGTTGTCAATAAGGATGTAGGTGATTATGAGATTGTTGGCGGTGTCCCTGCTAAAAAAATAGGTGAACGTACAAGAGAACTTGATTATCATTGTAGATGGGATACTCCATTCACTTAAATAATGTAATTATGAACATTGTAATTTTGACCATTATATTACCATTTCCTTTGGATTCGGGTGGTGCTCAGGCACAGTATAATATGATTGATGCTCTGCGTCACAAGCATAATATAACTGTTGTTTTTCCCGAAAATGGAGTAAACAGAATGGACGCTATGCATGAGTTGCAGAAACGATGGCCACAGGTTGGGTTTCGCCCCTATCGTTTTGTGTATCAAATGATGAACCCGGCATTTGTGTTCTCCAAGGCAAAGCGCGCATTTAAGAAACTCTTCTGTCGCAACAGCGATCGGTTTATGGTCGAGTGGATGCTGACCCCATACGGCTATCCTTGCGATAATAGATTTGCTCATTTTATGGAGAAAGTGCTACGCGAGAAGGCTGCTGATATTCTGCAGGTTGAGTTCTATCCATACCTTCATTTTGTGCATAAACTGCCTGCAGATGTACTAAAGGTGTTTATCCATCACGAATTAAGATATATACGTAATAGACGTCTTCTTGCAAATGTGCAGATGCTTCCTTGTGAGATCGAGTACATGGAACTAATGCAACGTCAAGAAATTGATGACCTCAATTGTTACGATATGGTTGTCACTCTCACCGATGTTGATAGTAATGAATTGCAGAGTGCAGGGGTTCAGACTCCTATTATGGTGTCACCAGCTTCTGTGAATGCTGCTATGATGGAATATAGAGGCTGGAATGGAAAGATTACGTTTTTAGGTGGTTATGGCCACACCCCTAATAAAGAAGGCGTGGAATGGTTCCTAAGAAATGTTGCTTCTTTGATTGACTGGAGAGAATGTGGCGCCTAATCAGTAGATATAATAGGTGGCGGATGGCCGGTTGAGATAGAGACAATTGCGCAGAATATAAAGGTTAACCGTTTAGGGTTCGTTGAAAATCTTGCTGATGCGGCCCAAGGCAGTATTATGATTGTACCGATATTGTCGGGTAGTGGTATGAGGATGAAAATATTGGAAGCTGCTGCAATGGGTCTGCCGTTGGTGACTACCACTGTTGGGGTTGAGGGACTTGCTTTTAGACACGAACACTCATGTCTAAAGGCTGATACACCGGAAGATTTTGCAGCTGAATTGAGTAGATTGATGAAGAGTGAGCAGTTGCGTGTGCGATTGACTTCTGCAGCAAGGGATATGTTTGAAGCAGCTTATTCGGTAAAAGCAACATCAGAGAGACGTAATAGTGTGTACGAGAAACTTAAAAACTGTGCAGAAGCTTGAGGCTGGGAAATTTATGTTTTTTATAATTTAAATGATTGTGTAATGGGATTTTTATCATCTATAAAGGCTAATCTTACATGGGAGCAACGATATTCGCTCTCTTTTGTCAGAAAGTTCTTTTGGGATATAAATTGGTTGAAGACTCTGTGGCTTAATTTTAAGGCTTTACCTTTTTGCAAGGCTGTGAAGTTACCTATTATCGTTTCGTATAATGTGAAGATAAAGAGCATTGGAACGATTCTTCTGCCAGACAATGCCCATACAGGCATGCTCTCTATTGGAGTTATAAAGATAGGTGCTTTTGAGGATAATGACTATAAGACAATATTATATAATGACGGGTATATAAAGGTTGGTGGAATATTAAAGATACATCCTGGTACAAGAATATATGTGCAAAAGGGAGCTACTCTTACATTGGGTAATAGAGTGGGATTTGGAGCCAATAATAAGATTGCTTGTTTTAAGAGTATTACTATTGGAGATGACTTTAGAATGTCGTGGAACTCTCAACTGTTTGATACAGATTTTCATTTTTTGCGCAATATTACAAAAGACGTTTATTATCAAAGAAATAAACCTGTTGTAATAGGTGATAATGTATTTGTTGGCAATGGTACAACTATTGGTAAAGGAACAGTGTTGCCCAATGGAAGTGTTGTTTCATGTATGTCCAAGTTGTCAGGAGATTATTCCGAATTTGGAGAAAATCTGCTTATATCAGGTGTGCCGGGCAAGGTCGTCAAGGTGGGTGTCGAAATGTCAAATGGTTTCAGAATTGACATAGAGGAGCAGCTAAGTACTATGTTGGAGAAATAATGGGGGTTGGTAGACAAATAGCAAATAATGCGATGTGGAAATACCTTGAACTGGTTTCAGTTACAGGTATTCAACTCGTTACAACCTTTGTGATGGCTCGTTTTTTGTCGCCCGATGACTATGGTGTAATGGGCTTGGTTACTGTCTTCACAGTGATTGCCAATGTAATAGTAGATTCAGGATTCGGACAGGCTGTTATAAGGGAAAAAGAGGTTACAAGAGGGGATTATTCTTCCATTCTCTACTTTAATCTGTTAATATCGGTCATTTTGTATTTACTGCTTTATCTTTTTTCAGGGATAATTGCCGATATCTTTAGAAAACCTATTCTAGAGGAGATTAGCAAGGTGACATTTCTTGTTTTGCCAATGAATGCTCTTTCTATCGTGCAGATAACAAAGATGCAGCGCGATTTGAAATTCAAGAAACTATGTATAATATCGCTTGTCTCACTATTGATGGCGAGTTCTATAGCAATTGGTTTTGTCTACTTTTATAGGAATGTATGGGCATTGGTTCTGCTTAACCTATTGATATGCTTTTTTAAGATGCTTCTTTTGTGGATAACAACTGATTTTATCCCCCTTGTAAGTTTTTCGATTGAATCTTTGAAAAAGTATTTCGGTTTTTCAAAAAATCTAATGATTTCGGCATTAATAGCTACGCTTTTTAACAATATATATTCTATTGTTATCGGAAGAGCCTATTCAACAGCAGATTTGGGTTTCTATTCTCAGGCAGACAGATTAAAGAATCTTGCTTCGCAGACAGCTACGCAGGTTGTTCAATCTGTTACATATCCTTTTATGTCCAGGATTAATAACGAGAATGGTGACATCAAAGAATTGTACAAGAAAATTATTTCCATAGCTCTTGTATCGGTAGGCTTTCTGATGGCAGTGCTTATTGGAAGCTCTCTCGACCTCTTTGAAATGCTTATGGGAAATCCTGAGTGGCGCACTGCCGGCTTCTATTTTATGTTGATGGGAGTAAATGGGATACTGTTTCCCCTACATTGTATAAATCAGAATGTTATAATGGTTAAGGGTGATTCTGGAACAATTTTACGCCTCGAAATTTTCCGCAGAATAATAATGATATTAATTGTTGTACTGACCATAAAATCGCATATTTCGGTTTTTGTGTTCGGTCTTACAATATACTCGGTACTTTTGCTTTTTGTTAATCTTTATTATTGTGGCAAACCGATAGATTATACTGTATATGAGCAGTTGCGTGATACATTGCCCATCTTTGTACGACTTTCTGTTATGGTAGCAGCCTCTTTAGGTATTGGTTGTCTTATGGAGTCTTCTCCTATGCCTATCCGGCTGGCAACAACCTTGTCTATAGGGTGCTTCAGTGGCTTGCTGCTTTTTTGGAATCAGAAGGATTTTAAGGCGATCTTTTCTGTTTTGCTCTCATTTTTGAAAACTAAGTAAAGTATGTAAATTCAATTATGAGAATTTCTTTTTAGGTGGTTTAATAATACCGTGTTTTTAATAGTTGGTTTTTATTAGTCTATTCTATTTTGCGTTAAATTTATATTATATTTGCATTCGCTCTGTAACTGGGCGAACTCATAAGGTAAATTGTTATAGATGTGATTTCTGTGTGTATGGCCACATACAATGGCCAAAAATATATTAGAGAACAGATTGAGAGTATTCTTAGTCAGTTGGACTGTGATGATGAATTGATTATATCGGATGATTATTCATCTGACTCTACTGTCGATATCATTAATTCTTTTAAGGATAAACGTATAAAGCTGTTCTACAATGAGTTAAAGAAAGGCGTTACCCATAACTTTGAGAATGCCTTGAATAAGTCTCGGGGCGAAGTGATTTTCCTTGCCGATCAGGATGATGTATGGGTTCCAGGTCGTCTCAAGGCAATGACTGCTTTTATGGAACGGGGTGACTTTGATGTGGTGGAGTGTAACTGTGCATTGGTAGATAGTGAACTTAATATTATAAAAGATAGCTATTATTCAGAAGAGTTCCCCCAAAAAAAGAGTGTGCTAGGGAATTTTGTAAAGAATTCTTGGTTGGGATGCTGCATGGCTTTCAAGCGTGAGGCCTTGGAAGCAGCTTTGCCTATACCATACAGAGCATCAGCTCATGACTTATGGCTCTGTCTCTACATGCAGTTACATTTTAAGTGCGGTTATATGCCTGATGTTCTACATCTTTATCGTCGTCATTCAAATACCGTTTCATTTGCCGGTGGAAAGAGTACAAACTCGTTGTGGTTTAAGATAAGTACACGTCTCTATTTGGCTTGGTATTTGTTGATTAGGAGTATAAATAAGTGATATCTTAGTGACTATATTTCATAAGGCTCATTTATTAAGTCTACTTTTCTTTTGTGGGTTATTTTTATTCGCTATCTTTGAACTAAAGTTCGAAGATACTTTCGCTCGTGTTAAAATATTCAAGTAAACTTGATATTATTTTGCTCGCTTATTCGTTACCTTTGAACTAAAGTTCGAAGATACTTTCGCTCGCGTTAAAATATTCAAGTAAACTTGATATTATTTTGCTCGCTTATTCGTATCTTTGCAAAATATGCATAGATGGATTGTATTTTCTGTAATATTAAAGATTTTGTGTATATTACCTGCTTGTATCCGTCATTGCAGTTAATTGCAAAACTGCTGTTTGGTAAAAACGGCAGCCTTTTTTGCCACAATATAAAATACTGTTTTTTTAATAATAAAATGCAGTTTTTTACGTTGCTTTAATAAAGGAACATTAGTTGAAGAAATAAAAATGAAAATATACTTTATAAATCCGCCTTTTAAGGCCGAGTTCGGCAAATTCTCTCGCGAGTCGCGCAGCCCGGCTATAACAAAAAGCGGAGCTTTATATTATCCTCTGTGGCTTATGTATGCTGCGGCCTATTGTGAAAAGGCCGGGCATGAAATATGCTTTCTGGATGCACCTGCCAAGCAGATGAATGAAGAGCAGTCATTGACAGCCATAATGCAGAATGGCTCGGGTGCAAAGCTTTTTGTATATGATACAAGCACTCCTTCAATAAAGAGCGATGTGGCTTTTGCTGTTGCTGTGAAAGAGCGTTTCCCAGACTCTTTTGCGCTGCTCGTCGGTACTCATCCGACAGCCTGTGCCGAGGAGACTCTCTCTTACTCACCGCATATCGATGCCATTGCGCTCGGAGAGTTTGATGCGACTGTGCTTGAGCTTGCAAATGCTCTTGAACAGGGTAGTGACATTGCCGAAGTACGCGGATTGTGTCTTAATAAGGCTAAAGAGTGTGTACGCACAGCTCCAATGCCTGCAATGCGTAACCTCGATGAACTGCCATTTGCGGCAGAATTTATACATAAATACCTTGACCCACGAGACTATTTCTTCGCAGCTGCAACATACCCCTCGATACAGATTTTCACCACACGTGGCTGTCCTTTCCGTTGCAATTTCTGTGTTTACCCTCAGACAATGCACGGACATGCTTTCCGTACACGTTCGGCCGAGAGCATTGTGGCCGAATTTGAATACATTGCAAAGACATTCCCCGAGGTGAAGGAGGTTGTTATTGAAGATGACACTTTCACTGCCAACAAGAAACGTGTGATGGAGATATGTTCTCTGCTCGTTGAACGTGGTGTGAACAAACGTCTGCGCTGGTTGTGCAATGCGCGTGTAAACCTCG
>JAEIGA010010887.1_pt1 | contig 13793 bp, 14 predicted proteins | sample 9270691 | NCBI WGS metagenome assembly JAEIGA01 (sample SAMN17057246, study PRJNA624740) | gut metagenome | biome: biome; isolation source: fecal sample | host: Bos grunniens | place: China: Xizang | collected 2019 | reverse complement strand
CACTTTGTTGCCAAAGTATTTGCGTAGGCGGTTTATCACCTGGGCTGTAAGTGCTATCTCGGGCAGTAGGAAAAGCACCTGCTTACCCTCTTTTACCACTTTGTCTATTAGTTTTATATACACTTCGGTTTTACCACTCGACGTTACTCCGTGTATTAGGGTTACATTTTTGTTGTCGGGGTGTAGGCAGATGCTGAGGGCGTTTTGTTGCTGTTCGCTTAGCACTATATCGTCGGCTGAGGCTGTGGCATCGCTATCGATAAGGCGGCTTTCGGTACGTTCTTCTTCTACCAATACTCCGTTGCGTATAAGGGTGTTTATGGCCGAAGATGATAGGTTGGTATTTTGTGTGAGTTGCTTTTTAGCGATTGTGTTCTTGCCAAACTCGGATAGGCGGAAGAAGGCAAGCAGTACTGTAAGCTGTTTCTGTGTCGAGGACTTTTTTTCTAATGTGTCGAACAGTTCTTTGGTCTCGGCTTCGCTGTTCTTATATTTGTCGCTTAGCGATAGGTATTTTTCTTTTTTGGGAACATATCGCTGTTTTATCTCTTCTTCCATAACAATGATTTTCTTTTCGATCATTGTCTTTAGCAGGGGGAATATCTTTTGGTATCCCGTTATGTTTGAAATCTCGGATATCAAAAGCACATTTTTGTTCATCAGTGCTTCCAATACGTTCATTTCTGATTTGGTAAGGTTCCCGTATTCGCCGGAGAAGTCGGGGTGTATGGCAATGGTGGATTCGCTTGCAAGGCGGAATGCCGAGGGCAATGCCACAGCCATAATATCACCAACATAACACATATAGTAGCCAGCCATCCATTCCCAAAACTTGAATTGTATTTCGCTTATGATAGGCTCATAGTCAAGTATGGAGAGGATATACTTGGTTTTGTAGGTAGGCACCTTGGTATGTATTTTGCGTATAAGTGCCGAATACAATCTTTTTTGTCCAAATTGTACTATTACCCTTTGCCCTACGGTAACGAAGTCGTTATATTCAAACGGAACGCGATAGGTATAGTATTCCGGAAGATGTAGTGGCAGTACAACTTCTACAAAGTAGGTTACGCATTCCGTTGGCTGAGTCATACAATATATATGTATATTATGTATTATTCCTCGGGTAGGGTGGTTTTCTCGAATGTCATTACCACTTTGTCGTTTTGCAACAGTTCCAGTTTGTCGCCCTCTATGCGGTAAGCGTTAACTTTGCCAAGGTTGGAAAGGAACATGTCTTCTATATCCATCTCGTTGTCGGGGCAAGCCATCTTGGTGGCACCCATTTCGGATAGTACCAGCTGACCGGCTTGTGGTTCTTCGTACGAGCCAAAGAAACGGTTGCATCCTGCACATCCGTTTACGCTCTTGGCTTCGGGGTTGAACTGTATGTAGGCCATGCGACCTTCTTCGGTAAACGATACTTTTTTGTTGCGAATACTTTGTAATCCCCATACAGTTTCGGCACTGAGTTTTTCGGCCGATGCTGTCTCGCCGCTTTTGGAACTGCATTTGCATGCAAATAGCAAACATGCTGTACATGCTACCATAAATAGGTTTTTAATTTTCATAATTTGTTATTTATATGTTTAATCAAAATTGTTTAGAAGTTGCTTTAATAACAGAAAAAAAACTATTTTCGTATGTTTGGTAATTTTATTTTAGAAAAAAAGACTACACTGTAGCATTGCTTCTACTGCGTAGTCCATTGTGATTGGCTATGATAAAGGCTCTTTTTTAGAAAATCTTTTTCCAAATGAACATGCCTACTGCAAATACGATTGCTATACCAAGGTCCAACAATATGCTGGTCATAGTTAGTTTTCCAATATCCATTATAGCTTCTGTTACAGTGGCGGTAACAAGGAATACAGCTCCGGTAATAAGTTCGTAAAAGAAACCCTCGCGTGTGCCACGCGATTGGTTTTGTATATCTAAAAAAGTTTCCGCCATTCCTTTGCCATCCTTTTTACCTCTACGCCAAGCATACCAAAATTCCAACCCATAGCTGAAACTCATCGATACTACAGCAGCTATCATTAAATGGCTAAACCAACCAAATGTATGTCCCATAATAGATAATATATTTATAGTTCGAAAGTAGAATCCGATATTTCTGTTTGTTTGATTTCTGTTAATTCTTTTTTGTATGAAAAAACAAATTTCGATGAGCTTACATATGTTTCATTTCTTACAACCAAACCTTTTGGTATTTCAGTTATTCTTCCTTCATAGTATGGGATATAGTATGATTCGTCAATCCAATCAATAGATATTGCTTCGCCGTTGCTATAATAGGTTATATTTATGCATTTATATCCATTGATTTCTACTATATTTCTATTTATTTCATAGTCTTGTAGAAGTTCTTTTTCTGATATATGTTCTGTTTCAATACTATTAAATAATCCTTTGAAGTATGAAACTTGTTCTTGATTATTGAATATTGTCGTTAAATTCCCTAGAAAACCTAAACCTATTTCTGATTTTATGTTTCCGGCTTTGTAATATTCTTTGCCTATAATGTTTTTGTTTGTTTTAAACTCTTTTACACTCTGCTCTAATTTATGTTTTTTGCGTAAACTGAATATTCGTATTCTGCCACACCTTCAAACCATGTTTGTGCATTGCTGATATTTGTTGCACTCATTGCAACTGCAGCAGTCAATACAGCCAATCTTCTTTTCTTTGTCATAGTGTTTGTTTTTTTTAATTATTTGATTAAATATGTTGATTAATTATTACGACAAAACTCTTGTTGTTTTCGGCTGCAAAATTACAATTGTTTTTCGAAATGTGGACTACACTTTAGTGTAGTATTTAGTTGTTTGTGAAATTTTTACACTTTAGTGTAGTATTTTGTATGTATCTTTGTACTGCAAAATAGATATAAACGAAGTTATGGAACAAACAGATTATCAATTGTCCCAAGAGCTGAAACGTCAATATGGGCAATATATAAAAATGGCCGAAGTTGTGCCTTGTATGTCCAACGGCCTAGTGTATGTAATCAGCCTTAGGCACAAAAGGGTTCTTTATATATCCCAATGCCAGCTGCTGGTGCCTGTGGTGGATACTGCTCAAGTATATGCTTGTGGGTTGGATTACATATATACTTTGATGGAAGAAAGCGAGGCCGAGCATCTACATACTGCGTTACATAGAATATTGGCCGACTATAAGCAGGTGCCCGAAACCGATAGGGACAACTACCATATATACCTCAACAATGTTTTGCAAAAGGGCAAGAAACGCTATATGTTGTTCAACAAGCTGTCGGTGCTATCGCACACTTTAGATGGGCAACCCGATGTACTTTGGGGAGTTGCCAAGGTGGGTAAGGCCTCCTATTTGTTATCCATAATGGCGGGAGCTCCGGGTACGGAACATTTTCGCAACTATTCATTTACAAACAATGCCGAGGCCAGAGTAGTGTTTGTCGAGCTTACCGATGGCGAACGTACCATGCTCTCCCTTGCCCAGTGTGGCTATTCGGTGGCGGAGATAGCACAGGCTATGAACAGGACCGAGGACACCGTAAAGTTCTATCGCCGCCAAATATTCCACAAGTTTGGGGTAGATACCATATCGGAAGCTGTGGCTTATGCCGAAAACAACTATTTCTCGTCGGGCGAAAGGCATAGGTATTTCAAACTGAAAGAGTGTAAAGATACCGATGGTTTGGGATTGTTTGGTGGCAAGTGCCGCCGCGGCAGCTTCGATGTGTTTACCGAAAGCGTTCTTGGACTAATCCGAAGCGTTATTGGTCATGGTTAAAAAATAATTATAATCTAATGCATTGCGTAGGCATTACCGTATCATTTAAGTATAGGTATGGTAGGGCTTTTTTCTTGTATGGCGGTTATAAAAATATCTGCCCCCACTATAAAAGTTTGTTGTACCTACAGTTAAAGTTGTTTTACCCCACAGTAATTCTATATACCAAGCCTTGGGACGAATATACCAAGGCTTGAAATATTTATACCAAGGCGTGGAATATTTATACCAAGCCTTGGAATATACTTTTTGAAGTAGAGGAAAAAAGTTTTCTAGTACCGGTTGGAAACTTTTGTAGTAGGGTTTCGATAAAAAGGGGTAGTACAGGTAGGTGTTATGCAGCGGAAGTATGTTGCAAAGCCGAGGCGATAAGATGGTGCTATGGCGATGAAAAATTTGCGGCACAGCCAAAATAAAAGAACAAACTTTGCGTTGTATTCTAAATTATACACGTATTATAAGATTAGAGATATACATATTATGAAAGTTCAACTTACAAAACAATTCGATTTCGAGATGGCTCATGCTTTGATGAACTACGATGGTCATTGCAAAAACATACATGGCCATTCCTATAAATTGTACATCACTGTTGAGGGCGAACCCAACTCTGATACCTCATCGTCGAAGTGTGGAATGGTGATGGACTTTGGCGATTTGAAACGAATTGTATATGAAAATATCATAGATAAATATGACCATGCGTTGGTGCTTAACGAAAAAGCTGTGTTTGAAAACTCGTTGAACACAAAACTTATACGCACATCCTTTCAGCCTACATGTGAGAATATGCTTATATATTTCTACGAAACTCTTTGCGACAAACTGCCGCAGGGTGTACGCTTATGTAAGCTGAGAATGTACGAAACAGCTACTTCGTATGCTGAGTTGGTATTGTAATAATAAAACAGCAATCTAGTATATGAACAAGAAGAAGATATATAAAATATGTATCACCTTATTGCTTGTAGCGGTAGTGGTGCTGTTGGCATGGTACTTCAAGTTTATAACTTTCTGTATCGTGTTGGCGGCCGTATTGGCACTTATAGGCCATCCGCTTATGAGAGTGCTTGAGTATCCGCATATAGGCAAACTGAGGGTTGGCAAAAGCCTATCGGCAGCTATTACGCTGATAATAATAGTAGGCGTGCTATTCTCGTTGTTCTACTGGTTGTTTCCAATGGTATTTTCGCAAGCTATTAAACTTGCCAATATCGACACTTCCAGCGTTGTAAACTATGCCGAACAATATGCTATAGTTGTCAAGCAATACCTTGTCGATTACGGCCTTATGGATGCCGATGCTTCGCTAGAAGCAATGATAAACAAGGAGATTGTAAATATATTGAAAGCCACCCGTTTCGACGTTATATTTTCCGATATACTTACCATTACTAAGGATTTGGTATTGGGAATATTTGTTACACTGTTTGTTACCTTTTTCTTCTTGAGAGACAAGGATTATGTAACCAAACTTATATACTCGGCAGTGCCAATAGATTATGTTGATGAAACAGAGCATATACTCAAAAACTCGCGTTATCTTATATCTCGCTATTTCATTGGTTTGCTTTGTGAGATACTGTTGGTAACCTTGTTGCTGTTTACTGGATTCAGTATTGCAGGTTTTCCCAATGCATTACTGTTGGCATTCTGTTGCGGTGTGCTTGTAATAGTACCTTATGTGGGTGCCGTGGTGGGTGCCGGCATAAGTTATATATTGCTACTTGTATCCATGATAGCTAGCGGAGCATCATTCGATATACTTACACTTACGCTTACATTTGGTGGCATATTCATAGCTACCAAACTTATCGACGATTTTATAATGCAACCCTTTATATATTCCAAAAGTGTGAAAGCACACCCCTTGGAAATATTTTTGGTTATACTTATAGCCGGCGAAGTAGGTGGCATTTTGGGCATGATAATAGCCATACCTTTATATACGTTGATACGGATCATACTTAAGGAATTTTACAGTAATTCGAGGTTTGTTCAGAACTTTATAAAAGGTATTTAGTGTATGGATATAAAATAATTATGGCAAAAAGGACTTAAAATACGAAAAAAAAACGTATCTTAGCAAATTATTTTTGGCAACTAAGTAGAGTGAAAAAACGTTGCAAAGTGTTATAAATTAAAGAAGTAATAAAAAGCAAATAATAATAAATAAGAGATGAAAGTGTTCAAAAAAGGAATATTAGTGCTTGCAACAGCACTGTTTTGTGTGGCTTCGGCTATTGCACAAGACAAAAGTATCACTGTGAAAGCAGATAAATTGTTTGACCAAAAACGTTATGTCGAAGCATTGGAAAGTTACCAAGATGCATACAAAAAGATTAAGTCGAACAGAGCTGAAAAGAACAGAATAAATTTCCAAATAGGAGAGTGCTATAGGCTTATGAACAATTATCCCAAAGCCGAACTTATATACACCCGACTTATAAAGAATGCAAAATATTACATTGTTGAACCAAAAATATATTATTATTTGGCCGAGATGTATCGTTTTCAGAACGAGTTTGATAAGGCAACAGATAACTACGATAATTATTTGAAACTGCAACCCGATGATGATTTGGCACGCGAACGTAGGGCCTCGTTAGTGGATTTGAGTAAGATGCTTACTGACCGCACACGCCATAATATCATCACTTTGGAAAAGTATAATACTGACTACGACGATTGGTCGCCACATTTCGTGGGAGACGATACTGCTACTTTGGTATTTACATCTTCGCGTTTCTTGGAAGAGAACGAGGCTGTAGATGCTTGGACGGGTAAGGCTTTCTCTGAATTATTTGCCATAATGCAAGATAAAAAAGGTGACTGGACATCAGTGGATCTATACGAAAAAGGCGGTGTAATAAACACTCCTGTCAACGAAGGTGAAGCCGTGTTTACACCCGATGGAAGTGTAATGTACTTCTCACGATGCGACTCTAAAGAGTATGAAATGAAGGGTTGTTATATATACAGATCTACCCTTGGAGGTGGCGACGATAAAAAGAAAAGAAAGAAAAAGACAGATAAGAGCCTAGACAAATGGAATGAAGCGGAGAGAATAAACCTTGGCGATTCGGCATACAACTACTTGCACCCTGCAATCAGTGCCGACGAACTTACATTGTATTTCTCGTCGAATATACCTGGTGGCGAGGGTAGTTACGACTTATGGGTAGCAAAGAGAAGCACCAAAGACGAAGAATTTGGTACACCTCTCAACCTTGGTAAGGTGATAAATACTTCGGGACGTGAAAACTTCCCAACCATCAATTTCGATACAATGCTTTACTTCTCGTCAGATGGACACTCTGGAGTCGGGGGGTTGGATATATACAAAACCTATGAAAAGGGTGATAACATTTGGGCTAAACCAGAAAATTTGAAGGTGCCTATCAACTCCAGTTTCGACGAAATGGGTATAATATACTACCCCGAAGGTAGTCACCCCGATTTTTTGGAAAGAGGTTATTTTGCTTCGAACCGTACAGTAGCAGACCCTCATAAGAAAGAAGATAAAGACGTAAATACCCGTACCAAGTACAAACCTATCAACGATGATTTGTTCTATTTCGAACTTCCTCCATTGTTGTATTCTATAGAGGGTATTGTTAGAGATGAGAAATCAATGCAACTTTTACCCAATACCAAGATAAAACTTGTAGGTTCTGATGGTTCTGAAACAGAAACTTATACCGACGAAGGTGGTAAATACCGCTTTGGAACCGACGTGGTAAAGCATAAGGTGATATATAAAATGTATATATCTCGTCTCAACTACTTCAGCACTGAAGGTTCGGAAAGTACTTATGGTTATACTACCAACAAGGACATTGTACATGATTTCCGTTTGGAACCGGTGCCAAGAGAGCCGGTAGTATTGCCCGATATTCAATATGGATTATCTAAATGGGATCTTACAACAGACTATCAAGATTCATTGACAGATCTATATCTTGTGCTTATGAATAACCCCAACATAGTGGTAGAGATACGTTCGCATACCGATTGTCGTCCATACATTGGTCTTACCAACGATACTCTTTCGCAACGTCGTGCACAATCGGTAGTGGATTTCTTGATATCGCGTGGTATAGAGTCGGAACGTATTATAGCCAAGGGTTATGCCGAACGTGAACCTCGTGTTCTTACCAAGGATATGACTGTTACATACGGAGGAAAAGAGTTTAAGTTCCCTGCCGGTACAGTACTTACTTGCGACTATATAGAGTTACTACAAGGTAAAGACAATCAAGAGGCTGCACACCAACTTAACCGCCGTACAGAGTTTAAGGTGCTTCGCGACGACTATGTATCACGAAAACTTGTTGACAATATGGCATCGGACACTCCTATAGCTAAGGAAACCGAAGATGGACAAATAATAGACCTTGTAAACAAGCCCATAGAGATAGAGCCTGAGAAACCTGAGATAGTTCATGATGAGAACACAATACCGGTGAAAATGATACAATCTACCAAGGGCGAGATAGACGTGATAGTAAATGGAGCTAAAAAACAAATGCTTATCGATGAGAAATATCCTGAACCAGTGGCAATATCGTGGGAAGAGGCTATGAACTATATATATCAGAAACGTCTTACAAAAGAGGACTTCCCTGCTCGTGATGATGCTTTCGACTATCATGGTAATATAATAGATAAATCAATGGTGATTTTGAACTCGGTTCAGATAGGTCAAAAAAGATTGGAAAAAGTTGAAGCTATAGTGCTGAAGGGTTTAGATTATAAATTTGTAATAAACCGTTTGGGATTGGGCGACTTTGGTGACTATGATTTTGACAAACAGCGTGGCAAACTAATTTTTATTGATTAATATTTGAACTAATTAGATAAGCCGCAATATCGTTGCGGCTTATATTTTTTCATATGTCGATGATGATAACTATATTGGGTCCTACTGCTTGTGGCAAAACAAGATTGGCTGTGAATGTGGCTTCTCGCTTGGGTGGCGAAATAATAAGTGCCGATTCGCGCCAAGTGTTTAAGGGTATGGATATAGGCACGGGTAAAGATTTGGATGAGTATGACATAGATGGAAATATTGTTCCTTATCATCTTATCGACATACGTGATCCGGGATATGAGTATAATGTATTTGAGTTTCAGAATGATTTTCGAAAAGCTTACAATTCTATTACCCTTAGGCAAAAGTTACCAATTCTTTGTGGTGGAACCGGCTTGTATATTGAATCGGTATTGAGGTGTTATCACCTTTCAGATGTACCACAGAATTATGAATTGCGAAAGGAATTGGAAAACTATTCAGATGATGAACTTACCGAAAAGTTAAAAACATATATATCACTTCATAACAATACTGATACTGAAACACGCGAACGACTATTGCGTGCTATAGAGATACAAGACTATCAGGCTAAGTATCCACAATCATATGTAGAGTTGCCTCAGATAGATTCGATTGTGATAGGTGTTTCGTATCCTCGTGATATGGTTATGGATAATATACGTAGGCGGTTGAAACAACGTTTGGAAGGTGGTATGATTGACGAGGTAGAAAGTTTGTTGAACTCCGGTGTATCAGCCGAAAGATTAATAAGATATGGGTTGGAATATAAATATCTAACTCTTTATCTGCAAGGTGCAATATCTTATAGTGATATGTTTGAGAAATTAAACATAGCAATACGCCAATTTGCTAAACGCCAGATGACATGGTTTCGCCGTATGGAGCGTAATGGAGTGGATATACATTGGATAGATGGAACAATGCCTTTGGATGATAAGACTGATAAAATATGTAAATTATATAATAACAGATAGATAATATAAACGTTTTACAAAATAACAAACTGATATGGACTTTACTATAGAACTAAAAAAAGGAATAGGTAATTTGATGTTTGGCATGACAGTGGAAAATGTTAAACAAGTATTGGGCGAACCTACAGAGATGGAAACGATAGATAATGGTATGGAGGAAGAAACATTGGTTCTACACTACGATGACCAAAATCTTACATTGTTTTTTGAAGGAGAAACAAAACTGTTAGACTGCATAGATACGGACAATGAAGAAACTATTCTTTTCGGACAGAAGATATATACTATGGATGAGAAAGAAATAGCACAGTTGATGATATCCAACAACTACTTTGCTGAAGATATAGAAACCGAGTCGTGGGGCGAACGTAGAGTTACCTTTATAGAAGGTAATATTGATTTCTTTTTCGAGAAAGATGAACTGATGTCTGTAGTATTTGGCAAATAAGTTGTTATGGAAACTTTTTGTTCGTTGTTTTCAACTGCCTATTTCCCTCCGGTAAGCTATGTGGCAGCAATGGTAAAAAGTGATAGTATAGTGATAGAACAATACGAAACTTTTCCCAAGCAAACTTATCGCAACCGTACGGTGATAGCTGCTGCTAATGGCTTGTTAAGCCTTACTGTACCGGTGGTACGTACCAATGGTAACCATACTTATACCAAGGATATGGCTATATGTTACAACGAAAATTGGGCACTGAAACATTGGCGTGCCATAGAGTCGGCATACAACTCATCGCCATATTTCTTGTATTACAAAGATGAGGTGGAAACTATACTTGATAAGCAATACCCCACTTTGATAGACCTTAATATAAGTATTCTTGCTTTTATATTCAAGAAGTTGAAGTTGAAAAAGGAAGTGATACTTTCCAGTGATTATGTATTGCAGATAGGAGAGGGGTCTATAGATTATCGTAATACTTTCACTCCAAAGAATAAGGAAGTTTTACAATTATCTCCTTATGACCAAGTATTTGCCGACCGTTTAGGCTTTCAATCTGATATAAGTATATTGGATTTGCTGTTTAATTTAGGTCCCGACACCTTGGCTTACCTCAAAGAGGTTGCGAAAATATTATAGTAGTGTTTTGTTGGTAACTAATAAAATTGCTAAGCCTGTCTAATTAGATTTTCTAATTAGACAGGCTTAATTAATTGTTATTTTGTATTTCTAATTGAGAACTTTTATATTTGTGGTATTGGGACCGGTAAATTCTATAACGGTACCTGTAGCTATCATTGTTTCGGTACTACTGAAAATGCGGAAAGTTTTACTTTTCACTACGTGGATATCAACTATAGTTTGGCTTCCTGTAAGCTGTGCATTTTCATACATCTTCGATATGGCACTGTTTCTAAGATACTTGTCAGATATACCTCCAAAGCCTAATATTCGTGTACACGATACTTCACCAACTACGCGTTTTACAACTTTATAGTTGTTTTGTGACAATGTTACTGTTGCTTGTCCTCTGTCGGCAAGGTTGGAAAAATTGTAACCAGAACAACCACTCAGTGCCAAAATACTGCAAACTATTGCAATCAATGCAATTCTACCTGTGAGCTTTTTCATTTTTGTATCCCTAAATACGTGACGGGCGCAACCTTTAATGTATTTTTTATATCCCATGGCTCGATGGGAAAACTAAAAAATATTAGAAGAAAGTGAAGCCATCTATTTCTGCTACATTTCAGCATAATTTTGCAAAAATACCTTTCTAATAACAAAACCTTTTCTTGCGATTTTGCGTTGCAAAGTTACTACTTATTTTTTTATCTACAAAAGGATTAAAGTTATTTATGACAAATCTTTATAACATGTAATATAGTTTTATACAGGCTGTACTAGTGGTTGTTTGTTCCGACTGTATAGATAAAAATGCTATATCCCACTATAAAATATTGTAAACTATACGGATAAAGTTATTTTATGCCATAGTATTTCTATATTTCAAGGCTTGGTATAAATATTCCAAGCCTTGAAATATTTATACCAAGCTTTGAAATATATATACCAAGCCTTGGTATATACTTTTGTAGTAGGAAATAGTAGGTTTTATAGTGGGTATTGTTAAGTTTTATAGTAGGGTAGGGGAACAATAGTTGTACTATTATAAAACAAAAGGATATGGATAAATGATCAATTATCCGTATCCTTTTCTATTTCGATAAGAGAAAACTTATAACTTTCTTGCTATGTGGTTATAAAATAGGAATATTTTTTACTCCAATCGTACTCGTGGGTCGAGTATGCCGTATAGTATATCTACCAGTATGTTTATTGCCACTAGTATTATGCAGATGAATAGTATAGCTCCCATTACCACCGGGAAGTCGTATTTTTCCAAGCCATCTACTATTACTATTCCCATTCCTTTCCAGTCGAATACATATTCAACAAATACAGCACCGGCCATAAGTCCTGCCAGCCAACCCGAGGCCGATGTTACTATGGGATTTAGTGCATTTTGTAAAGCATGATGCCATATTATTTTTGCTTTCTTCAGTCCTTTGGCTTTGGCAGTGCGTATATAGTCTTGCGAAAGTACTTCAAGCATAGAGTTTTTGGTTAGCTCTATTATCACTGCTAAGGGGCGTATGCCAAGTGTAAGTGCGGGAAGTATAAGATTCTTGAGGTCGAGGTATTCGCCGCTACCGTAGTCATCTACGGTAAATAGGTTGCCAAACATATTTAGTCCCGTATAGTCGGCTAGTACGTATGCAAACAGCCATGCTATAAGTATGGCTGCAAAAAATGATGGTAGCGACATACCCATTACCGAAAAGAAGAATGCCAGCTTGTCAAATATACTGTCTTTGTAAAGTGCCGAGAATATGCCTATGGTTATTCCCACTGCCAAGGCAAATGTCATAGCTACTATGGCAAGTAGGGCTGTTTTAGGAAAAGCTTCGGTAAGAATATCGGCTACAGGGCGTTTGCTTTGGTATGAGCGGCGTAGGTATGGATATTTAAGTACTATCGAAGTTTCGCCTATGGTTGCCAATGTACAGTATGGCGAATATTTGGTGCTATCTAGATACCAATAGCTTTCGGTATCGTTGTTGTTGTGAAATGATATTGGCGATAGGTCGTTCAGATAGTTGAAAAATTGCTGATACAAGGGCTTATCGCGACCTAGATCGCGGTTTATTATCATTACGCTTTCTTCGTCAGCACGCTGACCCAGCATCATACGGGCTGGGTCGCCGGGTAGTATATTGAACAGAAAGAACACCAATACCACCACACCCAACATTACCAATAAGCCGTAAAGTATCCGTTTGCGTACGTATCTGAACATTGTTTTCTGTTTATATTTGGGCAATAAGTGAGTGTAGTCTCTTCACTTCGTTGCTGTCGGTTTCGGAGTATATGGCGTTCGATGGGTCGAGGTATTGTTTCAAATCGCTATCAATCCACTTGCCTACCACGTGTTTGCACGAAGCATGTACTTCGTTTACTCCAGTTGTGTTTATTATCTCTATGGCATTACCGGCATTTATGCCACTGCCGGCCATTATCTTTATTCTGCCATTGGCTTGAGCTACAAGGTTCTTTAGCATATCCATACCTTGGTGTGCCGTGGCTTTGCAGCCCGAAGTAAGTATGCGTGTACAGCCACATTCTATCACCTTTTCGAGGTTTTGCAGTGGGCGATTGCAGATATCGAATGCACGGTGGAACGTTACTTCCATACCTTCGGCAAGGTTTACTATCTCTTTGGTTTTGGCAATATCCACATCAAGGTTGCTATCCAAGAAACCTACTACTACACCTGTGGCACCAAGTTGGCGACAAAGCATTACTTCGCGTCGTATGTTATCAAACTCCAAAGCATTGTATATAAAATTGCCAGTGCGTGGACGTATAAGTACGTATGTGCGTAGTTGCAACTCCTTGGTACAATATTCTATAGTTGAATACGAAGGAGTGGTACCTCCTTGTTCAAGAGCTTGGCATAGCTCTATGCGGGTGGCACCGCCCGCCTTGGCATTGTAGGCCGATTGTATTGAATTGACACAGATTTCCAAATCCATATTATCACATATTTTAGTTTTGCAAAGGTACAACTTTTTTTTGATACTTTCATAGTATGTTTATATTTCATTTGAATAATTATCTAAGCATTTGAGCAATAAAAGATAGTTCAACCTATTGGTCATATAAAATATGCTCTAGATTAATTCATCCAACGGGT
>JAEIGA010010886.1_pt1 | contig 13794 bp, 13 predicted proteins | sample 9270691 | NCBI WGS metagenome assembly JAEIGA01 (sample SAMN17057246, study PRJNA624740) | gut metagenome | biome: biome; isolation source: fecal sample | host: Bos grunniens | place: China: Xizang | collected 2019 | reverse complement strand
CTTTTGCGGGATTGGCTTTGGCTTTACGGCCGATCGACAGTTCGCAAATCATCAGCGGCACCCCGCAGAATAAGATGCAGACAAGATAGAGCAGTACGAATGCTCCGCCGCCATTCACCCCGGTAACGTACGGAAATTTCCAGATGTTGCCCAACCCGATGGCAGAGCCCGCCACCGCCAAAACAAATCCGAGGCGGCTGCCCCAATTTTCTCTCGCTGCTTCCATAAAAAATCCTTAATTTTGAATATGTTGTTTTTGCATTTTATATAAATTACGGTCTTTTTACCAAAAATTCAATCAAAAAAACTTAAAAATTCCGAAAAACAGGCTATATTGTAGTTATGAAAGGTTGAAAACTGTGGAGGAAGCTGTTTATGGATATGGAAAAATTCAAAAACGTGATGAATGAGAAAGACCGTTTTGCCCGGTTCAACAATATGCGGGTCGTTGACGTGCGTCCGGGATATGCTGAAGCGGTGTTGGAAATCTCGGAAAATTCGTTCAACGGTCTGGGGTCGGTTCAGGGAGGTGCGATTTTCTCTCTTTCGGATTTGGCTTTTGCCGCCGCTGCCAATGCCGGAGGAATGCCGACGGTGGCGATGAATTGTTCTTTTTCGTTTATCCGTCCCGGTTCCGGCGATACGCTCAAGGCGGTCGCCCGTGAAGTCAACAGCGGCAGAAAGACGGTCATTTATGATGTCGATGTTTACAACTCTTCCGGCAAACTTGTTGCACACGGTATGATCACCGGATTTCATGTGGAAGGCGCACCGGTTCAGGAACGGTGATTGATTTACTTCAACTATCCAACTTGCAAAAAAAGACCGTTGCCGATGCAGCAACGGTCTTTCTGTTCATGCCGTCGATCAGTACTGGCGTACCGGATCGGGGCTGTAATCGTAGTCCCGGCGTGTGCCTTCCTGATAGGGTGTTTGCCAGCCGCGCTCTGAACCGCTGCCCATCGGACGGTTGGAGAATACCGCCGGTTCCCGGTAGATACCGCCGAACTGATGAACGTCAAAGACCCGTACCACCAGAACGTTTTTGCCCTTCTTGAGCAATTTTCCCGGTACCGGATAGAGACGGGGAGCCTGCCAGTAGCCTTTGACATCTTTGCCGGTTTTTCCGACCAGATGACCATTGACATAGACCCAGTCATAGTCGTCGATTGCGCCGAAACTCAAATAATTGGTTTCATTGTTGCGCAGGGCATCGGGGATATCCAGTTCCAGACGGGACCAGGAATAACCATCGTATTCGATACGCATGAATTTTTCATAGTATATGCCGAGTTTCACCTCCCAGCCGTCGGCGATCAGACCTTCCTGCCACTGGAGAGAACCGAGTTTGCCTTCGTGGACTTTTTCGCTCATGCCTTTGTTTTCCGGGGCGAGGGCGAACTGCCAGCGGTAATCGACAAGATTGAGCGAGCAATCCATAACGTTGCGCTTGGGCAGATAAGCCGTGGATTTATTTTTCAGTTTGACTCCGGCATTGGTCAGTACCGCTGAGATCAGACGGCAGGTCTTGCCCGTGCCGGTCTTGTTTTTGAAGTCGGCGGGAGCGATGGCGAGCAGTGTGAAACGGCCGCTGCCGTGGGGGAAGTCCACCAGTACGCCGGGGGCGGCGGTGTTGGCGTGTTCGGGAATATTCTCAAATACCGGGACGGTATACTCATCGTGCCAGTAGAGATCGTTGTTATCCCAACCGCAGCGGAAGAAGTTGTCCGCTTTTCCGGTGAGAAGAGCCTGACGTGCTTTAGCCTTGCCCAGTTTCAGCGGGAATGGGAGCCAGACGGATTCAAACTTATCCCCGGAGTTATGAAGATAGATCACATTTCCTCCGGCTTCCACGAAGTTGAGTATATCCATGGAACTCAAACGCAATTTCCCGAAATCCGGTTCACAGATCAACAGGGTCTTTACATCTTTGAGCGTATTGGCATTGACTTCAGAAATGGCGGTGTAATCGATCCGGAGGCGTTTGAGCAGTTTGCGTGCTTTTTCCGTACCGTAGAATGCAGTTTTCCCTTCCATTTCGCCCCGGTTGTCGAGGTAGGAGATGAGGCGGTGGAAAAGGGTGGTCGCCGCCGGGTCGATCCCCAGACGGGGAACCATTTCCAACTGCGAACCGATCCAACTTGCCCGATTGCTCCGGTATTCGAGCAGAGGAGTCTGGTAGAGGTCGAAACCGCTGATCAGAAGTGAGAGATAGTTGCCGTGACTGGGACGGCGGAAAACGTAACTGGCGACCATATTGCGGTTGCCGGCGGCGGACCATTGATGACCCGCCGGGTTGATGTCGTAGGCGTTTGCCAGCGAGACACAGCCCCGCCAGTTGGCGAAATCCGTACCCAAAATAAGAATTTTTTTCAAAAAAGTATGGTTACTTATTGAAAAAAACGTTTCGGGCAGTTAAATTATAGAGTGGAACGTTGGAATTCTGTACCCGAAACGAGAGAGTTGAAATGGCGGAAGACAAAAAAACTTCAAAACGATTGGCCTTGCCCGCCGCAAGGTTTGAGGTCAATTATGCTGATTATGCCGACTCTCTTTCCAGTTATCTGCAAAAGATCGACCACTACCCGCCGCTATCCGAAGCGGAACAGGAGCAGCTTTGTCTGGAAATCGACAACTGCATGCAGGAATTCCGTACCGCTCTTTACGCTTTCGGAACCGTTTCCAATGAACATATCCGTCTTTTAACGGAATGTGTCAGCAACAATCAGAATCCGGCAGACTGTTTCCTGCTTTCAAGTCTTATGCCGGAGGAGGCACAAGCATCAGAAAAAATCTCCCGCGCCCATTTTCACGGGAGCCGTGCCAGTCTGGGTGCGCTTTTGCCCAAGTTGAACACATGGCTGACGGAGATCCGGGGGGCTTATGAATGTTTGGAAAAGGCTTTCGGGGCGGGAGAGGAGACGGCACAACTCCGTGAAACTTTGCAAAAGAAACTTTCTGCTTACGCCCTTGCCGGGGATAAGATGACGGAGTGTCTGCAAATCATTTTGGGCTATGTCCGGCTGATTGCCCCGGATTTCGACCCGGAACGCAGACTGGATTTACCCGGAAGGGAAAAACTCAAACCGGAACAGGTAAAACTTCTTGAGAGTAAATTCCTTTTCCCGGTCGATGCTCTCCCGGAAATGCTTGCCCCCTTGCTCCGGACGGATAAAAAGTTGAAGAAACTTCAGCAGAAAATGATCGAATCCAATCTGCGGCTGGTCATCAGCATTGCCCGGCACTACCGCAACCGCGGTATTCTTTTCAACGACCTTATCCAGGAGGGCAATATGGGGTTGCTGAAAGCACTGGAAAAGTTTGATTTCAAGTTGAAAAACAAATTCAGCACCTATGCAAGTTGGTGGATCAAGCACAATATCACCAGAGCGATCGCAGAACAGGCGAGGGTCATCCGTATCCCGGCACACATGCTTCAGGCGATGAATGCCATCAACTGGGCGGAACAGCGTTTTATTCAGATGAACGGCAGAGAACCGGAAATCAGCGAACTTGCCGCCATGCTGGAATTGCCGCCCGCCCGTGTCAGTGCCATCCGCAAGATGGCGAGCCAGCCCATTTCTTTGCAGGCTCCGCTGCAACACAACGGGGAAACCACTTGTCTGGAAGACCTGCTTTCTGCCGAAGATGCCGAAACGCCTGAGGCCGATTTTGCCAAACGGGTGCTGTATGAAAAACTCTACGAAGTTCTCCAGACTCTTCCGGAGCGGGAACAGCAGATCATTATTTTACGTTTCGGCCTTTACGGTCAGCCCAGTCAGGCTCTTGCCGAAATCAGCAAACGCTTCAACCTCACCCGTGAGCGGATACGCCAACTGGAAGCCAAAATCATTGAAAAACTCCGTTCCCCCGAAAAAATCAAATTTCTCGACGGTTCCATTTGAGCCGTTGCGGCTCAACAGAGTTTTTTTACGGTGGAGCCGCAGGCGATTTTATTTTTCAGTTGAAGTGATGTGACTTTTTTATATTCGATTTTTTTCAGAAGCAGCCGTACTGTATTTCTGCCGATATCTTCGGTCGGCTGGATGATTGCGGAAATATCCGGGAAGAGCAACTCTTCGTCGTTCATCGTGCAGTATCGGCGACCAGCTCCATCTCTCCGGGAAACTGGATCGTTCGACCTATAATATCATCGGGGAGGCTTACCGGGAAGTGCGGCAGAAAGAAGCGTGGTGCATCCATGCACGTTCTGTGGCAGAAACGGCGATTTTAAGTTCGATCATTCCGGAACGCCCCGTCCGGTGAAATCCGTGTGGCTCGTCCCGAATGGAGAAACGATCAGTTTTACCGGAAATGGCAGAGTGGAGTTTGACATTCCCTCTTTCATCTGCCACCAGATGATCGAATTGCAATACTAAAAATCTTGAAAACGCAGATACTCCGCCGGTATTTCAAGGCGGTGTATCTGTTTTTATGATCGCTCTGAAGAAACTTTTCCTGCTATTTTTCATCTTAATTGCAAGAAAAGGTTGTTTTTTTGTAAACAGGGGTTATATTATCAGCAAGTATATTTGTGTGTAACACCAATAACATATAGGATTCAGTATCTATGAAAACGTTTGACGGTTTGTTTGAAGAGTTGAAAGCCAAAGCCGCTTCCCACGATCCCGCTTCCGGTACGGTCAAGGAATTGGCTCGCGGCAAGCATTTCATCGGTAAAAAAGTTGTGGAAGAAGCCGGTGAAGTCTGGATCGCCGCCGAGTATGAAGGCAAAGAAAAAACAGCAGAAGAAATCTCTCAACTGCTCTATCATCTTCAGGTAATGATGATCGCCAACGATCTTGAACTGAACGATGTTTACAAATATCTCTAATTTTCAGGAGTTTTGAATTATGCTGCAAATGGCTGTTCCCAATAAGGGGGCGTTGTCCGAATCCGCCGTCTCTCTGCTCAAAGAGGCCGGTTACCGTTGTTCCCGTTATGGTCGTGAATTGATCGTCAGCGACCACGAAAATGAAATTGATTTCGTTTTTCTGCGTCCCCGCGATATCGCATTGTATGTCGGCAACGGCATCATCGATCTCGGCGTTACCGGCCGGGATCTTGAAATCGACAGCGGTGCGGAAGTCGAAGAACTTATGCCGCTGGAATTCGGCCGCTCCCGCTTCTGCTTTGCCGTGCCGAAAAATTCCGGACTCACCGTTGAAAAACTCGCCGGCCTCCGGATCGCCACCAGTTATCCCGAACTGCTCCGGCGCAACCTCGACCGCCTCGGCATTGAAGGATGCAAAATCGTCAAGTTGGACGGTGCCGTCGAAATTTCCATCCGCCTCGGTGTCGCCGATGCCATCGCCGATGTGGTGGAATCCGGTTCCACGCTCCGTGAAGCCGGACTTGAGATCATCGGTGAACCCATGATCCATTCCGAAGCCGTCCTCATCGGCCGTTCCGCTGAACTGCTCGAAAATCACGATGTCCGCCGTTTGCTGGGCCGCCTGAAAGGTATCCTCGTCGCCCGCAATTACGCCATGCTGGAGTACGATATTCCCCGCAACGCCCTCGAAAAGGCATGCCAGTTGACCCCGGGTATCGAATCCCCCACAGTTTCCCCGCTTTCCAATCCGGATTGGGTGGCTGTTACGGCAATGATCTCCCGCAAAGAGAGCAACCGTATCATGGATGAACTTTATGAAATCGGCGCAAGAGGAATCATTGTAACGGATATCCGTTCCTGCCGTTTGTAACATTTGCGGAGAAAGATATGACTGCTGAACAGGAAATTTTGAAAAGAGCCAGAGAGGTCTTTGATGTGGAAATCGCCGGGCTTGAGGCGGTACGGGACAGTTTGGACAGTTCTTTTGCAGAATTGGTCGAACGCTGTATGGCCACCATCGCCGCAGACGGTAAACTGATTTGGACCGGTATCGGTAAAAGCGGTCATATCGGCAAAAAAATCGCCGCAACGCTTGCCAGCGTGGGGTCGCCCTCCATCTTTATTCACCCCGTGGAGGCACGGCACGGCGATCTGGGTATGATCCAGAAGCGTGATTTGCTGATCGCTCTGTCATACAGCGGCGAAACGGAAGAGTTGCTCAACGTCCTGACCCCCGCCAAACGGCTCGGAGGCGGACTGGTCGCCATTACCGGTAATGCAAATTCCACGCTTTCAAAGATTTGTGATTTGACGGTTCCTATGACAGTTCCGCAGGAAGCATGTCCTTTCAACCTTGCTCCGACCACCAGTACCACGGCGTTGCTTGCGCTCGGCGATGCACTCGCAATGGTGCTGCTTGACCGTCAGGGATTTACCAAATCCGATTACGGTATGCGTCATCCGGGCGGTGCCATCGGCAGAATGGTGACGATGACCGCCGGGGATATCATGCGTGACTTTGAACACTCCGCCCTGGTCGCTGCTGATACATTGGTGCGTGAGGCTCTGCTGCAAATGACCCATGCCCGGTGCGGTTCTGCGATCGTGGTGGATGCCGGAAGAAAACTGTTGGGCATTTTCACCGACGGTGACTTCCGCCGCTGTGCCGAAAAAGATATGTCCGTCCTTGAACGGCAGATGAAAGATGTTATGATCCCCGGCCCGGTCTCCATCAGAAAAGATGCACTGGCGGTGGAAGTGATGAAAATTCTTGAAAAACGCCGCATCGATGATATCGTGGTCGTCGATGATGAAAATGTGGTGCAGGGCTTTATCGATGTTCAGGATCTGCCCGGCTTGAAGTTGATGTAAGGAGGAATGATGATATCCGGCAAACAGATATTTCTGGCATTGGCTCTGTCAGTTTGTTCAATCGTTTCCGCAGGTGACAAGGAGGCGGAAGCCTTTTATCAGCAGGGATATGAACTTTATCAGAAAGGCGATTACTACGATGCCTCCAAACGGTTTGAGGAAGCCGGTATCAAGGCTGATTCTCCGGTGATCAAAGCCAATTCCCTCAAGGCGCGTATTGCCGCTTACCAGATGAGCAAGTTGCTTTTCAAAGAATTTAATGCGATTGAAGAATTGTTGGAACGTTTTCCGGAATACGCCGATTTTTCCACACTCGCCAGCCGGGAGTATGAAATCGCTGAAGCCTATTTCAAAGGCGAAAGAGAACCGGCATACTGGGCGTTGCGTTGGGTCCCGTGGCTCAGCGACAAGGACCGCAGCAAGGAAATTTTTGAAAAAGCCATTGCCCGTTCCCCCTATGCAAAACAGGCCGCCAAAGCCCGTTTGCGGCTTGCTTATATCGCCGATCAGGATGGTAAAGTCAAAGAGGGATTGGAGCATCTGCGGAAGCTGCTTATTGCTTATCCGGAGTCTGCCGAAGCAAAATTTGCTCTGCTGGCACTGGGCGAAGGGTTGGTATCTCTTTCCAAACGGGGCGACGGCGATGGCAGTTATGCCCGTGAAGCGTTTGAAGTCCTGAACACATTCAAAAAACGTTATCCGCAGGCAAGCGAAATACCGTGGGTGGAACGGCAGCTTTTGCTGTTGCGCGATTTTCAGGCAGAACGCCTTTTCCTGATTGCGGAACACTATGAAAAGAGTGACCGTAAAGAGACGGCAAGCCGTTATCTGGCACAAATCGTTCAGGAGTATCCGGAATCCGTCCATGTGGAGAATGCCGAAAAACGTTTGGCTGAACTTGATAAGAGTTATACTCCGGATGATTTCAAGCCGTCCCGGACTTCACGCTTGCCGAAGTTCAAGATGTTCAATATGCCGACAGAGGCTGAAAAAATCCTGATTATACCGCAGGAGAGCGATAATAAGTATCTTTTTCCGATAGAAGACCTTTATCCCCGGCCGCCGAAAGCCGTTAAAAAAGAAGAAAAAATCCCTGTTCCCAAATCCGCTGCGGAGGTGAAGAAATGAAGTTTTTGTTGCAAATGATTTGCCTCGTGGGGCTTTTGTCGCTCAATGGTTGCGGTTACCATGTCGGCAGTATGATGCACCCGCAGGTAAAATCAATCGGTGTTGCTCCTGTTGTCAATGATACCGCCTTTTTCAACAGTGCATCCGTGTTGCGTTCCATGTTGAGTGAGACCTTCATGAGCGATGGTTCTCTGAAATTGAAGGATGTCAAAAAAGCCGATTGTGTCATTTATGCCCGTGTGACCGGAATTGATTTTTCTGAAATCTCTATTGCGGAATCGACAGAAGAACGTTCCACCTACAATGCGGAATTTACGCCGAATCAGTGGTTGGTGACCGTGACGGTGCAGTTTTCCGTAGAGATTCCCGGACGGGCAAAATCTCTGATCAGTTTGCGTAAGGCAACCGGTTCTGCCAAATTTGAAAACAGTGTCGATATGCAGACCGCACGGGAAAATGGTGTGCGGCAGGCCTTGTATCAGGCTGCACGGAATATTACGGCTCAAGTAACAGAAGCATGGTAAGAGGAGGTTTCTATGGCTGAATGTATTTTTTGCAAAATCATCAAAGGGGAAATCCCGTCCGCTAAAGTGTACGAAGATGAGTTGGTTTACGCTTTTTTGGATATTTCTCCCATCAATCACGGACATGTGCTGGTTATCCCCAAAGAACATCATGAATCCAGTGCAACCATTCCCGAAGCCGTTGCCGGACGGATGTTCCGGGTCGCTTCCCGGGTCGGAGTGGCGTTGAAACGGAAGTTCGATTGGGATGCTTTCAATCTTCATCTTGCCGATGGTACTGCCGCCGGTCAGGTGGTGAATCATGCTCACTTGCACGTTGTTCCCCGCGGCGTTGAAGACGGTTTCCGCTGGAACTGGCGTCAGTTGGTGTATGAAGACGGACAAATGGCGGAAATCGCCGGTGAACTTGCATTGAGAGTATCTGCTGATCTTGCTGAAAAGTGAGGCGTACAATGAAGAAGCAACTGCTGAAATTTTTATCTGCGTTACTGATTTTGTGCGGGTTTTCTCTGTCAGCGGATATTTTGGATGATCTGGACAAGGATATTGACTCCATTGAGAAAAGTTATTGGCGGGCGATTTGCGGTCAGCAGGAGGATGAAGCATATTTTATTTCTATCCGGAATTTGTTGGATCGGGCGCAAACCAAAGCAGATTTGGTACAGCAATCGCTCATTGCCAATAAGTGTACTTCCAAATACGGTAATATCAACAAAGAGATTTCTTTGCTGCGTAACCGCTTCCGTGATTACGGCATGAGTCCTGTACGTTTTTTCAAAATCAATGTTCCGGAAACTTCAATGGAGGCTTACAACAGCCAATTTCAACGTACCGCCAAGGCAAAGAAAAATAAATTGCTGAAAGCAACTTTATCCAATGTCGATATAGAACAATATGACCGGTGGATCATGGATATCCGTGATAAACAGTCAGAAGTGAAGTATAACTATCGTGCCGTTTCCCAGAAAAAAAGACCTAAAAATCAGGATCGGCGGGATACTCAAATTGAAAGAACACGACAGGCGGTCAACGAATATCTGGCACAGATCCATAAAATACGGCTGTTGATGGTGGATATCCGCCAAACCATAAACCGGACACTCAAAGCCCGTCAGCGTTGAGTTGCCCACAACTTGCGGACCTTTTGAACGCCGGTTTTCATGACCGGGTTGGAGGGGGCGAAAAAGTTGCTGTAACGGAAAAGTACAGAGCCGGAGATTTCCGGCTTTTGGTTATTATAGAACAGTTGCCAGTATAACTCATTTTCGGAAAATTTCCGGCTGCTCCCCAGTTGATAGACGGCATGGCCGATGTAGAGTTTGACCGCAGTACCTTTGACGGTCTGACACCACCAGTCGGTCAATGCCGCATAAGCCGCCACGTCGTGCGAGAAGGGCCAATAGATTTGCGGGGCAACATAGTCGAGCCAGCCGGAACGGACCCATTTGCGGGTATCGGCAAACTGGACGAAATAAGATTCTTTCCCTCCCGTAAGAGAGCCGTATTTTGTGCTTTTTCTGTTTGCCCATATCCCGAAGGGACTGACGCCGAAACTGATTTTTCTGCTCTTTTGCTGTGAGATCCGGCGCAGTTGCTTATGAACTCCGTAAATCACCTGATCGACATTATTCCGCCGCCATTGAGCGAGCGGGAGTTTCTGCGGATTATAGTATTGGAAACTTTTCTGATCGATGGTACCGATATCATCGTAAAGATAGAAATAGTCATCAAAGTGGATGCCGTCGATATTGTAATTGCAAGCCAACTCTTCCACGGTGTTGAAAATATGTTCCCGTACTTTGGGGTGTCCGGGGTCGAGAAAAAGGGAGTAGACTTTTCCTGTTTTCCGTTCCAGTACGGTCTCCGGATATTTTCGGGCGAAGTTCCGTTCATCAAGGGTTTTGAGATATTGAGCCTTGGGAGAGGAGGCTTTGGCGTTTACCCGGTACGGGTTCAGCCATGCGTGGAACTCAATGCCGTTTTTACGGCACTCTGAAACCATGAATTTCAGCGGGTCAAAACCGCCCATGCCGCCGCCCTCTGTTCCCAGCATAAAGCGGGAACTCGGATTGTATTTTGAGGGATAAAAAGCATCGTTCAGCGGACGGACCTGAAAGAAAAGAGCATTGAAGTTTGCCGCTTTCAGATTGGCAACGATTTTGCGGAACTGCTGTTGAAATTCTGCCGGAGTACGGCTTACTTTGAAGTCGAGATTTTCGATGGTTGCGACCCAGATGCCCCGCATTTCATGGCGTGGAATATAGCGCTGCGGCAGTGTTATCTGACGGTTTGAAAAGTTCCCCGCATACCGGGCCGGTTTTCCCTTGGAGGTGTCAGGGATGACCAAAGGTGCGGAGGCGCAATATCCCGATATGCAGAGAAGAGAACAAAGTATCAGAAATAACTTCACCGGTTCCCCCGGTTTTTATTATTTCCACGGGGAGGACGGCGGTTGTTGCTGCGTCCAGCCGGACGGCGTGCGCTGATGGGCAGACGTTCTTCCTCGGCGGCAAGATCGCCGTCAAAAACGGCGGTACGGATCAGATGCAGTTCCCGGGCGTGCGGATAAGAGCGGTTGCGCAGCAGATCATCGACATCGGCATCCGGTTCATTGATGACCGGCTGCATCAGGAGTACCCGCAAGGCGGAGAATGTCATCCGGTTCATCAGGGTCAATGGAGAAAATACCCGATCGAGGATATCATTGATGATGGCTCCGGTTTCGGGGGTGTGTATCCAGAGTTCACCCGGCCCGTTGTCCAACTCCTGTTCCACAAACGGCAGAACGATGGCAGCCATAGCAAGAGAGACACTGTTCCGGTAACGTCCTTCGGCGACCCGGCAGTTGCGTTCATTGAGCAAGTCGAGCATATATTCTGCGGCGGGCGTACCCCATGCGGCTTCGATTTCCGGGAGGAAATATTCCAGAAGCCCGAAGTCGTGGAACGTTTGCAGATGCCGGTCGCCATAACAGGAACCGAGGATTTTTTCCAGTTCCAGCGACAGCCGGGAGGGAGCCGCATGGCGGAGCAGGGGCAGACTGGCAAAGAGAGCCGTTTCGGTGACGGCATCCATGGAGAAGTCATATTGACCGACCAGTTTCAATGCCCGGAGCATCCGCACCGGGTCTTCTTCAAAACGCAGTTGAGGTTCGCCGATGGCACGGACAACACGTTTCTGAATGTCCTCAAGCCCTTTGCCGGTATAGTCCAGCAACTCTTTTTTCACCGGATCGTAAAAGAGGGCATTGATGGTGAAATCCCGCCGCCATGCATCTTCTTCGGCAGTACCGAAATCGTTGTCGGAGAGGATCATATTTTCCGGCAGTTCTTTTTTCTGGGCGAGGGCGGTATTCTGCTGCGGCGCACGGCGGAACGTACTTACTTCAAAGAGTTCCTTGCCCATGGTGACATGGACGAGGCGGAAACGTTTGCCGATGATTCGGGCGTTGCGGCGGCCGAATACACTGCGTACCTCTTCCGGAGTTGCGGCGGTGGATACATCGTAATCTTTGGGGGAACGTCCGAGCAGATGATCCCGGATGGCTCCGCCGACGATGTAAGTTTCATAACCCGCCTCCTGAAGAGCGGACACGAGAGAATAAACATTTGATTGTACTGGAATATCGTATTTCATCAGAATTTCCGTTGGATTATGGTATCGACACATTCAAGGTCGGGGTCTTTGTAAGGATAATCGGCATTGTAGTTCAATCCGCGGCTTTCGTGACGCATCAGCGAACACTTGATGATAAGTTCTGCCACGGTGGCAATATTACGCAGTTCCACAAGATCCATGGTGATTTTGAAATCCCAATAGTATTTCTCGATCTCTTTCTGGATCAGTTTGATGCGGTTCTGGGCGCGTTCCAGCCGTTTGTTGGTGCGGTAAATGCCGACATAGTCCCACATGAAACGGCGGATCTCATCCCAGTTATGGGCAATGAGGATCTGTTCATCGGAGTCCGTGGCATTTCCGGTTTGCCAGTTCAGTGAAACGGCAAGCGGCGGACGGCCTTTGCTCAAACTTTCAAATTTATTGTTGATATCCGTTGCCATGAATTCCGGAACGACCATGGCTTCAAGCAGACTGTTGCTCGCCAGACGGTTTGCACCGTGAAGTCCGGTGCAGGCACATTCGCCGACGGCGTAGAGGCCCTGGATGCTGGTGGCTCCGTTGATATCGGTCTTGATGCCGCCGCAGACAAAGTGAGCGGCAGGAACGACCGGGATCAGGTCATGTGCCATATTGATACCTGCCTCAAGACACTTCTGGAAGATGTTGGGAAAACGGAGTTTCAGCGTATCTTCATCCAGATGCCGGATATCCAGATAGACGCACTCTTCGCCGGTGCGTTTCATTTCGGAGTCGATGGCTCTTGCAACGATATCCCGGGGCGCAAGACTTTTCATCGGGTGGTATTTGTGCATGAATTCCACCGGTTCTTTACCCCGGCCGTCCCGGCATTTCAGCACGGCACCCTCACCGCGGAGTGCTTCGGAAATAAGGAAAGAACGGATTTCCGGATGGTGGAGAATGGTCGGGTGAAACTGGATGAACTCCATATTGGCGATTTTCGCTCCGGCACGGTATGCCATGGCGATACCCGAACCGCAGGCGATATCCGGATTGCTGGTGTAAAGGTAAACCTTGCCCGCACCGCCGCACGCCAGTGTGGTGGAGTGACCGAGGAAGGTGAGAATGTTTCCGGATTTGGTATCCAGCGCATAAAGTCCGAGACAGCGGTTCGGACCGGGGGCATCGAGCCGTTTGGAGGTGATAAGGTCGATGGCGCAGTGGAATTCAAACACTTTGATATTCGGGTGGTTCTGCACGGCCTCCACCACGACCCGTTCCAGTTCTGCGCCGGTGATATCTCCGGCATGAAGGACACGGCGTTTGTGGTGGCCGCCCTCTCTGCCGAGGTCGAATTCTGCGGAATCCGCTTCGCCGGAGGCTTTGCCGAGGTCGCCTTTGGTGGTGAACTTCGTGCCGAGCCGGATCATCTCTTCAATGCGGGCGGGGCCCGCCTCCACGATGGCACGCACGGCATCGACATTGCACATGCCCGCGCCGGCGGTGAGCGTGTCCTGAACGTGTTCCTCAAAGGTATCGTCTTTGTCGATCACGCAAGCCACGCCGCCTTGAGCCAGACGGCTGTTGCATTCGTAGATTTCCCGTTTGGTAATGACCGCCACGGAGCGGCCGGACTCTGCAAGGCGCAGTGCGCTGGAGAGTCCCGCCAGACCACTGCCCACGATAAGGTGGTCAAATTCCAAGATTTCACTGTTTTCCATTTTGAACAGTGCCTTTCATTAAAAAAAATGCAAAAAATTGCCGTAAAAAAGTGATATTCAAGTTGCGACTTTTTTGTTTGTGTTGTAAATTACACCCAAAGTGCAAATCTTTCAATTCAGGAATGTAAAAAGTAATGGT
>JAEIGA010010885.1_pt1 | contig 13794 bp, 11 predicted proteins | sample 9270691 | NCBI WGS metagenome assembly JAEIGA01 (sample SAMN17057246, study PRJNA624740) | gut metagenome | biome: biome; isolation source: fecal sample | host: Bos grunniens | place: China: Xizang | collected 2019 | reverse complement strand
GAACCGATCGTTCTTTCCGACGACAGGACTTTCGCGGCAGGTCATTCGACAGCCGTATTGCTTAAGGTCAAGAGCCTGAAGGAGTATCCATATTCCATTACATTCAACGTCGCTGCAAACAATCTGGGAGAAGATGTGGATCTCATATCCATCGCGGCTCCTGCCGGCTGTGCGTGGAATGAAGGTGGTAATACCGTTTATACATATAAACCTCAGAGCGGCAAGATCAAGGCGGGTGATACATTCTCCATAATGTTTGAAGATGAGTCCATGTATAGGGCATTTAGCGGTAAGAGCTTGAATGTTACCTATGACAGCGAGAACACAATTACCGGTCAGACAGTAGTCGTCGCTAACCTTGCTCAGACTGATAAGGTAACTGTCAACCTTACTGTCCCTTATCTTCTGGAGCAGAATTTCAGCAGTATTCCGGCGTATTCGGATGGACACGACAGCCCAAGAACCGGCTTGGCTTCTGATACCTGGGTAGGTATGGGCAACATGTCATCCTGCGGTATGGCGGATTGGAACGCCGCCCGTGTGGGAGTTAAGGCGAATACGGCATTGAGAATCTGTTGCCGATACCAGAATGTGTTGGGTGGAAAAGCGTATTATAAGGGACAGTTGTATGCTCCTGCAATCTCAGCGATCAAGGACGGCAAATTCGTGAATGTTGATGTCACATTCAGGTATGGAGGACATAGCAGTAACACGAGCAGGGCCAAGCCGATCATGTTCTTCGGTATAAATACATTGAATCCTCTGGCTAATCCGGATGACGCAGACCTTCTTTCAGGTGTTGTCAATGGAGCAGGATATGGAAATCAGAAGCCGGCTACGCTCACTCCGCTTCTGGTCGAGAAGGAACTTAAGACATCAGGTGAGTATGCCTTTGAGGGTACGATGACCGTTACAATTGAAGGCCTGGATAACTTCATGAGGATGGCTTGGTTTGTTTCATCAACTCACACGGCTTCCAATACGAATTCAAATTCATGGTTGTATCTCGATGATATAACTGTCAAGATAGCAAATAATTAAGTAAAACAATAAGATTCAAAAAACCAAAAAATGAAAAATTTAAAGACAATCATTTTTGCAAGTCTGCTTCTTGCTGCGGTTTCCTGCACCAAGAACCAGGATGCTGGAAGTGGTCAGGTAAGTTTCGAGGTCAATGGTAATCTTGAACTCGCGGATGTTACTAAGAGTAATGTCTCGGACTACACTACTTTGCCTTCTGCGGAAGACTTTAACATTTCTGTGCTTGATGCAACATCGGCACCTGTATTCACAGGCAAGATTTCCGAGTGGAATCCTGCGAATGTGCTTCTCGCGGGCAACTATACCGTTACAGCAGAATACGGTTCTCTTGAAGAAGAGGGTTTCGACAAGCCTTATTTCCAAGGCTCTGCATCATTTGCCATCACAGGCAATCAGACTACTGCGGTAAAGATACCTGTATCTCTTGCCAACACTGTGGTGAAGGTTGCATGTACAGACAACTTCAAGAATTATTATTCCGACTATACCTTCAGCGTATGTCGTGAAAACTCAACCATCGCAACATTCGTCAAGGGCGAGACAAAGGCAGCTTTCGTAGACGGTTATAAACTTACTCTCAAGGGCGAGATCCAGTCTAATTCAGGTAAGCAGGCATTCGAGAAGGAGTACACTAACCTTGACGAGGCAACCGCTTATACCTTCCTTTTTGACGCAAGCAACGTCGGCGGTTCAAAGATTACAGTGTCTTTCAATAATACAGTCGAGACCATCGATCTCGGTGATATTGAGATTAACGAATAACAGGAGGCAGAATAATGAAAAAAATAGTATTACTCACATTTGCGGTCATCTCGCTTGTCTTTGCGTCTTGCCAGAAGACCATTACCGATAACGCAAAAGGAAACGGTTATCTCTCGTTCAGCGGGCTCTCACTCGGTATTGACGAGGATGTAATTACAAAGGCTGCTTCTGCTGCACCTGAGAACTATGTGATCTATGTAGTGAATGCCGATGGAGATGTTGTCTATACAGCAGATTATGGCAGCGCTGTAAGTAAGGGAAACAAGATTTCTGTTCCTGCCGGCACATATACCTTTGTTGCAAGGTCACAGGCAGGAGACATCCCTATGGCAGAGTTCAATGAGCCTATCTATGGTGTGGAGAAGCAGTTCACAGTGGCTGCGGGTCAGACAACAACAGTAGGCGAACTTGTATGTACACTCCTCCAGTGCAAGGTTACCGTCTCATACAGTGACGAGTTCCTTGAGGCGGTTACAGGTGAGGGCGTAACTACAGTTACCGTTAAAGCCGGTCATCCGCTTGAATTCAACCTCAATGCCGACAAGACCTACGAGGAAGAGGCTGGATATTTTGCAGTGAACGGTACAACAATGGAGGTTGTTTTCCAGGGTTCTGTCGATAACAAGATCCAGAAGATGACAAAGACCTTCACAGGTATTGCTCCTAAGCAGTGGCATAAGATCAAGTTCGTCCAGAAGAAGAACGAGCAGGGTCAGGCTACCTTTGAAATCGTCATCAACGACCTTATCGATGATGATACCCTCAACAATGATCTACCTGCTTCAGAGGTGATCGTAGGAGAGGATCCTGATGCACCTAAGGGTGACGGCGGAATTACTCTTGCCTTTGATTATGAGGGCGGATGTGACGAGCAGTTGACAGATCTTAATAATCTTGAGATTGTACCTGTAGAGACAAGAAAGATGAATATCATCCTTAAGGCTACAATCCCAGGTGCTGTGAAGAAATTCACTGTCAATATCTCTTCAGATAACCCTGATTTCCTCGGTGCTGTGGATCTTGCTCAGGCCCGTAACCTTGACCTGATCAATCCTAAGCCGGAGAATGCAGATATCTTCAAGGTCGTGCCATTCCCTCACGGTGAGGAACTCTATGGAGAGACAGAGGTTGCTTTCGACCTTAGCCCGGCTCAGGAGGCTATTCTTCTCTTCCCTGGTACACATACATTCAAGATGACTATCCAGGACCAGAACGGATGCATCAACAGCATTCCAGTAACAATGATTGTTAAATAATTAAGGAGGGACGGAATATGAATAAGATATCAGCAATCATTTCGCTTGCCATGCTCCTCTTATGCGCATCATGCGTGAAAGTGGAAGTTTGTGACTGTCACTCTGAAATGGGTGTGCTCAGCGTTGATATGACGCTTGATCAGGCTACCCGTGCCGCCAGCGATGAAGATCTTCTCAGCACTGCTGTAGTGAATATCTATCTTGATGATTTCACAGGTCTCGTTCGTACATATCCGTACGGTGAGATGCCTTCTTCGCTCTATCTTGCTGCTAATGATTACCGTGTGGATGTCATTGCAGGTGAGGCCGTTGCGGCAAATCCTGCTCCGGCATCGTGGACAAGCAAGAGTTATAAGGGCTCAAAGAGTTTCAAGATCACACCTGGTACAGTGACTACAGTTGAGGTCGTGGCAGGGGTGAACAATGCCGTGACAAACATCACTTTTGACGAGACTGTTGTAGAGAACTTCAAGGAAGGTTACACCTTCACTATCGGTCTTGATGCAAATGATGCGGCAACTCAGCTCGTATACAACGCTGCCAATGCCGGTTCAGAGCGATATTTCATCGTTGCAGGTCTTGATGAGCCTACATTCACCTGGACTTTCTCAGGTGCCTTGGCTAAGGACGATTCACCTGTTACCAAGACAGGTACTGTAACAGATATCCTCCCTGGTAAACTCTATAAGATGAACCTCAGATATACAGTGAAGGACGGAGACCTCGGTTTCACTCTCGTGGTTGACAAGGGCACTGACATCATCGACGGTACTATCGTCTTTGAACCTGTGGCAAACGGTCTTTCTACTTCGCAGCCATATGAGTTCTGGGCTACAAGCGCTACGGTACACGCCGATGTGGATCCTACCGAGTATCCTGATGCTGTCGTGAAGTTTGCATATTCTGCAGATGGCGAGGCATGGACTGAGGTTGATGCAGTTTCTGATTCAGAGACTACAAGGATGGCGGAACTTACAGGTCTTCAGCCATCTACAGAGTACACATACAAGCTTGTGATCAATGGAAATCAGGTCGGTGATGCAAGGACTTTCACCACAGGGGATGCTCCGAAGATTCCTAATGGAGGTTTTGAGTGCGTAAGTCTTGTGGAAGGCCAGAGTTTCTACAAGTTCTATGATCCAAATTGTACGCTTCACCCTGAATGTACTACCAAGTTCTGGGCATCAGGTAACGGTGACGAGGATGTAGATGGTTCTGCAAAGTATAAGACCATCACATTCAGCGATACAGACTGCGTGGAGGGAACCAAATCAGTAAGAGCACAGTCTCAGTATGCTGTCATCAAGTTCGCTGCGGGTAATATCTTCACAGGTACCTTCGCGGGAATGGTCGGCACACAGGGTGGTAAGGTTAACTTCGGACGTCCATGGACAACAAGACCTAAGGCTATGAGAGTATGGTGCAAGTACTCTACAGGTGCCATCAATCAGGTTGACAAGATTCCTGATGGAGTAGAGATCGTCAAGGGTACCACTATGGACGAGGCTGAGATCAAGTTCGCTCTCGGTACCTGGGACTATAGGACTTATGGCGGAACAAAGGACTCTCCGGTACAGGTCAACACTACTGACAAGAGTACCTTCATCGACTATGCAACTGATCCTAGTACAATCGCTTACGGTAATCTCATCCTTTGCCACGACAGTTTTGTACTCAATGGCGTGAGGACTACTGCGGCTACTGACGGTTGGGTGCAGTATGAAATCCCGCTTGACTATAAGTCGACTACAACTTATCCTACACATCTCATCATCTCTTGTGCATCTTCAAGATATGGTGACTACTTCACAGGATACGATGCGGCGGCTCTTTGGGTCGACGGAGTTGAACTTATCTACTAAAATTGATGCGTAAGTATATAATCATACTTTCATTGCTTATCCTCGGCACAATCGCTGCCGAGGCTAAGCAGTATGATCGCGGTTATGACACACAGGCCTCTTCTCCGTTCGTAAAGAAGGGTACATGGGCAGCAGGTGGAACTGCGGGTTTCTCCCAGCATATGAACAAGGATTATAATTTCCTGGTCATAAGCGGAATAAACTCCAATGGATTCAACCTCTCCGTAAACCCTAAACTCCTTTATATGATAAAGGATAATACGGGTGTCGGACTCAGATTTTCTTACGATCGTGGAATGCTTGACCTTAGTTCGGCGGAAGTCTCCTTCTCGGATCTTTCCATGAGCGCCAAGGACTGCTATCAGATACATCATAAGTATTCTGCGCATGCTGTCTATAGAGCGTATATCCCCCTTGCAGGTGCGAAGCGTATCGCTATGTTCGCGGACCTTCTCCTTGGAGGATCGATGAAGCAGGGCAAGTCCTACCATGCTGGTGGAAACTACATCAGCGGAAGTTACGACAGCGCCTATGCCCTCGACCTTGCTGTGGATTCGGGTATAGTGGCCTTTCTTTCGGAAAGACTTGCTCTTGAACTCAATGTCGGAGTCTTCGGTGTAAGTTATAACTGGACAGATCAGAAACAGAACCAGGTCATCCTGGGAAGTTCGGACTTTACATCCGCAGGTTTTATGGTTAACCTCCTCTCCCTCGGAGTTGGAATGTCATATTATTTTCTATGATGAGGATATTCAGATATTTGACAGCGGCCTGTCTTCTTATGGCAGCCGTCCCTGTCTTTGGTCAGACCAAGGACAGCGAGTCAGAGGCTATTGTCCTCGGAGGAGAAATCAAGCAGAAGAAGGGTGATTCGGAGAACCGCCTGAAGAACCGCCTGATCGCACCTAAGGGTGGCTGGCAGTGCGGGCTTTCTGTGATGTATGCGGATTTTCTCAGTGATAACTCGGACTATATGCTTCTTATCCAGGGACTTGGAGCCCAGGCCTCAATGCTCAGGCTTGCACCTGAGGCGGCGTACACCTTCAAGGACAATCACGCGATAGGTGCAAGGTTCAGTTATACTAATCTCAGCGGAAGGATAGATGCTGCGACTGCGGATCTTCTCGGCAATTTCAGCATGAGCGTGGAGAACCTCAATGCAGACACCCGTACTACAGGTGGCTGCGTGTTCCAGAGAACATATGTGGGACTCGACAACAATGGCCGTGTAGGTATATTCTGGGACTATGTCCTGGGAGTAAGCAGGTCGAAGTCGCAGTTCTATGCCGGAACAGATTCATCTTCGTATTCGCTCAAGAAGAAGGCCTATCTCAGTTTTGCACCGGGCATAGTTTATTTCCCGATGAACAATGTGTCTGTGCAGGCTTCCATCTCGATGGCTGAGCTTTCATACAACAATGTCAAGGCATATCAGGGCGGTGAAGTCGTAGGACACCGCAATGCCATCAAGGCAAAGGCGGGCCTGAACCTTCTTGACATATCCTTTGGACTTACAGTACACCTATAGCATGATGAAGAAACTGATATATATGATGACCGCAGCGCTCTGTATGGCGGGTTGTATCACGAACGACCTTCCGTACCCTGTCGTTGTGCCCAATATCACAGGGCTTGAGGTCGAAGATGCAGAAAATGTAGTCATTGACTATGATGCACAGGTCGTTACTGTCTATTTCCCTGAGTATGTGGACCTTCGCAAGGTAAATATCACCTCTGTCACTATAGACCAGGATATTGCCGTGCCTTCTGTGAGCATAACAGGCGTCCATAATCTCATCTCTCCTTTAAAATTCAAGCTCCGTACATATGACGAGTATGAATGGACCATCAAGGCCATAAGGGAAATCGAGAGATACTTTACAGTAGAGGGCCAGATCGGCGCATCTGTGATAGATGCCGAGAACTGCCGTGCTATCGTGAATGTGGACAAGAAGACCGATCTCGAGAAGATCAATGTCACTTCGCTCAAACTTGGTCCTGAAGGCCTGAGCACATATTCTAAGGATATGTCGCAGATGAAGGACTTCACTGACGGTATTTCTGTTGACGTTACCGCTTTTGATGTCACTGAGACCTGGAAGCTTTATGTGGAGATATCAGAGATCAATGTGGCCATAACCAAGATCAACCCATGGTCAAGCAAGGCCTATATAACCTCATCGGCGTCTGCTGACAAGGAGAACGGCTTCTTCTACAGGAAGAAGGGTGCGTCAGACTGGACCGGTGTTCCTGAAACCGCAATCACTGCGTCGGGCGGAACATTCGTGGCAGAGATCACAGGACTCCAGCCTCAGACGGAGTACGAGGTCAAGGCATACAGCGGTGATGAGTGGACAGCGGCAGAAACCTTCACTACAGAGTCTGCAACGCCTATACCTAACGGAAGTTTCGAATACGTGAGCAAGGTTGCCGGCAAGGACTATTACAAGTTCTATGATCCTGCCTGCGGAGTTGCAGACGGATCGTATATGTTCTGGGGTTCCGGTAACGGTGAAGGCTCTGAAGGTGTCAATGGTTCAGCAAACCTCGGTATAGTGATCACTTATGTCGACACAGAGGAGAAAGTTGACGGAAAACAGTCTGTAAGAGCCCAGACCAGCCAGATGGCAGGTATGCTTGCGGCAGGTAATCTCTTTACAGGTCAGTTCGCCGGCCTTGTGGGTACAAGCGGCGGTATGGTCAACTTCGGACGCCCTTGGACTACCCGTCCAGCCGCTCTCAAACTCTATTGCAAGTACTCTACCGGAAATGTCGATATCATCAACGGAACTCCTCCAGGTATCAGCATCACCAAGGAGGACTATGATAGAGCCCAGGTGAAGGTCGCGCTCGGAAACTGGAATTACAGAGACTACGGCGGAACACCGACCAGCCCTGTACATATCAACACGACCGATGCCAGCACTTTCGTTGACTTCAGCACTGACAAGAGCACAATTGCCTACGGTGATCTCCTTATCCAGCATGACGGCTATATCCTCAACGGTCAGCCTAAGACAACGACAGATACAGCCCAGTGGGTGGAATATGTGATTCCTCTTGACTATAAGGATGTCGATACATTGCCTACACATATCATAGTGTCTTGTGCGGCATCGCAGTACGGAGACTACTTCACCGGCTGCAGCAAGTCAAAACTCTGGATTGACGCTGTGGAACTTATTTACTAAGTCCACATGTACATATGATGATTCAAGCCCGTCAATGGACCGTGATAACGGAAATTGACGGGCTTGCTTTATCTCTGCCTTTATGAATTGAATCAGTTTTTTCTCATCGCTTCGTCAGCGTAGGAGATTCCTCCGAAGAGAGCCATCGTGATGGCCTGGGACTCATGCGATAGGGTAGCGAAGACAATGCCGAGTTCGAACGGTATGCCGTAGATTGCCTGCAGAGCCAGCGATACAATGAAATGGAAGGCTCCGAAACCACCGGGAACAGGAACGAGCCAGCCGAGGCTTCCTGCAAGTGAAAGGAAGAGTGCATCGATGATATTAAGTTCATCAAGGGCTGGGATAGCCCACATCGTCGCCGCCGCCATGAGCCAGTAGATGCCCCAGATGATGGCTGTAGAGACGAAGAAACGCCATTTCCCGTCCATCGCAAGGCAGCTTGAGAAACCCTGCATAAGACCCTTTATGAACCTCCATATCTTGCCGCAAAGGCCCATTGATTCGCGGAATTTCCATACGAGGAAGACGGCCGCGACGCCTATGAAGCAGAGTCCGGCAACTATCCACCATATGCTGAAGTTGATGTTCTGCGAAATCGGCTCCCACATCTGCTGCACGAAGAAGGTTCCGAACCTCTCCCACCTTGCCGCAAGCAGCACGACCAGCAGAATGATCATGGAGAGCATGTCCCATCCGCGCTCCAGCACGACTGTGCCCAGCACCTTGTCATATGAAGCCTTCTTTGTTTCCGGATTCTCGGGATCATCTGCAAGTGATGAACGTCTGCTTACCACTCCGCATCTGACGAATTCACCTATGCGCGGGAAAACGAAATTGGCTATATAGCCTATGTTCACGGCATTGAAGGTGGTCCTGCGGCTTGTGCTTGGATCGATGGGGACGAGAAGTTGTCTCCAACGTGTTCCTCTGAACCAGAAGGCCGCCACTCCCGCTGCCATGGAAAGGATGATGAACTCCCAGCGGCACTCTTTCATGCCGTTTATGAAGTCCTCCCACTTTACTTCTCTGAATGAGAAATAAAGCAGGACTGCGGCTATTCCTGCCGAGAAGATATATTTCAATATGTTGATGCCCTTTTTGCCCATATTGTGCTTGTTGAACGCTTTGCGCTCGCAAATTTATCCAATAATTTGCTAACTTTGTACGTTTTATCATACAACATTGTATATATGGCCTCAATTTTAGGTATAGGAAACGCATTGACAGATATACTGGCCCTGCTTCCGGATGATTCGTTCCTCAAGGAGTTCCATCTTCCGAAGGGCAGCATGCAGCATGTGGATATGGAAACCGGTGACAAGATCTGGCAGACACTCAGGCCTATGGGTGTGCAGCTTGTGGCAGGTGGTTCGGCAGCGAATACCATTACCGGAACTGCAATCTTCGGTATGGAGTCCGGCTTCATCGGAAAGGTAGGTGACGACGATCTGGGACATCTCTTCAAGAGTGACCAGGAACAGTACGGCATCAAGTCCCTCCTGCTCAAGGGCAAGAACTCTTCAGGCAGAGCAATGGTCTTCATCACGGCTCCTAATGCTGAAAGAACCTTCGCCGTGTATCTCGGCGCGGCTCTTGAACTCGTACCGGAGGATCTCCACATCGAGCAGTTCCAGGGCTATGACTATTTCCATATTGAAGGCTACCTTGTGCAGAACCAGGCGACAATCCGCAGGGCTGTCGAACTCGCGAAGCAGGCAGGCTGCCTCATTTCCCTCGATATGGCATCATACAATGTGGTGGAGTCGAACGATGCCTTCCTCCACGATATAGTGGAGAACTATGTGGACATTGTCTTCGCGAATGAGACAGAAGCGAAGGCCTTCACAAAGATGGAACCTCGTGAGGCTCTTGATGAAATAGCACGTCACTGCAAGATTGCGGTAGTGAAGGTAGGAAAGGACGGTTCTATGCTCAAGAGCGGGGACGAAACATACTTTATCCCGGCTTGGCCGGCTGAGCCTATCGACGCGACAGGTGCAGGAGATACATACGCGGCGGGCTTCCTCTATGCCCATTCACTCGGTATGCCTTTGAAGGTGTGCGGAGAGATAGGATCGATCATCGCGGCAAAGGTTGTCGAGGTTGTAGGTACCAAGATCGATATTCCGAGATGGAAGGCAGCAAAGAAGGAAATCAGGGAACTTATCGCCGCTAACACACCACAATAGCAAGGAAAATGATCGACAGCGTCAAGGACATATTCAGAAAACGTAAACTCAAGAAGTTCATCAGCGATGTACCCACCGGCTTCATCCCCATGTCGGAGGTGTACACCGTCAATGTGATCATTGATGTTGAGGAACCGGGCTTCGATTATCTCAGGGAGGATATTCTCGCCTGGGGTCGCAGCATCAAGGCCAAGGTCAACATCTACTTCTTCGACTTCAGAAGACTCGGTAAGGAGGAACTGCTCCTGACCAGTATCCAGACAACCATCCTCAAGAAGGAACTTGACTGGGTGGATGCCCCTGACATCAAGAAGGTTGCCCATCTCTTGGAAGAGCAGAGCGACCTCTTCATCTCTATGATAGACAATGGCGATTTTCCTATAGAATTCCTCAGCAAATGTGCAAAGGCACGCTTCAAGATCGGCCGTAAAAGTTTCGACAACCATGCCTACGATATGGTTGTGACAGGAAACGAGACAGCGGAACTCAGGTCGGATTCAAGGAAAATCTTCGCAGCAATCAAGGACTTTCTTACAAAGATTCAGTAATGGCAAACTTCATGAAGCACATCGTCGTGGCTGTCAAGGGCGCCTGTATGGGTGCGGCTGATGTAATCCCCGGCGTTTCAGGAGGTACGATAGCCTTCATCACAGGCATATACGACGACCTCATCGGTTCAATCAACTCTATCAACGGAACCGCTCTCAAACTCTTCTTCACAGGAAAATTCAAGGAATTCTGGAAGCATATCAACGGAGGCTTCCTTGTGAGCCTGTTCTGTGGAATCCTCTTCAGCGTCCTCGCTCTTGCAGGCCTGATGCAGTATCTGCTCGAGCATCATCCGATACAGACCTGGGCCTTCTTCTTCGGCCTTATCGTGGCTTCGTCTCTGTTCATCCTCAAAGGTGTCCAGGGCTGGGACCTCAAGTCTGTTCTTTTCGTCATCTTCGGTGTCATCCTCGGTATGACAGTCTGCACATTGTCGCCGACCACAACACCTGATGCCCTCTGGTTCATCTTCCTCAGCGGAGCCATCGCCATCTGTGCAATGATCCTTCCGGGCATTTCAGGCAGTTTCATCCTGCTGATCCTCGGAAAATACAAATACATAATGGGAGCGATCTCCGGCCTTACCTCAGGAGGGGAAATGGGGGAGAGTCTCGTGATCCTTTGCGTATTCGCCGTAGGCGCAGTCTGCGGTATCCTCAGCTTCTCGCGTTTCCTGCACTGGCTGCTGGGTAAGTACAACAGACAGACGCTGCTAGTACTCGCCGGTTTCATCATAGGCTCACTCGTCAAGGTATGGCCTTGGAGCAATATGGAAGCTATCGTTTCTGCTCAGTTCCCGGACGTAGCGGAAATGCTTGCCGCGACTTCGCAGGCAATCTCGCCTGAACTCCTTGCTCAGTATCTACCATACGTAGACAAGCAGATTCCAAGCGCGATAATCTTCGCTCTTCTTGGTTTCGGTCTAGTTACAGGAATCGAAGCCCTAGGGAAAGCCCTCAGCAAGAAGTAAAAAGCAGTCGGCAGGAAGTAAAAAACTGCCCCGAATTCTTGCAAATCCGAAAAAAATCACTACCTTTGCATCCACTTTCGACAAAACCTCAGGGTGAGTTGAAAAAATACGGATCGGTTCGGTAGCTCAGTTGGATAGAGCAACAGCCTTCTAAGCTGTGGGTCTTGGGTTCGAATCCCAACCGAATCACGACCAAAGCAAAAGCGCTCAACGCAAGTTGAGCGCTTTTTTTGTGCGCCGCCGACCGTCGAAAGCTCGCTTTCGTAAGGGAGGAGGCTGCACAAAAACGGCATCTGCGCAAGCAGATCCGCTTTTGCTTTGGTCGTAAGATGCCCCGCGGAGGTCAGGGAAGTGGCGCCGCCAGGCGGCAAATCCCAACCGAATCATACTAAACAGCCTCTCAGATACCTGAGAGGCTTATTTTTTAAGATTTGCTCCAAATTTGCTCCAAAGCTTCCGTAATCTATTCTGCCATTTCGTCTTTATTGCTTGCTATACGCTATTCAATGCAAGAGTATCTTACATATCCAAATGGTAATTCCATAATTCTTCAATTTATTGGTATACTATATAATTCTAGTTAGTTCGCGATTTAATCAACCCCTCAAGTTGACAATAAGCTGCGGCCTGAAGAAGAAACCGAAAATCTCTTTTATCTACCTCAGCGATTCTCTTTTCATAACCTTCTTCCAGATAACGTGCAAGTCCATCAACATCAAATGCATCTGCGTAGAATGTGCGACATTCTCTTAATACATTATATGATTCGCCTTCAACAGCAAAGCCTCGGCGATGGTTTGATATATCAATATCAGCAAGTGTACCTAGTTGAAGATGTTTATGAATCAGGTCATACCTATATGTGAGTACGGCGTAGCAGAACTCACACTCATCTCTAGTATATCCTAACGACTCGAGTGTATCTATGTCTGCATCTAGAAGATCCTCCAGGTCCCAGAATTTGTCGAAGTGGGCACAATCATCTTGGTATGGCTCAAAATCAATCTCATCGTAGACAGTATAGGCATATTCGGATGCCCAAAAGTCCATCAGCTTTTTGCACTCCGCTTTCTGTTGCATCACAACATGCTGGAAACTTTCATTCCAAGAAGACACATCATCTAGAAGAATATAGTAGCATCGTGTAATCATTGATAGAGGCAATTTTGTTGCACATCCTCCTACATCTTCCAAGACTTTCTTATTAAAGAAACCAGATCGAAGGATTCTAATTGCCTCGTCAGCCATATTTTCCATTACACATGCGATAAGTCGTTCAGTATTGCGCTCTTTCATAATTCTGGGATTTAACTATTCCTCAAGGTCCGAAAAATCGTCTCTGAAGACATCCTCATAGTTCTCTGAGAATATCTTCTTCTCAGCCAACATGAATGACGGGATATCCATTATTTCAGACTTACAGTCTTCAATCTTTTCTTTAGTGATACTACAGCTCTCCTTTATATATGCCCGAGTGAGAATGTATTCCTCCATCCTCTTCCAAGAAAGATGTAACTGGTCACATATAAGTTCTGGTGCTCCTTGGTCAGGATGGAAATATACATAGTCAGCACCGATGCCTTTAATGTTTTTTCGGACCACACGTCTGTAATCATTCAGAACTTTCCAAGACTCAGGATTGGCTTCCTGCTCATCGAAGTTCATATAAAAGCCATACCACCTGAAAGGTTCGTTGTGCATACTGATAGATGCCACCTCATCAGTAATATCCATATAGAGGATATCTCCTTGTTTCTTCTCTCCTTGATGTAGCTCATACAGGGTAAGATGCTCGAAATATGCCTTATAAACATCCTTGAATTGCACCCCTTCGAAACTTCTGCCAAGCAAATTATAAATATTCTTTTGCTCATACCTCTTGTCCGCCAGGCGATAGATGGCTTTACTATGGTCACGGATAATCTTTCCAAGACTTATCCAATGATAATTATTTGCGTACTTTATAACTCG
>JAEIGA010010884.1_pt1 | contig 13794 bp, 15 predicted proteins | sample 9270691 | NCBI WGS metagenome assembly JAEIGA01 (sample SAMN17057246, study PRJNA624740) | gut metagenome | biome: biome; isolation source: fecal sample | host: Bos grunniens | place: China: Xizang | collected 2019 | reverse complement strand
TTATATTATGGCTTATGTAATTACTGACGAGTGCCTGTCCTGCGGCGCATGCGCAGCACAGTGCCCTGCTGAAGCTATTTCCATGGGCGATCTTCACTTTGAGATCGACGCTGAGAAGTGCCTGGAATGTGGTGCATGTGCGGCACAGTGCCCGGCTGAAGCAATCACCGAGGGTTAATTAGCTCAGAAAAAAAGACAGAATGGGCGATAAGGCAACTTATCGCCCGTTTTCATTATCACGTTATGAATACACAACTGACATTTACACAACTATGGGACGAAGGTCCCCGTTATACCGCCGGAGATGCTTTTCCACTCAGCACGGACTCCATCCTTCTTGCTGACTTCGTCCTCCCGAAAAAGCACTGCCGTCTGGCCGATTTCGGCTGCGGCTCCGGTATTCTGGGACTTCTGATAAAATACAGGGAACCCTCCGTCCGGCTGACGAACATCGACATTCAGCAGAACGCACTGGAGACCGCCCGGATCAACATGCGGGAAAACGGTCTGGATGCGGATGTGGAATACCACTGTGCCGACTTTCAGGATCTCCGTGGAGTGATCCCCGATCACAGTCTGGACCTCATCGTGTGCAATCCTCCGTATTTTTCCGCAGGCAGCGGAGAACTGTCACCGGATGAAACGCGCAAGGTTGCCCGTTCGGAAACAAACTGCACGATGGGTTCTCTTCTGCGGTCTTCGTCCGTATCCCTCCGTTCCGGAGGTCGGATCTGTATGGTACACCGTCCGGAACGTCTGACGGAGCTGATGACCGCCATGATCCGTTACCGTATCGAGCCGAAACGGATCCGATTCGTTCAGCACAGCATCCTTCATAAGGCAAGTCTGATTCTGATCGAGGGACGTTACGAGGGGAATCCCGGTCTGCAGGTCGATCCGGTCCTTGTGCTTCACGAGCAGGACGGGACCATGACCCCGGAAGCAAAACGGATCTATCATCAAGCTTAAGCGAGGTTGAAGAATATGCCCGGAACTTTATATCTGATCGGCACTCCAATCGGAAATCTGAATGATTTTTCTCCCCGTGCCGTGGAGACGCTTTTGTCTGTGGATTTCATCGCAGCGGAAGATACCAGAGTGACATTAAAGCTGCTGAACCATTTTGATATCCATAAACCTCTGGTCAGTTATTATGAGCACAACAAGTACGCCAGCGGTGAAAAGATCGTACAGCGGATCCTCGCCGGCGAGTCCTGCGGTCTGGTGACCGATGCGGGAATGCCCGCTGTCTCCGATCCCGGTGAGGATATCGTGCGGATGTGCATGGATCATCAGATTCCCGTCACCACCATTCCCGGCCCCACTGCGCTGATCACGGCGCTTGTCCTGTCCGGACTTCCCACCGGCAGATTCTGCTTTGAGGGATTTCTCTCCACCAACAACAAAAGCAGGCGGGAACATCTGGAAGAACTTCAAGGTGAAACCCGGACCATGATCTTTTATGAAGCACCCCATAAACTGCGCAAAACGCTGTCGGATCTTAAAGGCGCATTCGGGGACGAACGGCGCATCACTCTGTGCCGGGAACTGACCAAACTCCACGAGGAGGTTCTTCCCTTCTCTCTGTCCGAGGCTGTTCAGTACTATGAAGAGCATGAACCGAAGGGTGAATATGTTCTCATCATGGAAGGCCGGCCGGAAGAATCCGAACCCGTCATGTCGGAAGAAGACGCTCTGGCCCTCGTATCCCGATACCGGGCGGAAGGACGGTCTCTGAAGGAGTCCTGCAAACTGGCATCCTCCCAGACCGGTTATTCGAAAAACGAACTGTATGCTCTCGCTACATCAAAATGAACGAAAATGAAAAAGCCTGCCGGATCCTTCCGGCAGGCTCGTTTTTTGTCATGAGATTACATCTGACTGATCTTCTCTTTGCATTCGCGGCAAATATTCTTGGTCTCGTATTCCACAAGACCATCAGTTCCTCCACAAAAAACGCAGGATGGCTGGTATTTATGAAGAATGATGTTCGCACCATCGACATAGATCTCAAGGCTGTCTTTCTCTTCAATGTTCATTGTGCGTCTCAGTTCGATGGGAAGCACAATCCTCCCCAGTTCATCCACTTTTCTCACTATGCCAGTCGATTTCATGATTACTATCCCCTCCAAATCAGTTAAATCAACACACACATCTATATAATCTTAACTAAATATAGTGAAAAAAGCAAATTATATCGAGTTAATTTGATAACTCAATGATTCATAAAAGTGTCAAAAGCCACCAAAATATCCATTTTTTGGTATAATTTTGATGTTAGTTAAGAATTTTTAATAAATACGGGATCGCAAGAATGCCCGAATATCAGCTCTGATTTTTAATTGCTTCCGAAATCTTTTCAAATTCCATGGAGTGAGATGCCTTCACCAACACGATATCCCCTTCCATAAGGATCTGGTCCAGCCGGTCCAGCAGTTCTTCCTTCGTATCAAAGTGTTCTGCTCTGCCGCCGGCTTTACGGGCGCCCTCCGCGGTATGGACTGAGAGTCCCCCTACCGCCAGAACAAGCTCAGTACCATGCTCAACGGCATACGCTCCGACTTCCTCGTGCAGGGCATTTTCTTCCTCTCCAAGTTCAAACATGTCTCCCAGGATCGCGACATGACGACCGTCAAAGTGCTCCATGGAGTCCAGGGCGCTTTTGACCGATCCCGGATTGGCATTATAGCAGTCGTCGATGAGAGTCAGCTTTTCGGTGTGAACCACGTTGGCCCTGCGGCCCACCGTCTCGTAGGACAGCAGTCCGTTTTGGATCTCCTCATCCGACAGTCCGAACTGGAATCCCACGGTCACGGCAGCAAGAGCCGCATAGATGATATGGTTGCCGTATGCATGGACACGCACCGGCAGTGTACGCTCCCCGTTGGAGATCGTACAGGAGGTGTATTCTTCCGTCATCTCGATTTCGGATGCCCGCACCTTGCAGCGCAGTTCGGTTCCGTAAGTGACCTTATCCCGCTCTGCAGGATACTTGTACAGAAGATCATCATCTCCGTTGACGAGCATTACGCCTTCCGTCTGCATGTATTTGACCATTTCCGTCTTTGCCCAGAGGATCCCCTCCCGGCTGCCGAGATTCTCAAGATGCGCATATCCGATCACCGTGAATATCCCGATATCCGGCTGCGCCATCTGCGCAAGACGGGTCATCTCCTGAAAATGAGAGATCCCCATCTCGATCACGGCGACATCATGTTCCGGTTCGATGCGGAAGATGGTCAGCGGCACGCCAAGTTCATTGTTCAGGTTGGCTTCCGTTTTCAGCACCTTGAAACGGCTTTCAAGCACCGCGGAGACCATTTCCTTCGTGGTGGTCTTTCCCACGCTCCCCGTGATTCCGATCACCGGGATCGAAAGCGTATTCCGGTACCACGTGGCAAGCTCCTTCAGCGCCTGCTGTACATCCTCCACGACGATCATCGGCCGTGTCTCACCTGCCGGCACATAATTGCCGATGCAGCAGGACGCTCCCAGCTCAAAGGCTTTTCCGATGTAGTCATGGCCGTCGACCTTTTCCCCCGGAAACGCGGCAAACATGGAATCCTTCTGAACTTTGCGGCTGTCGATAACGACCGAGGTGACGACTCCATCGCCGTTTCCATGCATCTGACCATTTACTATTTGGGCAATTTCCGATACTTTGATAGCTTTCACTGATTGTATTTCCTCATTGATACTTCAATTATTTTTTCGCACAGATCCCCGTAGGAATATCCCGCCGCAGCGGCCTCCTGCGGTACGAGACTGGTAGGTGTCATCCCCGGAAGGGTATTGATCTCCAAAAACCAGAACTCACCGTTCTCATCATAGATGAAATCGGCTCGGGAATATACGTCCAGCCGCAGCAGATTAAAGACCTTCTCCGAGATGTGCCCCACCCGTTCCTCCGCCTCCGCGGGAATGGGAGCGGGAGTGATCTCGGTAGCGGCTCCTGCCTGATATTTGTTCTTATAGTCATAGAAGGAATCCTTGGGAATGATCTCGATACTGGGAAGCGCCTTCCCGTCGAGAACACCCACCTGGATCTCTCTTCCCTTGATATACTGTTCAATGACAACGTACTCGCTGTCACGCGCCACCGTTTTCAGGGCCTTCTTCAGATCATCCTCGGAATGAACGATGGAAACACCGATGCTGGATCCGGAATTGTCCGGTTTGACGACCAGCGGAAGCGTCAGATCCCGCAGTACCGCTTCAGCTGAGACCTTTCGGCAGCTGTAGGTCTTCCATGCCGCAGTGCGTATCTGATGCTGTGCAATGATCTGTTTCGTCATATCTTTATCCATTGCCACAGCGCTACCAAGGAAGCCGGAACCGGTGTAACGGATCCCGAGAAGATCGAATGCGGCCTGGACCTTTCCGTCTTCTCCGCACTGGCCGTGGAGTCCCATGAACACGATATCCGCCATCTGGCATACTTCGATCACACGATCACCGAAATCGCATCCTGTATCGATCCGTCGCATGGAACGGATCTCCTCCAGATCCGGCTCCTGCTCCGAGATGAGCATATCATTCAGCGGAGGAGGATTGTCGAAAATATCGTCCAGCGAGCCCTGCCAGTTTTCCAGTCCGAAATACATATCCACCAGAACGATCTGATGGCCGTTCTGCTTCAGGGTCTTGGCGATTCTGGTACCGGAAGAAATGGAAACATCTCTCTCGGGACTGAGTCCTCCGCACAATACAACTATTTTCATCGAGTTCGACTCCTTTGAAAAACATTATGTAAAGTATACCATAGGGATTGTTTCGGTTCAATTCACACAATGCCCTTTAATTTCCCGTCAAAGGCGCAGTTTTTTGCCAATTTGATCATTATTCTGCCGGAAACGGCAAGGGAGAACACTTTCTGATCACCAACGGCAAAACGATATACATCTTTCCTTTTTTATGATATACTGACATGAATTGTTTAAAAGGAATGATACATCAATTTATGAATTATGTGGTAATTGATCTTGAGTGGAACCAGGCCATGAGTTCCAAAGCCGCGATCTTCAACAAACTTCCTATCCATCTGCGGGGCGAGATCATTGAAATCGGTGCCGTGAAACTGGATGAGAATTTCAGACCCGGTGAGGAATTCACCGTGGATGTCCGTCCCATCTATTTCAAACGGATGCATTACAAAGTTAAGAAGCTGACCGGGTTCGATGCGGAACGACTGTCCCACGACATTGCCTTTGAGGATGCGTTCCAGCAGTTCCGGGAATGGTGCGGTGATGATGTCACCTTCCTCACCTGGGGCTACGATGATCAGGGCATCATGGAGCAGAACATCATCATCCACGATCTGGACTGGGACTGGATCCATGAATGGATCAATCTTCAGCTGATCTACAACAACCAGACCGGCGGAGACAAGAACCAGAAGTCTCTGTCAACTGCCATGGAACACTTCGGCATCGAGCAGACCCGTGTCGCTCACGACGCACTGGGAGATGCCTACAACACCGCTCTGATCTGCACCCATCTGGATCTTGCCTTCGGTATTGAGCACTATGATGAGGCGAAGCGGATCCTCTCCTCTGCAAAACCAAGCAGCGGAGGCAATGAGCGGGAACCCATCGAGCATATCGTGTTTCCCGGTTATTACAGCAAATCGGACGCATTCGCCGATGACGGTCTGATCTCCATCCCCTGCCCTGCATGTCAGAACGAGATGACGCATCTGCGCTGGATCAATCAGGGCGATCAGCGATACATGAACCTGTATACCTGTCCGGAGGACGGAAAATATCTGGTCCGTGTCAAATTCCGCAAGATGGATGATGACTCCTGGGTCGCAAACCGCCTGATCTATGAGGCAGATCCCAAGCTGATCGAATTCTATAAAGCCAAGGCTACACAGGCCAGAAGGCACGGCAGAGGCCATTCCAAGAAAAAATCCATTGCAGCAAATGTATGAGAAAAGCACGTTTCAGAATCTGAAACGTGCTCTTTTTATTATTTAGATTCAAAATAGAGGCGTGTCTCCTCCGCATCCCGGCGGATCTGTTTCGAAAGCTCTTCAAAATCGGAAAACTTCCTCTCTTCCCGGAGATGTTTATAAAACTCCACCCGGACGGTTCTCCCGTACAGGATCTCGTCAAAATCCAGGATATAGCTCTCCACACTGACGGATTTGGTCTCGCTGACCGTAGGCCGGATCCCGATGTTCGTTACCGCGATATGACAGCTTCCGTCATCCAGATGGACCTTCGCGGCGTAAACACCGAATCGCGGAATGATCACTCCGCGCGGGAAAAACATATTGATCGTCGGTGTACCCATTTTGGTCCCGAGTTTAAATCCGGTGTGAACCGTATCCGTCAGACTGTGAGGATGGCCCAGATACTCGTTGGCCTTTTCCATCTCACCGTTCTCGATCAGTTCCCGGATATAAGTGGAACTGACAACGATCCCGTCCTTGGTCACAGCAGGGATCACATCGCAGCCGATCCCCAGTTCCTCGCAGTATCCGCAGAGTCTCTGGGCATTTCCCTCCCCGCGGTCGCCGAAGGTGAAGTCATGGCCTACCACGATCCATGCGACATTCAGTTCCCGGATGATACTGTCCACGAACTGCTTCCACGGCATATGCATGATCTCTTTATTGAAGTGGATAAATACGACGTCCTCAATGCCAAACAGACGGCTGATGATCTCTTTCCTTCCGGCATTGTCATTGAGAAGCGGAACTTCATGTCCGTGTACGAGAGTATCCGGATGGACGTCAAAAGTTAATACGGAAGGCAATGCACCGATCTGTTCCGCCACATCACAGGTGCGGCTCATCAGCGCTGCGTGACCGATATGGACACCATCAAAAAAACCTAATGCGATTGCCCTCTTCTGCTCATTCATGATTCAGACCTCAAAAAAATTCTTTATGGTTGTGACCTGGCCGTCCGACACACGGCCCAGCATCAGAAAATCTCCGTTCTGTGAATAGAAACGATAGATTCCTTCCTGCAGTGTTGTGGAGTTTTTCCCGCCGTTACGGATCACTTTTTCCTGGTTGAGTGTGACTGCGGTATCGGGATACTCCTGAAACAGGCTGTCCAGCGGAAGCAGATGCTGTTCCGGCGCCGCCTGGATCTCCTCAATGGTATGGCTGTCCTCAATGGTGAATGCTCCGGCACGGATCCTTCTCAGGCTGTTCATACAGGCACAGGCATTCACCGCGCTGCCCAGATCTTCACACAGTGTCCGGATATAGGTTCCCTTGGAACAGACAACATCCAGAGTATATTTGTTCCCGTCTTCCGGTCCGATCTCCAGTTTGGAGATGGTGACCTTTCTCGGCTTTCTCTCCACCTGCTGACCCTGGCGGGCCAGTTCATAGAGTTTCTTCCCGTTTACTTTCAAAGCGGAGTACATGGGAGGGATCTGCGTGATCTCCCCCCGGAAACGGGACGCTACTTCTTCCAGCTGATCCCGGGTGGGAACCGCATCCGATTCCTCCAGCGTGTTTCCTGTAATGTCCTGAGTATCCGTTTTCCTGCCGAACAGGATCTCCGCCAGATACTCTTTTTCGTCGGACTCGGCGAACTCAACCGCGCGGGTGGCTCTCCCGATGAACACCACAAGAACGCCGGTGGCCATGGGATCCAGTGTCCCGGAATGCCCGATCCGCCGTTCCCGGTAGATTCCCCGGAGTTTTCCCACCACATCGTGGCTGGTCCAGTCCTTCGGTTTATCGACGATTACGATCCCGTTCATGGCAGTTTCGGTTCCACGGCTCGCAGGATCCGGCTCTTTGCCTCCTCCAGACTGCAGTGCATGGTGCATCCGGCAGCCATGGCATGACCGCCGCCGCCGAACTCGGAACAGATCTCGGAAACATTGACCGAGCTGGAAGACCGGAGAGACAGTTTGCTTACATGATCGTCCACCTCACGAATGGTGATGCAGACCACGGCCTCTCTAGCTCTTCCCGCCAGATTGGCAAGATCCGAGCAGTCATCTTCCGTGGCTCCGGCGCGGTCCAGCATCTCCTGAGAGACGACCGCCACCGAAACGCGGTGATCGAAATGAAACGTCATGGTGGAATAAATCATCCCCTCCAGGCGAAGACGTGCAACGGATGTCTTCCGGAACAGCAGCTGATTCAGGGAATCCAGCTGTGCTCCCGCATCCAGCAGTCTTGCTGCCGAACGGAAGGTATCGCTGTTGGTGTTGGAATAGCAGAAGCAGCCCGTATCCGTCGATACGGCGATGTACAGAAGCTGAGCCTCCTCATAATCCGGACCGCCCAGCAGCTCCGTGATCACATCCAGAACGATCTCCCCGCAGGAAGCGCGCTCCGAGATCACACAGGACTCCTCTGCATAGCGGGAATTGGACGGATGATGATCAATGCAGAGATCCACCTTCCATTCCCCGTCTCCGATCAGCATCTGCTCGGATGCCACATCCACGGAGACGATGGTCTGTGCCGGATATCTCTCCGGTGCAAAATACGGCTCCACAAACGGACGGAGAGTATCCGTGGCTTCTTCATTGGGAACCATCCATGCGCTCTTCCCCATCCGCTTCAGCGCATGGACAAGGGCGGCACAGCTTCCCAGCGTGTCGCCGTCGGGACGGACATGGGACAGGACCAGAAATCCGTCATTGTTTTTTAAGTACTCCGCACATTCACGAATCGTCATGCTGTTCCTCTACTTCCGGTTCCTGCTCAGAACTGAGCTGATTGATAAGATCGTTGATATGAGCTCCGTACTCGATGGAATGATCCACTTCAAACACAAGCTGCGGCACGTTGCGGATCTTCATCCGGCTGCCGAGCTCACGGCGCATCCAGGGTGCGACGGATTTCATTCCCTTGCGGAATTCCTTTTCGTCTTTCATCCCGTATACCGACAGCCAGATCTTTGAAAACTTCAGATCCCCGGTCGTCTCCACACGGGTGACGCTGACCATTCCCTGCTGAACACGGGGGTCTTTCACCTCCCGCAGGAGCTGGGCAATGACATACTGTATATCATCATTGATTCTTGCAAGTTTATTGGAAGGCATAGGATCCTCCTTCTGTAAGTAGGCGGGCGCATCGGTAGCAATGCGCCCGCTTCATGGTTTCGGTTCTTATCGTTCGATCTCCTGCATGACGAAGCACTCGATAACGTCGCCGACTTTGACATCGTTGAATTTATCGATCTGCATGCCGCATTCATAGCCGTCCTGTACTTCCTTCACGTCGTCCTTGAAACGGCGGAGAGAAGCCAGTTCGCCCTCATGAATGACGATATTGTCGCGAAGCAGTCTGACCTGGCAGTTCCGCATGATCTTGCCGTCTGTGACGTAGCAGCCTTCCACGGTGCCGATCTTGGAAACTTTATAGGTCTGCCGAACCTCGGCGTGACCGATGATAACTTCTTCATATTTCGGAGCGAGCATGCCCTTCATGGCAGCTTCGATCTCATTGATGCAGTCATAGATGACACGGTACAGGCGGACGTCCACTTTGCTGCGGGCTGCAGATTCGCGGGCAGCATTGTCCGGCCGGACATTAAATCCGACAATGATCGCGTCGGAGGTGTCTGCCAGCATGACATCAGATTCGTTGATGGCGCCGACTGCGGCGTGGATCACGCGTACCTGGACCTCCTCGTTGGAGATCTTCTCCAGAGACGCCTTGACCGCTTCCACGGAACCCTGGACATCGGCTTTGACGATGACATTGAGGTTCTTCATCTCGCCGGCCTTGATCTGGCTGAACAGATCTTCCAGCGTTACTTTCTTGCTGCTGCCGGCACCGGCATTCTTCTGCTCATTGCGGCGCTGTTCTGCCAGCTCACGGGCCATGTGCTCGTCTTCTACGACGTTAAAGGTATCGCCCGCATTGGGAACCTCGGAAAGGCCTGTGATCTCGACCGGAATGGACGGGCCGGCTTCCTTCACGGGATTGCCCTTGTCATCCATCATGGTACGGATTCGTCCCATGGCGGTTCCTGCGATGATCAGATCGCCCTGACGCAGAGTACCGTTCTGAACGAGAACCGTGCTGACCGGGCCTCTGCCCTTGTCAAGACGGGCCTCGATCACGGCACCCTTGCCGAGACGGTTGGGATTGGCCTTCAGTTCCTGTACTTCCGCCAGAACAACGAGGTTGTCCAGCAGATCATCGATGCCGTCACCGGTCTTTGCGGAGATGGGACATACGATGGTCTCGCCGCCCCATGCCTCGGAGACCAGATCATATTCGGTCAGCTGAGTCATGACACGGTCCGGATTGGCACCCTGAACATCCATCTTGTTGATCGCAACAACGATGGGGATGTTGGCTGCCTTGGCATGGTTGATGCTTTCAATGGTCTGCGGCATGATGCCGTCATCAGCCGCTACCACCAGAATGGCGATATCCGTGATGAGAGCACCGCGGGCACGCATGGAGGTGAACGCTTCATGGCCCGGGGTATCCAGGAACGTAACGGGATTTCCCTTTACGTCCACGGTATATGCGCCGATAGCCTGGGTGATGCCGCCGGCTTCCCCTGCGGCAACGGAGGTGTTCCGGATATAGTCCAGAAGGCTGGTCTTACCATGGTCAACGTGGCCCATGACCACGACGACCGGAGCGCGCGGAAGCAGATCTTCCTCATTATCCACATGATCGTCGATAAGTTTCTCTTCCACGGTGACCACGATCTCGCGCTCGACCTTGCATCCCATCTCCATGGCGACGAGAGCCGCAGTATCATAGTCGATGATCTCGGATACGGAAGCGAAAACGCCTTCCTTCATCAGAGACTTGATAACGTCGGCGGCGGTTCTCTTCATGCGGGAAGCAAGTTCTCCCACGCTGATCTCATCGGGGATAGACACCTTGACCGGCTGTTTCTTCGCGATCTCCAGCTGAAGTCTCTGCATTCTCTGCTTCTCTTCCTGGCGGCGCTTCGTGGAGTTGGCCTGCTGCTGGTGCTGTTTCTTGTTGTTTCCGATCTTCTGCTTGCCGCCGCGGCGGAACTGAGAATCCCGGCGCTCATCACCGGTGCTGGCCATATTATCGAATTTCTCATCGTATTTGTCGATATTGATGGAAGCACTGCCTCTGGTATCGACAACACGTTTCTCTGCCTGTTTGCGGGGCACATGCGGTTTGTCCTTCTTCTCCTTGGCCGGAGTCGGTGCCGGAGCGGGAGCAGCCGCCTTATCGCCTTTGGCGGAAGCGGTGGAAGCAGCTTTCTTCTCCGTCTTCTCCTTGGCGGGTTCCGCCTTGGGCTTCGCTTTAAGAAGCTCTTCCAGATTCTCCACCTGGTTGTTCTGGGTCAGGCTTTCAAATATAAGGTCAAGTTCAGGAGTCTCCAACACCTGCATATGATTCTTCGGTGTGGTGGCATACTTAGTGAGTATTTCACTGATATCCTTTGAAGTGAGATTAAAGTCCTTCGCCACCTCGTGGACTCTGTATTTAATAAGCATTGCCATATCATTTCCTCCTATTCTTCCTGCTGCTGATCAGTTTCTGTTTCTCTGACAGCTCCGTATACCACTGCGTATAATCCTGACGATCCGGATATTCCTCGGACAGTTTCTGCAGCATTGCTGCTGCAAAACCGAGATCCGTGATGCCGACGACTGCGACATTGTCTCTTCCGATCGCATGGGAAAACACTTCCTTTTCCCATGGCGTGATGACCACAGGGATGTGATGTTCCGAAGAGACGGATTCTATTTTCTTGATTGTGTTTCCGCCGGAATCCGATGCCATCAGCACTGCTTTCACTTTCCTGTTCTGCACTGCCGACGTGACCGCCATATCTCCGACTTCCAGTTTACCGGCCCGGCGTATCAGGCCGAAAAACTTGGTCGATTCCTCTGTCATTCAACATTCTCCATCTGACTGCGAAGATCCCGGATGATCTCATCCGATACCGGAACTTCCAGTGCCCGTTCCACGGCTTTGGATTTCAGAGCCCGTTCCAGACACTGTACATCACAGCACAGATATGCTCCCCGTCCGGGCAGTTTCCCCTTGAAATCCAGGCTCAGGGTTCCCTCTGCCGAACGCACGATACGGATCAGCTCTTTCTTTGGTTTCATTTCGCGGCATCCCAGGCACTGCCGCATGGGGATCTTTTTCGGCATTGTGGATGCCACCTTTCATCAGTTTATCAGTAAGCTTCCGATTCCGGTTTGATATCGATCTTGTAACCGGTAAGCTTTGCCGCCAGACGGGCATTCTGTCCTTCCTTGCCGATTGCAAGGGACAGCTGACTGTCGGGAACGACAACTCTGCAGCTGCGTCCGTCCTCCATCATGGTGACGGAAATGACTTCCGAGGGAGAAAGTGCTGCTGCGATATATTCTTCCGGATCATCGGAGTACTTGATGATGTCGATCTTCTCTCCGCCAAGCTCATCCACGATGGATGCCACACGGCCGCCCTTGGGTCCGACGCATGCGCCGATGGGATCCACATCCGGCTCATTGGAATACACCGCCATCTTGGTGCGGTTTCCTGCCTCACGGGCGATGGAGCGGATCTCCACGGTTCCGTCATAGATCTCGGGAACTTCCAGCTCAAACAGACGTTTGACAAGGCCCGGGTGCGTCCGGCTGATCAGGACCTGCGGTCCCTTGGTGGAATTGCGTACTTCCACGATATAGACTTTGATGCGGTCGCCCTCATACAGTTCTTCCGTGGGGACCTGCTCGTTGGTGGTGAGCATGGCTTCGGTGAACTCGGAATTGGAGCTGATGCGGATATAGACATTGCCGTTGCGCGGTTCCACACGGGTCACGATACCGGTGAGGATCTCATGCTCCTTGGAATTGAACTCATCATAAATGATCCCGCGTTCCGCTTCCCGGATGCCCTGAATGATGACCTGCTTCGCGGACTGTGCGGCGATACGTCCGAATTTCTTCGTTTCCACGGGAACGTTGACGATATCGCCAACCGCTGCGCGACGGGTGATCTTCTTGGCTGCTGCAAGATCGATTTCCGTATTGGGATCTTCCACTTCTTCCACGACGGTCTTATGCACGACCATGGCGATGGTCCTTTTCTCTTCGTCCAGAATCACTTCCGCGTTCTCGGCACATTCCGGATTATCACGCTTGAATGCAGTAAGCATCGCCTGATTGATCTTGTCGAACATGTACTGTCTGGGGATTCCCTTTTCTCTTTCGATTTCTTCGATTGCGTCAAAAAATTCTGCGTTCATTTTCCAATTTACCTCTCGTTATATTGACAGGTGCAGTCTCACCTGCGCGCATTCCTTTTTCGTCAGTTCCACCGTTTCGTTCGGTGCTGCAACGACCACCGAACCGTCCCGGTACTCTTCCAGTTTGCCGATCAGTGTTTTCTGTCCGTTACGCGGCTGGTACAGACGGACCTCCACTTCTTCTCCGATGCATTTCTCAAAATGCTCCGGACGGGAAAGGACCCGTTCCGCTCCGGCGGACCCGACTTCAAACACATAACTGTCCGGAATGGGATCTTCCTCATCCAGGACAGGATCCAACGCTCTGCTGACCGCTTCGCAGTCATTGATGCCGACGCCGCCATCCTTGTCGATGTAAACCCGGAGATACCAGGTACCGGCTTCCTTCACGTACTCCACATCCCAAAGATCGCAGCCGTTGGCCTCTACGATGGGACGGGCCAGTTCCGTGACCTTATCCGTAATCTTGCTCATAATTCACCTTTTTGTTCTTATCGTTTTTCAACAAATAAGAGTGGGCCGAAGCCCACTCTCAAATTACTTACATCTTAACGCTGACATAATATCACTGTGTATCACGGAATGCAAGCTTTTTTCCCTGTTTTCCGCCTGTTTT
>JAEIGA010010883.1_pt1 | contig 13795 bp, 13 predicted proteins | sample 9270691 | NCBI WGS metagenome assembly JAEIGA01 (sample SAMN17057246, study PRJNA624740) | gut metagenome | biome: biome; isolation source: fecal sample | host: Bos grunniens | place: China: Xizang | collected 2019 | reverse complement strand
TGGAATGTTTTATAAAAGAACCCAGCACGCATATCCGGATTCCGACTTGATTAATGGATCGGAACTAAAGAACATCATTGGAGTCACGGCAATGGCCGTTTCGAAGGCTAAGGCGAGCGGCCGACTTGACACATTCGAAAATTCGAAGGGGAAGGAATGTTTTCACAGGGAAATCTCGCCTAAACAGTTTTTCCAAAAGAGGGACCGCCGCCACATTACGACGCCAACGCGAGCTCAGATGGCTGCTGGATTCGATAATATGACAGCTCAAGCTGTCGCGCACCGTAAAGAGTTCGATGTAGGCTTCGGAATGCCTATTCCCGGTGTTAGCGATATGGACCCGCTTGATTTTGGCGAGGCTCTTGCCGAACGTGCAGATTTGCAAACGTCAAAGAAGAAAAAAGAATTCTACCAGGCGCGTCTGATGAAGCTCAAGGCTGCCGAAATGGAGGGTCGTCTTGTTCCGAAGCAACAGGCGGCGATTGTGGCTTATCAGATTGGGGCCAATGTCCAGGACAAGATTATGACTATTTATTCGCGTCTTGCCCCGGAAATAGTTGGATACTTTAAAGAACAAATGACCAATGCCGGAATCGATTCCGAAAAAATTGCCGTGATTACGGGTGATGCCGACCATTGTGTCGGCGAAAAGATTCGTAAGGCTTGCCTTTCTGCACTGCGCGACTTGACCGAAAAGACTGAGGAAAACATCCTTGATGGATGATTCTAACGAAATAATATCGCCTGCGCTCCAGGCGAATATCGACCACGTGGCAGAAAACTTGCTCGCGGGTCTTCGACCGCCGCCTGACATGACCATTAGCCAGTGGGCTGAAAAAAACAGAATATTGGCAGGCTCTGCTTCGAGTGAACCTGGCCGCTGGAGCAACGCCCGAACGCCGTACCTTGTCGAAATCATGGATGAACTCTCGCCGCAAAGCTCCGCGACGGATGTCGTTTTCATGAAGGGCTCGCAGATCGGCGGCACCGAAGTTCTTATCAATACCGCGCTCTACTACATCAAGCATTGCCCGTCGCCAATCGGCCAATTTCAAACCACAGAACAAACAGCGAAGCGATTACTGAAGCAACGCGAAATTCCTGCGTTTACAGCGATGGGAATGAACGACCTGTTCTATGGCGACGAAATGTATATCAAGGAATTCCCTGGTGGAATCTTGACAACCGGCTGGAGCAATAGCCCGTCAAATTTCCGTTCGGCACCGTTCTGCATTTTGCTTTGCGACGAACTTTCGGAATGGCCCGACGATTGCGGTGGCCAGGGTGACCCGTGTGAACTTGCGAGACGGCGTACAACGAACTTTCCGCGTCGCAAGCTGTTCTGGAATTCGACTCCTGGAATCGAAGGCGAATGCCGCATCACGAAGATGTTCGAGCTTGGCGACCAGCGTCATTTCCAGGTGCCGTGCCCGCATTGCGGCGTGTTGCACAAGTGGGAATGGGCGAATATCGTTTGGGATGTTGATTCTGGCGGTAAGAATCTTCCGCATACCGTGCGGATGAAGTGCCCGCATTGTAACGAAGAATATGGTGAGTACCACAAAACCGAAATGATGAATTTGGGGCAATGGGTCCCCGAAAATCCGGATGGCCAGTATCCGAGTTTCCACATCAATGCGCTCTATTCTCCTTTGGGCTGGTATTCCTGGGAAAACGCAGTCCGCGATTTTCTGAAGTCAAAAGGCGATGTGAACAAGATGAAATCGTTTACCAACAATGTGCTTGGCGAACCTTGGAGTCTTGAAGGCGGAAAAATCGTTGATCCGAATGGATTGATGAGCCGCTGTGAAGAATACGATGCCGAAGTTCCGGACGGCGCTGTGGTTTTGACTGCGGGTGTTGACGTTCAGGATGACCGTCTCGAAGTCGAAGTGGTGGGGTGGGGGCGTGGCCTCGAAAACTGGGGAATCACGAACAGGATTCTTGTCGGGAATCCGTCGGAGCAGGCTGTTTGGGATGCTCTCGATTCTGTCTTGATGGCGTCTTATGGCAATTCTTTGGGCGAAAATCTGTATGTAGCGGCGACTCTAATCGACTCGGGCGGTCACCATACAGACGATGTGTACCGTTATGCTGCAAAGCGTGAGCGCAGGAATGTGTTTGCCTGCGTCGGTAAGGCGGGCCTTGCGCGACCGCTGGTGACTAGACCGCAAAGGACAAAGAAGAGCTTGGTTTGGAATGCGTCTCTTGTTACTGTTGGCGTTGATATTGCGAAGGATCAGTTCTACGACATGCTGTCCATCGAAACGCCGGGCCCGGGCTATTGCCACTTTCCTGCGAAGCCCGATGAATACACGGGCGAATTCTTTGCACAGCTTACGGCTGAAAAGCGCTACAAGAAATGGGTGCGCGGCTCCCAGGTATGGGCGTACAAGAAAATTCGACCGAGAAACGAAGCTTTGGATAAGCGGAACTATGCTCGTGGTGCGCTCAATGTGACCGGAATCGATGTCGACAAGTTTGCTGCCGCCGGCCGAAAATTTTTGCGTAACGTGAATGTGCCGGTTCAGAGAAGGTCTGGGTTTAGAACTTTATCAGGAGGTGTGAAATTATGAGTGTTGTTAAATGCGACTTGAAAAATCTTTCCAAGGTTTTGGAAAAAGAGATCCGAAAAGACCTGAAGCAAGTAAAGTTCGCCGCGTCTGTAGCGCTGAACAATACGGCGTTCAAGGCCCGTTCGAACCTTATTGACGAATACAAGAAAAGCTTTACTGTCAGGAATACGAATTTGCCTAAGGCTGTTACTGTCGAGAAAGCAACAAAAGAAAAGCTTCAGGCGAAAGTGTCTTTCCCGAAGGACTGGATGTACATCAATGCCAAGGGCGGTAAAAAAGAGCCCGAACACAGCAAAGTGCTTATGGTGCCGCTAAAAAATGGCGGTCTGAAGGATTACAGGACCCAATCCGGAAAAATCAAGCAGTCTAAAAAGCCTGGCAACCTGCTCAAATATGCCGATTCGCACCCTCTGAAAACGAGGGCCCATGTCGCGAACCCGCATCCGTTCGTTATGAATAACAAGAAGGGCCAAACTATGATTGCCGTTCGTGACAAGGCGAATAGAAAAGAATTGAAATTCTTGTATGTCGGCGTTCCGACGGCGGATGTCAAGAAAAGATGGGATTTCGAAAAGATTGTCCAGGATACAGCAAAGAAGGAATTGCCCGGCCGGTTTGACGCGGCGTTTAAAAAGGCCCTGGCTACAGCGAAATAGCCTAAAAATAACTTGTGTCAAAATAGCCCTTTTGCTCTTGCAATGGGGCTATTTTATTGCTATGCCTGTTTTCCCGGTAGAACTTTGCCGCCAAATGGTGGCGGAATACTCTTCGGCACTCTCTGCGGTGCTGAAGTCCCAGTCGTATTCTATCGGTGGCCGTGTGATGACGAAGGCCAATCTTGCCGAAATCCAAAAAGGGCTCGATTTGTGGTGCAAAAGGCGCGATGCGGCTGAAAGCGGAACAAGTTCGAATGGTCGTCCTAGAACTCGGAGCGTGATTGCGCATGTCTAGGGCTATGCTTGGATATGGTCAGCGCGGGGTCGCGTGGAAGGGTGCTTCTGATGTAACTGAAGCCCTTAAGACTTTTTTTGTGTCGAAAGGATCTGCCGACCGCGATCTTTCTGCTGACCGCGAAACAATTGCTCTACGTGCTCGAAATCTGTATCAGAATTCTGCGTTTTCGGGGGCCCTCATCAATACATTGGACATCAATGTAGTCGGGACCGGCTTGAAATTGCGTCCTGTGATTCCTTGGGAACTCCTTGGCGTAAAGCGCAAAGATGCCAGAGCCTGGGAAAAGAAGGCGCAAACCCTATTTGAAGTTTGGGCGTCTTCGAAAAAATGCGATACCGAGAAAAAGGCTGATTTTCACGAATTACAGTCTCTTGCACTGAAAACTCAGCTTGTGACTGGAGATGTTTTCGCGCTTACACAGTATGACCGAAAGGCGAATCCTTTCGGACTTCGAATTAAGTTACTCGAAGCTGACCGTTGCCGTAATCCGTTCGGTCAATTTGACAATCAGTATCTTGCCCAGGGTATCGAGGTGGACAAGAACGGCGCTGCCGTGGCGTACCACTTTACAAAAGTGCCTCCGTTCAATCTCGATGATTTTACTGACGCGCTCAAGACGGTACGCGTGCCTGCGTTTGACTCGTTCGGCTATCCGAACGTGATTCATTGCTTTACTGCAGACAGAACTGACCAGCGTCGCGGCATTTCCGCGATTGCTCCGATTATTAGCCAGGTAAAGCAGCAAGAACGCTACCAGGATGCAGAGTTGATTGCTGCGGTGGTGAGCGCTCTGTTCACCGTGTTTTTGGAATCCAATAATCCGGACGAAGCTCCTGAAATGGACAGCGATGTTCCGAAAGAGGAAAGGGTTAGCGGTCAGAATGGTCCTAAGGCTCCAATTGAAATGCGGCCTGGATCTGTTGTCGAACTGCCTTACGGTTACAAGATTAGTCAGGCGAATCCGCAAAGACCGAATGTGAATTATAAGCCGTTTGTGGACTCGATTTTCTGTGAAGCTGCTGCGCGTGTCGGCGTGAGCTACGAAGTCGTGCTCAAGCAGTTCAGTTCGAGCTACAACGCAGTCCGAGCGGCTTTGCTCGAATCTAAAAAGACTTATAACCGCATTAAGAAAAATTTTGTTGCCGACTTTTGCCAACCTATCTACGAAAAGTGGCTTTACCAGTCTGTGCTTACCGGAATTGTCGATGTTCCTGATTTTATGTCGGACGAACTTAAGGCTGCGATGTGGAGTCGCTGTAAGTGGGTTGGTGATTCGGCGTTCCTGCTTGATCCGTTGAAAGAAACACAGGCGATGAAAATGCAGGTTGATGAACAGATGATGAGCCGAAGCGAAGCGGTTACATCTGTTACCGGCGGCTCCTATGACCGCGTGACGAATGAACTGGAAGAAGAAAAGGAAATGCGCGAAGAACGTGGGCTTCCGGAACCGGGTGCAGTCAACAAGACTGAAAGTGTCAGTGTTGCGACCGTCGAAAACAACGACGATAAAGACGATGAGGATAAGTGATGAATTTTTTGAGTAAGTTCTGCGGTTCTAAGTTTGCGATGCGCTCTGAAGATGCTTCTGTTCTGGCGTCAAGTCGTTTGCGTTTTTCTGAAGATGAAAAAGGAAGATGGACTTTCAGGAAAGCAGATGGTGAGCTGAACCTTGTCAACAATGTCACCCGCCGTGAAGACGGTATTGCCGTAATTCATGTTGACGGGGCTCTTGTATACCGTGGCGACGAAGAAGCTTATTTTTGGGGGCTTGATTCGTACAATTCCATCGAAGCTGCGTTTGATGAATGCCTGAATGATGACAGCGTACTCGGTATTGTCTTTGACATCAATTCTCCTGGTGGAGAAGTGAATGGATGCGCTGACCTCGGTAACAAGATTTTTGAGGCTCGCGGTTCGAAACCTTACGGAATTGTGGCGCGAACTGGCGGCTTGATGTGCTCTGCCGCTTATTGGCTTGGCTCTAGCTGTGAAAAAGTGTATTGCGCCGACAACGGAACGCTCGGTTCTATCGGTGTTCTGTGCTGCTTTACTAAGTGGAGCGAAGATATTGTTAAGACGCAGGTCGTTGTGTCTGACCTTTCCGAAAACAAGGCTCCTACACCGGATACTCCGGAAGGGCTCGCACAAATCAAGAAGGAACTCAACGACCTTGCGGCCGTGTTTATCGCGACTGTCGCACGAAATCGCGCTACAACTTACGAAGATGTGCTTGAAAATTACGGAAAAGGCGGTGTCTTTATCGGTAAAGATGCTGTAGAATCCGGCCTCGCTGATGGCGTTATTTCCCTTGATGCCCTTTGCGAAAAAATGACTAAGGGAAGTTTCAATAATGGAGGTGCCGTCATGGCGACTACCACTAAAACTGCTGAAGCTGGCAATGCTGGCGGCGCTGATATGGAAGCTGTAAAGGCCCAGGCTATTGCCGATTACAAGGCCCGTATCGCTTCCATCGAAGGCGTCTTTGCGGGGATGGATGTCTCTGCAGAAGACAAGAACAAGTTTATCGATGACGATTCGAAGACCGTTGCAGACGCTACTGCATTCGCTCTTGAAAAGGCAAAGGAAAAGATTGCCGCTCAAGCCGAAGATCTGAAAAGGGTTACGGCTGAACGCGATAACCTTCAGGCAAAAGTCAATGCGGCCCCGGCTGCAGACGCAAATCTTTCTGAAGCGCAAAAGCTTGCTATTCAGAAGGGTCTAGAAGCGGATTCTGCCGCCGCAAATGGCGTGCAGGGTAGTGCTCTTTCTGGTGAAGCTGCTGAAGATGCTGAAACGAAGGCTATTCACGAAGCTTTCGCTCGCGGAATGAAATAACAAGGAGTAAACGATGTATCATGCTCAAAATACTGAATACAATAAGCTTATCGCGGGCGATTACCCGATCGTTCGCGAGGCGGTGACCATTGCTGGCGCTGCCGAGCTTAAGGCGGGCACGGTTCTTGCATCCCACGGCGTTGCCGCTTCTGCTACCAAGGCCAAGAAGTCTGTGACTTTCACCGGTACGCCGGTTGCAAGCAAGACTATCAAGGTGGCTGTCGACGGCAACGAAGTGACTTACACGACTGCTTCTACGACTCTCGCAACCGAAGTCGCTGGAATCAAGGCCGCAATCAATGCCGACAACACTTTGAAAAACATCGTTGCGGCAACCAATAGTGATGGCAAGCTTTCTATCGAATGGAAGACTGCTGGCAAGGCTGGCAACGACATGGAAATCGTCGTTACTGTTGGCGATGGTGCTGGTGTTGAAGCCGGCGATGTTGCTGTTGAAGTTGTCGGCGAAGATGCCGGCGACGAACGTTTTGAAATCGTGGATTCCGGAAGCGGTACTGCCGCGCTCCAGGAACCGGCCGCTGTTCTTCTTGAAGATGCCGCTCCTGGCGAAACTAAACTCGCTGCGTTCTGTGGCGAATTCAACCAGGCTGAACTCATCTTCAAGGAAGGCCAGTCCATCAATAACTTTAAGGTTAAACTGCGCAAGATTGGCATCTTTGCCAAGGCTTGCATCTAAGGAGGTGTCAATATGGCTGTTACTGTTGACGTTACCGACGCCAATGAACTTACCCTTGCCGTGAATAATGACAAGGATTCCCGTCGTTTCCTTGCTTCTTTCTTCAAGCCTCTCGATCACCAGACGCGCGACATCATGATCGACTTCGTTGAAGGCTCCCAGACGCTTGCGCCGTTTGTCCGCGATGGCGATTCTGCCACCGTGTCTCACCGTGGCGGTTACAAGTCCCGTTTCGTTCATGCCTATGGCATCGAACTCAAGCGTCCGACTCATGCATTCGACTGTCTCAAGCGTCTGCCTGGCGAACAGCCGATTTATTCGGGCAAGGCTGTCAGCCCCAGTGTGCGTGCTGCAGAACTTGCCGGTCGTGATCTCAAGGATCTTAAGAACCGTGTCTATCGCACTGTCGAAAAGATCATCTCTGATGGCTTCTTCGGCGGTAAGTTCGACATTACCGACAAGGATGGCAAGAAGATTGATTCCGTTGATCTCGGCCGTTCTTCTTCCCACGTGCTGACGAAGGAATGGGGCGCAAGCTACGACGGAATTTCCACTGACCTCGATGATATGGCAACCCTTATCAACGAAGATTCCGGCTTGACCGCGACGGACGTTATTCTTGGCAAGACCGCTCATGCTAAGATTCTGAAGAATACCAAGTTCATGAAGGATTTGGATACGAAGAATCTTGACGGTGTTCGTGCTGCCATGAACTTCAAGATGGAAGGCATTGGTGCCCGTCTTGTTGGCGTCATTGGCGGTCTGCGTGTTTGGCGCTACGACGAAGTTTTCAAGAATGCTGCTGGCAACAAGGTGTCTATCATTCCGGCTAACGGCGTCCTCATGCTCAGTGACGAAATGCAGGCCACCTTGCACCGTGGTATCGTTGGCGACAACGATATCGGCTGGTTCGATGGTGAATTCGCTGCAGACACCTGGTACGAAAAGGACCCGTCCACTCAGTGGCTGCGTCTCCGTTCCGCTCCGCTTCCGATCTGCGAACAGATTGACGCAACCTGCGTGGCGACTATCGCCTAAGGAAATACGATGTCTTTCAAGGACGACCTCATGCAAGACCTCAACGATTCGTTCTTTAACGAGGACGAATTCGGCGAGGTCGTGACCCTGACTCGCAGTGGCGCAAGTTACCAGATGAAGGGATTATTTGATACGCCGGGGATGTCCGAAGATGTCGGTGAAGTTTCGGTGATTGCTCATTCTCCGCGTCTCTTTGTGCGGTCTTCGGATCTACCTGATTCGAAACCGCGCAAGGGCGACGTGTTTACGTTGGGCTCTACGCCTTTTCATCGTGCGATGAAACTTTCTGCTATTGATTTTGTGTTTGAAAAAGACGGTGTTGTCGTGTACCGCTTGGAGGAATCCAAATGAGTGGTTCTCCAAGAACGTTGAATTGCATCAAGGACTTTCGGCATGCTGTTGTTAATTCCTTGAAAGATGCGAATATTGCCGGCATTGGCCAAAATGTTTCCGCATCTCGCGAAATGAAGGCTTGGCCGGATGAAGAATCCTTCATCATTGTCAATATGCCTGGCGTCGATTTTGACGACAAGAGTACAAGTCCCCGTTTTTATTTTGCGAAATCGGAATTGCGTATCGATATCTATGCCAGATCTTTTTTGAGCGGCGAGAACGATATTGAAGGCGCTGATTCGATTTCTGACTTGAATGATTTTCTTGACGATACCATGCACGCTGTCGCTGCGGTAATTGACCCTTGCCCATATTGGAAAGGACCTTATCAAGGACTTGTAAGCAAGTGTGTGTTGCGTTCTTACACAAACAATCTTTCGGAGCGCTCGGAAACGACTAGAGGTGCTGCGACGATTACTTTTGAAGTTTCGTTCACTGCAAAGATAGATAGGACTGCGGCGACGAAGGAATGGCTGCGTGCGAACAATACGATTAAAACTGGTAGTCAGTCGATTGAATTTACAACTGAGCTGAGACCTGGTAATCAGGCCGAAGCCGAAACGGCGGATAATTCCGCAGGGAACTAAGAAATGAGTATTTCTTTTGAACAAATTCCTGCCGATAATTATGTCCCGATTTTCTCGACGGAATTTGGCGGATCCATGTCCGCCAAGTCCGGTGTGATTCCGTGGAAAAACTTGATTATCGGTCAACCGCTTCGCTCCAAGATGAGCGAAAACGGCTCCCTTACCCTCATTACCAGCGACGAACAGGCTGATGCCCTGTTTGGTTCTGGCTCTCAGCTTGCCTTGATGATCAAGGCGTTCCGCAAGAATACGAAGTCGAGCGAACTTTGGGCGCTTCCTGTTGCAGATGACTCTACTGCAGATGCTGCGTCGGGTACGCTGACTTTTGCGGTTGCAGGATCTGAAACCACTCCGAAACTTGCCGTCGGCGGTACTGTTCGCCTGATGATTTCGGGTCAGTCTTGCCCGGTGAACGTTTCTGCCGGCGATTCTGCTGCAGATGTTGCCACGAAGGCTGCTGCAGCAATTAACGCCAAGTCGAATTTGCCTGTGTCTGCGTCCGCTTCGAGTGCTGTCGTGACTCTTACGGCGAAGAACCTTGGTGCATACGGCAACGGTATCGACGTTCGCTGGAACCACAACCAGGGCGAAGTTCTTCCGGATGGCTTGAGTGTGACCCTGTCTGCGATGGCAAACGGCGGCGCTGACCCGCTTTTTGAAGATGCCAATGTCAAGGCAACTTGCGCCGGCAACTGGTTTAACATGATTGTCATCGGTTCTGCCGATACGGACAACGTCAACTACATTAAGGAAATGCTTGATGAACGCTGGACCGCGATTGTCCAGCAGACCGGCGTGATGTGCTTCAGCCTGAACGGTGGCTCTGAAGCCGATTTCACTGACAAGGCGAATGCGCTGAACTCCCAGGAAATCGTTCTCGCGGCTTTGCCGAAGTCGCCGACTTCCGGTGCGGAAAAGGCTTCAGCTCTTTTCGGTTGTGTTGCTCCGAAGGCTCTGAACGATCCTGCAGCTCCGCTTCACAACTATGCTGTCGCAGGTGTGGTGGCTCCGCGTCGTGATGACCGTGAAGATTTTTATGGTAACAACCGATTGCTTAAATCCGGATGCGCTTTGATGACTGCTGCTGATGACGGTAGTGTATTCACTAGCCGAATCGTGACGACCTACAAACGCAATTCCCAGGGCGTGCAGGACAAGAGTTACATGCAGCTCGAAACCGTGCTGACTCTCAGCTATTTGCGTTGGGACTGGAACAACTTCCTTGCGCTCAAGTATCCGCATGCCAAACTCGCCCCTGATGGTAGCAAAATTGGCGAAGGCCAGCAGGTGATGACTCCGTCGCTCGGCAAGTCCGAACTTGTGGGTCGCTACAAGTATTGGGAAGAAAAGGGATTGGTGTACGATAGCGAAGGTTTTGCCGAAGCGGTTGTCGTTCAGCTTGATCCTGACGATGAATATGCTATGAATTTCTTGATTCCGGCACACCTTATCAAGCAGTTCTTTGTTTCCAAATCTAAAATGCTTTTTGACTAAGGAGGGATGACAATGGACGAAATCGATGTTGTTGGTGGAGAATACGAATTCAAGATCAACGGTTTCAGATACAACCTTAAAGGCCATCCTGATATCGAGTATGGCGGAAAACATTACGAGGCTGTTATTGGCACTGGTGGTGTGCTGCATGGCTATAAGGCTGTCGGCGATAGTCCGAGCAAAATTACTGTCGTGTTGACCGACACTAATTCTCTCGACATTGTCGAGCTTCAGCATACCAAGAACGCCACTATTACGCTTAAGAAGCCCAACGGAAAGACGTTTGTCATGTTGAACGCCGGTTGCAATGCTCCTATCAAGGAATCTTGCGAAGAAGGCGAAGTGACTTGCGAATTTGCGGCCGGGCCTGCAGATGACCAAAAGTCGTAGATTTGATGCCTTATCTGCGACACTTCCGTACTTCCGGTTGAAGCGGTCCGGTCCAGCTTGATTGTCTTGGATCGGATTGTCCGGGGTCAGCACCCGGATACGGCTTATTTTCACAATATCCATTAAAGGAGTAAAAATATGGAATACACGTTAATTAAACCGGTAACGAAATCGAACGGCGAAGAAATCAAAACGGTTGAAATTCGAGAATCCTTTACGGGTCGAGATGTCAGGACCGTGTGCAACAGCAAAGGAGAAGGCGATGCGCAGGTGAAACTTGTCGTGTGCGCAACGGGCTTTTCTGACACATTTGTCGACAACATGGATGCCCGAGATGTTAATGCGATTTCCAAGATGGTAAAGCCTTTTTTCTCCGTTGGCGAAAACTAGGGCTAGATGCGGGATTTGCTTCGCTGGCTGGGGTTTTCCATTGGTCTTATGATCAGATAATGGCTCTTGATGCCGAAGCTTTCGAATACAGTCTGAATGCTGCAGAAGCGTTCGTTGATTCGCTTAAAACAAAAAAGTGACCTGTTTAAAGGTCGCTTTTTACGTTTATTCCAATTTGGAATAGTGTGAATCGTAAATTTTTGCTTATTGTGTTAAATTAATGCAATATTTTAGTATATATTATGGATAGAGGGCTGAATCATGGAAAAAGTAAAAGACATAAGACTTGGAATCGGCTTGAAGGCTTGTATTCCGTCTGTTCGCAAGATTTATGTTTTTTGCGCTTTGATTCCATTTATTCTTTTTTGGGTGGGTGTTCTTTCTCCGTTGTGGACTGACAATTTTGTCGTTTATGCGCTTGCCTTGGCACCGTACTATCTTTATGTGTATTACGTGAGCAATGACTGGATTGACAAAAAGCTTTTTATGACGGATGAAGGGTTGCTGGCTTCCAGGATTTGGAAAAATTGTGTTATCTTGTGCTCGGTTTTTTCGATATTGGCAATGTTCTTGTTGACTTCCGTGTGGGGGACTGTTTTGGGCTACCCGTGCCTGATGTTGGTCTTGAACGCCCCGATGGCGGCGGTAAGCATTTTTTACGCGAATGCCGCTAATGGTTTCCGGTACGCCAGGCCGTTGCCGTATTTTATTGCATAAAAAGTTGTGCCAAAATGAGTTGATTTTTTAAGCCGTGTGTTTATTTTTAACACATGGCTTTATTGAATGTATCGCTGAATTTGCTTTCCGGAAACTCGTTTATCAAGGCGGCGGGCGATGTGAAGGTGTTCAATAATTCTTTGGGCAAAACTGAAGGAATATTGGATCAAATTTCTCAAAAAGAACAGCGCCTGAAAAAGATTCAATTGCTGTCTGGATACAGTACGCTTATTTCCGGTTTTACGTCGGGAGTCAAGTCGGCTGTTGCTGGAATTGAGAATGTTATCAGCGCTGTTGAGGGCGTTGCTACCGAAGGCGACCGCATTGCGAAAACGTCTAGGCTTGTCGGCATGTCTGTCAAAGATTATCAAGCTTTTGACCAGGCCGCTCGACATGCGGGGATGTCCACCGAGGAAATGGATAACGCGCTGAAGCGATTCAACGTGAATCTTGGCAAAGCCCGCGCCGGCGATGCAAAATCGTTCAAGGTTTTTGATGCGATTCTTGGCGGGAAAAACATTTCCGATTTCAAGGATTCGACGTCTTTGCTGGCTGCGATTGCGGATGGCTATGAAAAGCTTGGGTCTGCCGAGCAAAAGGCGATGGTTTCCCAGGAGCTATTTGGAAAATCTGGTCTGAAAATGTCTGAACTGCTTAAAAATGGCGGTGACGACCTTAAGAAACAGCTTGAATCTGCCATTCCAGGGTTCTCTGACCAAGGTGCAAAAGATGCCGAGGCGTTTAATGATGCCTTGCAGGATATGCGCGGTACAATCAAATCGATAAAAATATCGGTCATGGAAGACCTTTTCCCGGTGTTTACGGATTTGTTCGGTACGGTCAAGGGTTATATCAAAGATAATGGCCCGAAAATTAAAGAACAGATCGGTTTTGTTGTTGGCAAGGTAGTCGACTTCGTGAAGGGTGTTTTGCCTTACATTCCTAAAGTCCTGAATGTTGTTGTAGGTCTTGTTGATTTGATTGGACCTGGAACTTTGGCTATTTTGGGTGGATTTACAGCGATATTGGGTGCCGTTTTGCCGTTGATACCTGCTTTGGGGGCAATTTCTACAGTTGTTTCCGGACCAATTCTGTTAGGTATTGGCGCTGCTGTTGTTGGTGTGATTGCCTGGAAAAAGGCTATTACGAGTGTGATAGATAATTTTGACATGCTTAAATCGTTTATTGTCGATGATGTATTGGGCGCTATTAAGGATTTTGGGAGCCAGTTTGTAGAAGTTGCCAAATGGATGTGGGGCGGGTTCAAGTCTGTCTTTGTTGATCCGTGGTGGAATTTCTTTACGGCGTTTCCTGGCGCTATTTCTGATTTGTGGGACGGGTTTAAAGCTGGCGTTTCCGAAATCGGTGATTTTCTTTACGATACTTTTGTTGGCAGCGCTAAATCGGCTGTTTCCGGAATAAAGTCTGTCGTAAAAGGTATCCCCATTTTAGGTAATCTGTTCGGCGATAGCGACGAGGACCGAGCTTCGCTTAGGAACGTGTCTTCGCCTTCTGCTTCGGGTGTACAGTCTCTCGGGGCGTCTGTTGCTCGGTCTGTGAGCGAATCCCGCACTACAACTACCAGCCGATTTGCAGTTGATTTCAAAAACATGCCTCGCGGAGTACAGGTGACTGCTCCGGAGCACGGCGACTTTGACTGGTCTCGCGGCTATGTTCTTGAGGGTGTGTGATGGCAGAGCAATCTTTGCATAAAGTTCGAATTG
>JAEIGA010010882.1_pt1 | contig 13795 bp, 8 predicted proteins | sample 9270691 | NCBI WGS metagenome assembly JAEIGA01 (sample SAMN17057246, study PRJNA624740) | gut metagenome | biome: biome; isolation source: fecal sample | host: Bos grunniens | place: China: Xizang | collected 2019 | reverse complement strand
TGCAAGCCCGTTATTGACGAAATAAAATCAAGGCTCGGCAGTTATGTTTACGGTATTGACAGCGAAAGCATAGAAGAAAGAGTTGTTGAGCTTTTAAAAGAGAAGAAAATGACCCTTGCAACCGCTGAAAGCTGCACCGCAGGCTATATTCCCAAAAGAATAACCGATATTCCCGGTGCAAGCGAGATTTTCGGCTACGGTGCGATAACCTATTCAAACGATGTCAAGCAGCAGGTGCTCGGAGTCAAAAAAGAAACTCTTGAAAAATACGGTGCGGTCAGTGAGCAGACCGCAAGAGAAATGGCGGCAGGTATCCGCCGCGTTTCGGGTGCGGATATAGGAATATCCGTAACAGGCATCGCGGGCCCCGGCAGCGACGGCACAAACAAACCCGTCGGTCTTTGCTACATCGCCCTTGATGCAGGGGACAAACAAGTTTGTGAAAAAATCGAAACGGGCAGGAATGACAGAGAGTATAACCGTTATGTCAACGGCTCACGTGCCCTGAATCTCGTAAGAATCTATCTGGAGGAAAAGAAATGAATAAAAAATTACCTGCAATTCTTTGTGCCGTGTTTGCGGCAATATCCGTGCTTCTGATTGCACTTTCCGTTATGAATTTCGCCAAGAAATCAGACGCAGAAACAGTTGTTGATGAAAAAACAGCGGGGCTTGTGCTTGCAGAGGGAGTTACCGTTGATGCTCCCGCGGCAGAGCTCGGCAGCGTTGTTTCAAACAATATGAAGGCTCAGGCGGAATATCCCGCAAATATCCGCGAAGAGTTTAAGCAGGCATATTCAATAAACAATAACCTTGTCGGTTGGCTCTCGATTCCGGGAACCGAGATTGATACCGCAATTTTGCAGAGCAACGACAACAGCTATTATCTCAAGAAAGATTTCTATGAGAGAATGACCTATGAAACATCAGCCGATAACTACGGCAACCTCTATCTGGACTACCGTTGCGTAAAAGACGGCCTCTCAAAGAATATGGTTATCCACGGCCACACAACCGGCAGAGTTTCCGGTGTGCCCAAGCAGGCATTCCGCTCGCTTTATGACTACAGAAGCAAAGAACATTTTATTAAGAATCCCATTATAAAATACAGCACACTCACACAGGAATATACCTATAAAATCTGTGCCGTTTTCCTTTCAAACACACAGCCCAAGGATGATAACGGCTATTTCCTGAACTATATTTATCCCGATATGGGCGAAAACAATATGGTCGGATATATCGAGCAGGTTAACCAGCGCAAGCTTTATGATACGGGCGTTACCCTTGAGCCGACCGATAAAATCATCACTCTTTCAACCTGTATTTATGATTACGGCAAGAATGTAGATACAAGACTTGTTGTTGTTGGCAGGCTTGTTCACGAGGGTGAGAGCGAGAGCATCGATGCTTCTCTTGTAAAGGACAATCCCGATTATCGCAGACCGCAGGTATGGTATAACAGCAAAGGCAAGAAGAATCCTTATAAAGATACTGCAAAGTGGCAGCCCAGCCCTAATTAAGAGTGACGGCAGCAACTGAACGGAGGAAAATGAAATGGCTAATAACGAAAACAAAAAACCCTCATCTTTGCCCGAAGGGCTCAGTTCAATTATGGACGATGAGGCAATAACAGAAATAAATCTTACGGATTTTCTTGAATCAAACAACGGTGCTGCTCCTGTTTTTGAGGGCTTCCACGAGGATATCGAAAAAACAGAAAAAAGCATCGAGGATGAACTCCAGAACCTTTATGATGATATTATGGGCAGCGGCCCCATCGTGCCGAAACCTATGTCTGTGCTCACCTCAAACGAGCCCGAGGAAGAACCTGCAGAAGAAAACAGCGCTTTGAGCGAACTCTGGATGAGCCCCGATGAATATTTCGAGCTGGATATTCCCGTTGTTACGCTTGATGAAGATGCTCCCGTTGCAACAGAATCGGGCGATGTTTCTCAGGATGCTTTCTTTGCTCCCGAGGAGGCAGAAGACGGCTCAAATGATTCTGCAAAAGACGATATTTTCAATATGATTGATATGCTCAAGTCGGAGTCTGACGAAACCGGCTTCGGCAGCATTCTTTCCGAAATAGAAGAAAACAAGGGCATCGCACCTGTTGAGGGCGGAGTTTCTGCCGCATCTCAGCTTGTAACCGATCCTGCGGCTTATGATGCAACAGAAGAATACGAAGATGACGATATCAGCGGTCTTTCCGATGATATTGAAGAAAACATCAAAGGTTCGGATGATGACCTGTTTGACGGTGAGGAAGATTACGAAAAAGAGCTCGAGAAACTTATTGCAGAGGACGAGCCCGTTATCAATCTTCAGGCTGCAGACGGTGGCAACGAAAAGGTTTCGGAAGGCTTTGTGATTGATGTTCCCGATGACGGCAACGATTATGATGCCGCGGCTGCACAGCCCGAAAAGCTTTATGAACCCAAGCCTATGGGCGGAACGGTTACGTATTTCACTCAGGAAGAATACGAGGAGAAAATTTCTAAAGAAGAAAAGAAAAATCTTCAGGAGAGAAAGAAAAAATCAGAATCCAAAGAAAAGAAAAAGCCTGCAAAGGGCGATGTAGTAAGCAAGATTGTTCTCACAATTTCTTCAATTGTTATTGTTGTCTGCGTTGGAATCCTTGCAAACACCTATATTATCCGCCCCCTTCAGTTCCGCAAGCAGGCAGAAGAGCTTTCGGCTCAGATGAGCGAAAACCTTGCTCAGCATGAGATGGCAGAAGTTGTTGATACAGGCCTTGAAGAGGAGTTCCCGGGAGTTGAATTCCCCACGGGAATGCTGGCGAAGTATGCAAAGCTTTATGTTGCAAACAGCGACCTCAGGGGTTGGATTAAAATCCCCGGATTTGAAATTGATCTTCCCGTTGTTCAGGGCGATGATAACGATTACTACCTCAAGAAGAATGTCTACGGAAAATACACAACATACGGTGTGCCTTTCTATGACTACAGAATGACGGATTTCGAAAATCTTCACAGAAACAACGTTATCTACGGTCACAATATGCGCTCGGATGACCTTATTTTCGGTATGCTTGAAAACTACCGCAAGATTGACGGCTTCAAGCAGGCTCCTGTTATTGAGTGCAACACAATCTATGGCGACTACACCTGGTTTGTTTATGCCGTATTCATTTCAAACTCAAAGCCCGCTGATGACAACGGCTATTTCCTTCCCTACAACTTCATCGATGTTTCACAGGCTGATTTTGAAAAATATATCAGCGAAATTGATAAGCGCAAGTTCTACACAACAGGTGTTGATATCAACTCAAGCGATAAGATCCTTACACTTTCAACCTGCTGCTACGATTTCAACGATGCAAGGCTCGTTGTTGTTGCAAGACTCAGACGAGAGGGCGAAAGCGTTGTTGTTGATACATCAAAGGCTATCGAAAATCCCAACCCGAAATATCCCCAGAAATGGTATGACGTTAACAAGAAAGTTAACCCCTATGCAGAGGATGTTCGTTGGTAAAAATGAAAAGATTTTTTAAGGAACGGTGATTTAATGAAAAGAAAGGTGAATATCTGCTCTCTTTGTGCCGCCTCGGCGCATAGTGCAGCGGAATATCTCGGGCGAAAGCTCGGTGAATGCGGTGTTGAAGCTGTATCGGCAGATTTCGGCAATGCCGCAGCTTTTGTTGCGGGCATATCTGAGCTTGCCGCCAAAGGCGGAGTTATAGTTGCCGCTGCACCCGTTTCGCAGTTCATTGAATCAAAAATCCGTTTAATCAAAACCCTTTCCTTAAAAAATGTAAGAAATAAAGCTGTTTTATCCGCACTTGAAAACAATTCATCATTAAACGATACAGAAAAAGCCGCGCATTGCGTATTCCCTGAAAAATCAAAGGTTTTTGCTTCGTCAGACGGCTTGTATTCGGCTTTCTGCAAGGAATATAACGGCGCATATATTGTGTTAATTCCGCTTGATGAGAGCAGGATAAATGAGGCGTTTGCGCTCGGCCTCGGCAAGCTGTTTGGCAGCAACGAAAAGCCGAGCGTTGAAAAGGTAAAGCAAAGTATCCGCAATGTTATCGAAAGTGACAAGGTTATTGCGATTTCGTCTGTCGGCAGTGCAAGGGCTCTCCTTTCCGTTCTTGCAACCGTGCCTGACGGCGAAGAAGTGTTTATCCCCGATTCAACCCGAAGGGAAAAGACCGAAAGCGAAAGCGTTGAGGAATATATTTCGAAAAACGCAAAATTATCCAAAGAAACAATCGAAGCCGACTTCGGCGTGGCGATTTCTGATATAACCGCCAATGAAAACGGCGAGGAATACGTTACCGTATGTATTGCAGATTCCGAGAGAGCAAAGGCGGCAAGAGTTTTTGCAATTCCGGGCGAATCGAAAAAGTATCTTATGGCGGCGGCAGTTATCAAGCTTTGCTCGATGCTCGAGGAGGTTTCGGGCCCTGCAGGCTTCGTTAACCCTGCAACAGAAAAAAAGAAGGCAACAAAGCTTCCTCTTATAATCGCTATAGCCGCAGTTGCGGTTGCGATAATAGTCTGCCTTTCTGTTGCTATTGTTTCCGGGGTTAAAAGCAACGGCCTTTCAATAGAGAGAGAACAAGCCGAAATTCAGGCAATGGCTGAAAATATTACGGAAGAAAACTATTTTGGCGGCAGCGGGCTTCCTGAGCCGGATATGGAAGCGGTTGCGATTATTCCCGAAGAAACAGAGCAGGAATCAACCGTTTCCGTAATAACAAGCATGCTTATTGCCGCAGCGTCAACGACAAAAGAAAATGTTACCCAAAAGGTGACTGCGACTTTGGCAAAAACCACAAAAGCAACAACCGCTTCTACTACTGCGGCAACAACGACTACCACAACCACAAAGCCCGAAACAACCACCACAACAACCACAACAACCACAACCACCACCACAAAGCCTGCAGAAACAACATCTGAGCAGGCTGATAAAGATACAACAACAAATAATACAGCAACCGCAAAAGGTACGTTTGTTTTCAGGGTTTACGGCTACGGTCACGGAGTCGGAATGAGCCAGCGCGGTGCCATTCAGATGGCAAAAAACGGCAAAACATATAAAGAAATACTGACTCATTACTATCCCGGCACAACTGTTGAGATTGACCCTGCGCCTCCCGCAACAATCAGCTATGGCGGCAACGATATTCCGCTTATTGAGTATCTTTGCAAAACAACAAAAAGCGAAATGGGCTGGAGCAGTGCAGGCGAAGAGGCTGTCAAAGCACAGATAGTTGCAATCTATACATATGCAAAAGAAAAAGGCTTTGTTGTCAACGGCGGTAACCACGCATACAGCAAAGATTTTGAATACAAAGATTCTGATATCTACAAAACATGCCTCGAACTGTTTGCAATAGAAAAGGAAGAAGATGTTCCGACTGTGCCCTATGTTGATTATAACGGCTCTGCGGCGCAGACCTGTTATTTCTCAAGTTCGGCAGGCAAAACCGCATCTGCTATATCCGTATGGGGTGCAGATAAATATCCCTATCTCACGGGCGGAGTTTCAAGCCCCGAAGAAGTAGTGATATCCGAAGTTGAAATCACCGCAGAAGAAATGAAAACGATGATTGAGTCCTATGCAAAGAGAAACAATAAGGAAATAACCCTCAGCGATAATCCTGCAGAATGGCTTGAGGTTATTTCACACGATGCCTGTGTAAGCTCAGATTGCGGTTATATTAACGAAATCAGGATCGGAGATCATAAAATGCGAGGCAATGCATTCAGGTCGAGTGTTCTCAGCGGCAAAATAAAGTCGCATTGTTTTACAGTTGAATATATTCCCGCATAAACAGAGAAAATCCCGCGATACATCAGCGTATCGCGGGAATATTTTTTATAATTTTGATGCCGCATAAGCTGCGCCGAGCTTGTTGGCATCGTTACCCATAAGAGCTTTGACGATTTTTACTTTATTGAAGCTGCCCATCAGTTCTTTCTGCAAGCGGCTGTTGATTTCGTCGGTGATATATTTTTCGTTCATAATACCGCCGCCGAGAACGATAAGGGGAGGATTGAAAATATAAATCAGGCTCTTGAGACCGATTATGATTTCGTCAATCCACTCATCAACAACTGCTTTGATTTCGGGGTTATCAAACTCTGCAAAAATCTCTCTGCCGTTCATTTCTCTGCCGAGTTTTTCTTTCACCATAACGGTAAGAGCTCTTGCCGAAGCGTATGTTTCATAGCAGCCTTTGCCGCCGCAGGTGCATTCTTTGCCGTTTGCATGGGTTATCATATGGCCGAATTCACCGGCTGAGAATGAAGCACCCGAAAACAGCTTGCCGTTAAGAAAGATTGCGCCGCCGATGCCTGTGCCGTAGGTCAGGCAAATAAAGTTCGGGCAACCTTTTGCCGCACCGAAAGCCGCTTCGCCGATTGCCGCAGAGTTGACATCGTTTTCAACTGCGGTGGGAATGCTTGTTTCGGCTTCGATGATTTCTTTGATTTTCATTCCCGTATAGCCGGGGAGAGTTTCGGTTGCAAAAATGATTTCGCCTTTTACGCTGTCAACCTGACCTGCGGTTGAGATGCCGATTCTGTCTGCTCCGCCGAGTTCTTTTATAATCTCAATAATGCGTTCAACAATTCTTTTTCCGCCTTCGTGTGCGTTGGTGGGAATTGAATTTTTTTCGCTCAAGTTGAAATTATCATCGCAAAAACCGTATTTTATTTCTGTTCCGCCGATGTCAAAAGCAAGGATTTTCATCTGCTTTCCTCCAGTGCCTTAACAAAACGCTTGGTGATATCCATGGGTCTTGTGATTGCGGTGCCGACTACTGCTGCGTGTGCGCCGCTTTCAAAAGCCTTCACAAGCTCGTCGGGTGCCCAGATACCGCCTTCTGCGATAACGGTTGCGCCGAGCTCTTCTTTATAGCGTTTCATAAGGGTGAAATCGGGCAGAGGAGTGCCTTTTGTATAAGGAGTATAGCCGCTCATAGTTGTGCCGAGCAGGTCAAAACCGAGCTCGAGAGCAAGCTTGCCTTCTTCAAAGCACGAGGTATCTGCCATAAAGAGCTGGTCAGGATATTTTGCGCGCACTTCTCTGAAGAATTCTTCGAATGATACTCCGCCGGGTCTTGTTCTGTTGGTTGCATCAACTGCGATGATGTCGCAACCGATTTCAACAAGTGCATCAACTTCCTTCATTGTGGGAGTGATGTAAACATCGCTGTCGGGGTATACTTCTTTGATGATACCGATAATCGGCAGGTCGACTCTTTCCCTGATAGCCAGAATGTCAACAACGGTATTTGCCCTTATTCCCACGGCACCGCCGAGGAATGCGGCATAAGCCATTTTGCTCATAATGTAGCTGTCATACAATGGCTCTGTTGACAGGGCTTGGCAAGAAACTATGAGTCCGCCCTTGATTTGGTTGAGAATTTCTGTGTTTGATAAATTTTTCATATTTCGGATTATATCACGAAAAATTGAGCAATTCAATATCTTTTGCTATATTTCTTGAGCAACCGCCGTTATGATTGTCATATCGTCAAAATTCTTTCCGCATCTGCGGCGTGCTGAGTCAAGAACGGATTCGGAAAATTCCGTTGCATCGGAGCCGCCGCAGAAAGATTTGATTTCGTCTTTTATCCAGATGTTTCCGCAGCCGAGAATACCGTCGCTGACCATAACGAGAGTATCGCCGCCGCGAAGCTTAAGGTTGTAGCGGTTGAAACGCACCTTGCTGAGAATCCCGAGCGGAGTTGACGGAATTTCAACCTCTTTCACATTGCCCGAAACGGTGTAGAATGACGGCGCGGCACCGGCTTTGAGAATAACCGTATTGCCGTCAAAAAGGTCAATTTCGGCAACGTCAAGAGTGGAGAGGGATTCGTCATCCGATTTGACAGAGAGCGCAGAGTTTGTTATGCTCAGCGCCGAATCAAGGCTTATGCCAGAACGTATGAGCCTCGAAAAAAGTTCAACAGTCATCGTTGAGTCTATTGCGGCTCTGCCGCCGGTTCCCATACCGTCGCTGAGGATGATGTATGCTTTTGAATCCGTTCGGAAACACTCGAAATAATCACCGCAAAGCTTTTTATCCGAGCAGCTTGCCGATGCTGAGCCGAGCCGTATCCTGAAAAGCTCTTTTCTCAAAAAAACAAGCTCTTTTCCGCTCGATATTTCGCGGATTTTCGGCGGATTAAGCTGCGCTTCAAGCTCTGTTGAAAGCGCGGCGGTGAGCATTGAAAGGCTTGTTGAAGGCGGAATTTCATCAACGGTGCAGGTGAGCTTCAAAGCACCCGAAAGCGGCTGAATACAGCTTGTGCTCTTCACGTTGAAGCCGAATTCCGAAAGAACTCTTGCGGCACATTTTTCTTTGCCGAAAAGGGTCTGTGCGCCGCTTCCTATATTCTCTGATAATTCGCGCAGAAGGCTTGCTGTCCAGTCAAACTGACCGCAGGCAAGTTCTCTGTTTCTTGATGAATTTGCCTGGAGTGCATTTATTGTGTTGCGGTTTGCATAGACTTTATTGAAGCTTTCTGCAACCTGCACCGCATTCGGGCATTTTGCATTGAAATTTGTTGAGAAGTCCTGAACACTTATCATTTCACCTTGCGAAAGCTTTTCAAGAATTTTTGCAAATTCGCCTTCTTCGGGGCAGAAGGTATCTTTAAGCGAGCATTTTGAACAGACTCTTTCGCTCACCCGCAGGCAGACCATAATATCGTTTGCGGGTGACATCGCCTCAATCCCTTTTGAAACGTTTGCAACACACTCTGAAACAGAGCCGATTGCCCTCGAAGCGTTGAGGAGTAATTCGCCCGCCGAGCCGAATTCGCTCTCGATTCTTTTTGTTTTCGGGTTCAGAATGTTGTTCCTGACCCTCAGAAGCCGCTTTTTCGGAATTATGGCAAAAACAAACGCCGCCGATGCCGCTTCCGCAAACACGCACAGCCCTTCGTCAGAGCCGTCAAGCAGGGCGGCAATTCCTGCCGCAAGGGTAAACACAAGAGCGCAAAAAATCTGGCCGAATTTCGAAAAAATTCCGGAGAGAAGCCCGCATATTCCGTAGCAGATACTCAGCGCAACGCTTGTGCCCGAAACGGCAATGCAGCCGCCGATTGCAATGCCCGCAATGCTGCCGCCCGAGCGGCTGAAAAGGAATGAGGCTGTTATGATTACAAAACAGCCGAAAAATCTTGCGGGGCGAAATCCCATCAGGCTTATTTCAGAAGAGCCGAGAAGAAGGGTGCAAAGGCTCGCAACAATGCAGATAAGGCTGTGGTTATCAAGCATATAAGGGCTGCGTTTTTTTGTTATGCAGTCCGTTGTGCCCGAATAAAAGGTTACCGATGCGGCACACAGCAGGCTTGAGCATAACACACGCCCGAGCTCGGGGAGCGACGGAATTTCTGAGAACATAACGGCTGTGCCGCAGATAAGGCACATCGCAAAAACGCAGATTGAAAGAATGAGCCTGCGATTTTTGACTGTATTGGTTTTTTCAAGAATAAAAATCGTTCCCGTAATTCCTGCAAGCGGAATGATTCCGCAAAGCCTTGCCCCTGCCGAGAGACGGAATGCCGCACCGAGGAAGCCGCCTGCGGCGGCGCATATCAGCTCGGTGCCCGTGCATGCGGCGGCAAAACCGATGCTCAGCGGGGTTTTTACCGAGAGCAATTCTGCACCCGAAAGAATAACGCCTGCAACAAAACAGAGCACGTGGCTGAGTATTTTTGAGCCTTTTTCAACAAGAATTTCCGCAAAATCATCCTCGCGGAAATGTTTTGAACTATCCATATTTTTTGTTCCTTCCGTATAAATTTGTCGCTCGGATTTATTTTATACGGACTAATTGGTAAAAACTGTCAAACAATAGGCGGAACACATAAAATTTTTCTGATATTTTTATGTAAAAATTTTATTTATACTGTTCTTTTTTGAAAATATATGTTATAATAAACTGATTATAGATGAAAATAGGAGGAGTCTGCTTTATGGAAAATCAGAATGAACGCCAGGGCCTTATCATCGGCCGCAATGCCGTTGCAGAAGCTCTCAGAAGTGGCAGAGCAATTGATTGCCTGCTCGTAGCTAAAGGCGAAAGGGGCGGCTCCGTCGGAAAAATCATAGGTCAGTGCCGTGACAAAGGCATTGTTGTAAAAGAAACCGATAAAAGAAAGCTCGATAAAATCTGCGAGGGTGAAAATCATCAGGGCGTTGCGGCGTGGGCTGCGGTGCACGAGTATTCGTCGATTGAAGATATTCTCAACAATGCAGAGAGCAAGGGTGAAGTTCCATTTGTCATTATCTGCGACGAAATAGAAGACCCCCACAATCTTGGCGCAATCATCAGAACGGCGGATGCCTGCGGTGCTCACGGAATAATAATTCCTAAAAGAAGAGGTGTTGCTCTGACCTATGCGGTCGGCAAGGTTTCGGCAGGCGCAGTTGAATATGTGCCTGTTGCAAGGGTTTCGAATTTGCCGTCAACCATTGATGAGCTCAAAGAAAAAGGTTTCTGGGTCTATGGTGCGGATATGGACGGCAAACGCTGGGATGAGCAGGATTATTCGGGCAAGGTTGCCCTTGTTGTCGGCTCGGAAGGAAAAGGAATCAGCCGTCTTGTAAGGGAAAAATGCGATTTTATCGTATCGCTCCCGATGAAAGGCAAAATCAATTCTCTCAACGCTTCCGTAGCGGCGGGAATTTTAATGTATGAAATTGCGAAAAACAGGTAGGTGAACGGCGTGAGTGATTATTTGAAAAACAGCGCAGACAGCGAGATTGATGAAATCCTTGCGCAGGTGAAAAAAACCAATTCAAGCGAAAAGACAGAGCAGGATGCACCTTCAAAGAGCTGGTCATTAGACGATATTGACAGGCTTATTGCTCAGGCAAACGGTGAGGAGTATGTGCCTCCCGTTGAGAAAAAAGCCCCCACTCCCGCAGAGGATTTTGAAAGAATTCTCAGCCGCGAGTTTGATACGGGCATATTTACTCTCAGACCGATGGAAGAGGTTGAGCCCAAAACCGTTATGCAGGATATTTCTTCGATGTCTTCGGAGGTTGAGGTTGACGGTCAGGAAACCTTCTTTGACGGGGAAGAAGACGATTTTGACGAATCGCTCTTTGAGATTGAAACCGTAATCGTGCCCGAAGATGCTCCGAAGCCCATGTCAACTCTTTTTGCCTGGCAGGAAAAGCCCGTAAGGCAGGATCCCGGCGGAAAGACGGAAGAAGTAAAAATTTCTTTTGAAGAAGATACAGACATTATGGATTTCTTTGAAAGAAACGAAGGAAAAAAGGTTGAGGAAAAGCCTGAAACAAAACCGGAAATAAAAGCAGTAACAAAGCCCGAGGAAAAGCCTGAGGTAAAATCAGAAAAAGAAAAAATCGTTGACTATAAAACTCGTTTTTTCACAACTCTTAAGCTTGAAAACACAATGGAGATTGAGGTCTTGCCCGATGGCCCTGTTGACAGATCAGGAATAGTTGTCCGGAAATCCGATCTTCAGGCTGAAAGCGGCCTTGAAGCAATGCCCAGAGTGCTTACGGCTGAAGATGCAATGGAGCTTGATGCGGAGAAAACCCGCATAATGGAAGCTGTGGGCGATGCAGAAAAGAAAATTCCCAATGCGGGCAGCGATGTTGAAGGACAGATAATGCTTACGGGATTTGAAGAAATCCCCTCAGAAACTCTCCCCGAGCAGAGCCACGAGATTGATGTTGAAGAACAGCTTTCAGAGATGCGAAAGCAGAAAGCAAAGAACTTCAGGCTTATCAATGCAATAGACCTTGACGAAGATTTTCAGGGTGATTTTGAAGCGCCTCCCGAAGAAAGGGCAAGGCAGGAAAAGAAAAAAAGAAAAACCGAAAAGAAGCAGGTACAGACAGCGGCAAAAGCCGTTGCAAAAGAATACACCGTTCCGTCTGAGCGTGCGGCAATGCACACCCTTCTCAGCGAGAGAAACCGCAAGGCTACAAAGGGTCTTATCGTTGTCGGTGTTATCGAGCTTCTGATTATTCTGTTCAATCTTATTCCCGTTATCGCCGAAAGCCTTGCAATTGAAACAACGGCATTTATCAAAGGCTCGGCTGCTATGTGTGTTATCAATGCGGTTCTTATCATTGCTGCAGTTGCGATAGATAATGTGCGTTTTGTTGACGGAATAACAGGTATTTTCAAGAAGAACATAACAGGCGATACCGCGGTCAGCCTCACTCTTGCGATAGCACTTGTGCAGAACACTCTTGCGGCAGTTATCGGCGGCGATGAAATTGCAACAACCGTATTTTCGGCGGCGGCTGTCGGCGCGGTGCTTATAAGCAAACTGACCGAAAAAATAAACGCTCAGCGTACCCTCTCGAATTTTGAGGTGTGCACATTCAAATATGAGCATAATATGTATGCCGTTCACCCCATTGAAAACGAATCCGAGATATTTGAGCTTGGCAGAGGTCTTATGATGGGCAATGCAGAATTGCTCTATTCATCAAAGGTTGAATTCCCTCAGGATTTCATGAAGAATTCGGAAGCCGATGCATCTGATAAAAAACTTGTCGGCATTCTTGTTCCCGCGGCTCTCGGCGCGGCGGCTGTTGCTGCGATTGCGGCAGGTATAATCGATAAATCGGTTATGGCGGCATTCTCGGCATTTACAGGCACGTTCTGTGTTTGTTCGCCCGTTTTCGCTTCCGTTATTCCCGCTTTTATTGCATTGATTGCAAACCGTGAGCTTAATGCAACGGGTACAATGATTTCGGGCCTTGAAGCGGCTCAGGATACAGCATCGGCAAATGCGGTTGTTATGGATTGTGCCGATATCTTTGACCGTTCGAAGTGTACAATGCACGGCATGAAAGATTTCAAGAGCATCAGAATCGACGATGTTCTTCTCTATGCGGCGGCTCTCGTTATCAAATCGGGTGGCCCGCTCAGAGAAAGCTTTGAACAGGTTGTTGACGGCAGGCAGGATCTGCTCCCCGCAGTCAAAGAGCTTGCTTACGAAGACAAACTCGGCATTACTGCGAGAATTCACGGCCAGAAGGTTCTTCTCGGCAACAGAAATCTTCTCGTGAATCACAGCATCGATGTCCCCGAGAAATCGCTTGAGGAAAGATATTCGCACGGCGGCAGAAAGGTTATGTACCTTGCAGTTGCAGGCAAGCTTGCGGCAATGTTTGTTGTCAGCTATACGGTTGATAAAAACCTCGCTCCCTATTTTAAAATGCTTGAGAGCAACGGAATTCAGGTGCTCGTGAGAACAAATGACGTTAATGTTACGGAAGAGCTTATCTCAAAGAGCTTCGGTCTTCCCAGAGAAACATTCAAGATACTTTCATCTGTTGCGGGCAAACTCTTCAAGAGAAGAAGAGATGCAGTCTGCGACAAACTCCCTGCAAAAATCGTTCACGACGGAACCGCATTCTCGATGCTCAGAGCAGTTTCGGCAGCTTGCAGTATGAATGCGCAGATGAAGCTTGGCTCGATAATGCAGATTGTTATTGCAGCGCTCGGCTTTGTGCTCAGTATGGTTCTTTACTGCACTGCAAACGGAGCGGTTTTCAACGGAATTACCGCTGCATTGTTTATGCTTTTCAGCGTGGTTATTTCCGTAGTGATGATTATTTTGAGAAAAATAAAATAAAATTTCAAAAAACTCTTGACTTTTCATTCGGCATAGGTTAGAATAATGTGCACAATAAAGCAGAGTAGGTTTACTCTCACCTTCCGGGGAAGTCCTGAGTCGGTCAATAAATTCTTTTCTATCGGGTGTTTTATGCCCGTTTCAGAATTGTTGATTATGCGAGGACAGGTA
>JAEIGA010010881.1_pt1 | contig 13796 bp, 19 predicted proteins | sample 9270691 | NCBI WGS metagenome assembly JAEIGA01 (sample SAMN17057246, study PRJNA624740) | gut metagenome | biome: biome; isolation source: fecal sample | host: Bos grunniens | place: China: Xizang | collected 2019 | reverse complement strand
TAACACTTGAATGGTCTGTAGGGGCTTTATTAGTCTGTAAAGACCTTACAGCCCCTTTCAGAGTACCATCACCTATATCGGAAATAGAAGTATGACCAATTGCCAAATCAATAAAATCTGTAAATACCTGAGTAATTACTTCGGTAAAATTAGACATACTTTAACTAATCCTTTCTATAAGGTTAATAACATTAGTCTGACTCAATTCCTAACCATGATTCTACTGTTGCGCGTGGAATAGAGTGAATATCAGTAGCGAGACCATAATCTGTAAGCTTACCAGCAATTGCTACACCACTTTGAGCATTAGCACTAGAAGCATTAAATACTTGGTCAACAGTTGGAATTGTTGGCTTATCTGTAAGGTCAGTATAGCTACCAGATGTTGCAACGGCTGCAAGGTCTGTACTCTCAACAAAGTCACTATCATTTGTTAAATCACTTATCTTTGTTGGAATAGATGGCTTATTTGTAAGGTCATCATAATCACCACTTGTAGCTACATCTGCAAGTGCATCCATAGCCTCTTCAAGTGCCTTACCTCTGTTACCAGGGAATGCAGTAGAAGCTGTCTCACCAAGAGCAAGAGATTCAGAAATCTCAACATAAGCTGTTCCACTCCATCTGTAAGTCTTGTTATCATCAAGAGTTACATAAATCTTTCCGCTTTCGCCTGTTGCTGGAAGAGCAGCATAGTTAGCCGCTTCAATTACATCATCAACATATGATGGCAACTGAGCTGATGGAACTTTACCATTAGTATCAAGTTCTGCAACACCATTTGCTGCACCCTTTTGAGTTGTTGGAATAGCACCAATAGAATTAGTTGTAACTGTAGCAATAGCCTGTGCAACAGCAGTTCCGCTCTGAGCATTCGCACTTGATGCTCCGTAGGTTTGGTCTACTGTTGGAATGGTAGGCTTATCAGACAAATCAGTATAACTGCCCGATGTAGCAACAGTTGCTAAGTCAGCCGAATTTGCCTTTGTTGAAATCTCAGATAAAAGAGTTTGGACAATAAGCTGGGCTTCGGCTTGCGCCAGATAATAGGTTGCTGCCATATCATTTCCTCCTATAAAAATATGTTAATAGTTATAAAAACACCATTTAAGTGTTTTGAACAATAAAAAAGAACTCCTAAGAGTTCTCTTCATCTCCACTAAGCCATTTTTCAACTTCCTCAGTTGCAATTGGCTCTGCTGGTTTTTCTTCTTCTTTAGCCCATCCAGGTACAAGTGGGTCAGCTTCATAGATATCACCAACCATCTCTTGACCATTAAAAGTAGGCTTATTTTTTAGCTTGTTATAATCTAAATCTCCACCATAAATTACAACACTTTCAGCAATCTTACCTTCAACAGTATTCACATTTGCTTTAATATGAATATCAATATCATTTTTTGAGACTTTTAATTTTTTCATACAATTACCTCATCATTCAATATCTCTTGAACGTTAAAAGTCATAGCATCTGTAGCAATCACACTACCATCAATAAATAGAATCTTCACTTGAAGAGTGCATTTTCCAGCCTCTAACGAAAGAGTTTCTAATTGATTTAAAACAGTATACATACCACATTTTTCAACATTAATTTTTAGTTGTTTTATTAGCTTTTTCTCGTTATGCTGAACAATAGTAAGCTCTGCCTTATCAATAAATGCAAAATCAATTCCTTCAAGAGTTAAAGCTATGGTCGGTGTAGTACCTCGTTTCATAATTCCACCTACTTCCCAAATTGCTCAATAGCTTGTTTAACCTTATCAAATCCAACCATTGATACAAGTGAACTTGCTAATCCCATTAGAAAAGCAATAATAAAAGCATCAAAATTGATTAGCATATGATTCAAATAGTAATATAATATTGTTCCAATTGAACCAATTATCATAGCAACAACTAGAGCAATAAGATTATATTTTCTATTTTGACCATCTAGAAAGTTTTGTTTTATTCCTTCAACTACTAAACTTGTTAAAGTTGAAAAAGCAAATAACAATAATACAAATGAATTAACTGTCATATCCATCCCCCTCCTCAACTTCGTCATCCTTTAATAATTCCTCAACGTTTTTCGCAAGCTCATTTATATCATCACTGGCAATTTCGTTAGTTTGCTTAATTTTAAGAATATTTTCGGCTTTCGCTTTCCAAGAATAAAAACCAACAGTTGTAGCCATTAATCCGCCTACCGCTGGAATTAAATATGCTACGGCTTGCGTATCTTGTGTATACCACATCAATACCATTGTAAAAATAATAACAATAGTAAACATCACTGCGATATATACAAATATGACCTTACTAAATTCAAATTTCTTTTTCATAGGCATTATCCTAACATTCTTAATTTTTCAACATTTCGTTTCAAACTATCAATAAATTTCTTTATATCTGTTACGTCTTCTTCTCCACATAAACTTACTCTAATACAACAAGGAATATCCGACTCAGGCATTCTTATTGATAGAAGAGTAGGAGACAGTTCCATACTACCAGAATTACAAGCAGAACCAGTTGAAACATAAAAACCATCCTCATTTAGTAATTCTAATAATTCGTCACCTCTAACTCCTTTAAAACAAAACATCATTATATTTGAAGCTTTGTTTTCAAAGTCAGATGTGATTTCATAACTATCAGGAATATTTCTTATGATTTCATCTGCAATATAGTGGGCTTTTATCTTATTTTCTCTAGAATACTTATACCAATATTCAGTAGCTTTTCCCAAAGAGATTAAGCCAATAACATTTTCGGTTCCACCAAATAAACCTCTTTCTTGAGAGCCAAAAACTAATGGTTTTAATTGTTCCATCGAATTATAATAGACAACCCCTACACCTTTTAATGCACCTATCTTATGCGCTGAAAAAGTATAAAAGTCAGCACCTTCATAATTTGTGTGCAAACTAAAATGTGGAATATATGCCGGTGCATCTGCAACAATTATTCCATTTTTAGCTTTTATTATTCTTTTAATGGATTGATTATTTTGACATACCCCAATTTCCGAATTAGTCATTTCATAACAAAAAACAACTTTTTTAAAATAATTTTTCTTCAAACAATTTTCCAGCCATTCCTCATCAATTAATCCATTATCAGTCATTCTGACTGCACAATGATATGGTTTGTTTTCACAACTCATTCTCATTGATTTATGACAAGTTGGAGTATAAAGATATAAATATTTATCATCTAGACCGTGTATTACTAAATTGTTTGCCGCAGAACCAGAACTTGTAAAAATTACATTGTCGCTATTACCACCTATAAAATTAGCAACATTAATTCTTACTTCTTCAATTTTAACCTTAACTTTGCGACCTTCCTCATGAACAGAAGAAGGATTTCCAAAATAATCTAACCATTTTATTATTTCTTCTTTTACTTCTGGAAGTAATGGAGTAGTAGCAGCATTATCTAAATACACATAACCACCCCCTTATCAAAAATAGATTGTATTGATATAGAAATTTTTTAAAACTTCAAACAACTTAGGAGTCTTTGTATATTTCCAAATAGTAACCCCATTATCTGTTTTTACAAAAGCATACCTTATTCCACAACGTTTTAATTCGTTAACTTCGTCTATATTCTGTGTCGAATACTCATTGTCAAATTTCATCAGATTATCCTTTCAATCCTACGTAAAAAATAACCGTACAATTATTTTTATGTACGGTTACTTATCACTCATATTTTCAATTATCCTCAGTGACATCATCTGTTCTGAACAATCCACTTTTCTTTTTTGGACTTGTATCCGAGTCTTCTTCTTTATCATGACGAGTAGTTTTACGAGAAACTTCTGTATTATCTTTTGTTTCTTCAACCTTATCCTCATGCATAATATCTTCGATTAAAGCTCGAATATTTTTATTAAAAGTGTATTGCTGTGATAAATCACATTTTGACAGTTTTTTCTTAGCAACCGCTTTCGAATCAACTTTTTGAGCATAATTACTCACAATCTCAAAAATATTTTTACAATTCTGGGTATCCCACATAAGCATCCACTGAGGGGAATTTAAATTTCTTTCACAATTATTGCAATAGTAATATTCTTTACCGCAAGTCTTGCAAACTCTATTTGCTATTGGCATCTAATTATCCCTCCCATCAATAAGAGGGGCAATAAATGCCCCTCATTATTTTTCTTGAATTACTCTTCATCCTCTTCCTTTGGAACATAAAGAGTATAAAGGTCTTTTGTATCAGAGCAGTAGTCAATCTCAAGAGTTGCATTAAAGCTCTGAGTTGGAGAATCTGCGCTAAGTGAAACAGATGTCTCAGGAGAAACCATGAATGAAGGCATCTCAACATATGCTGGTCTAGCTTCACTCTTATCACAAGGATTGTAGTATAAAACTTTAAGAAGCATATTAACTGACTCTGGGAATTCTTTAGAAGAATTTCTAATAACAGCACCCTCATCAAACTCTCTCTTGCAATAAATCATAAAGAAGTCAGCCTCTTCATCTGTTGGAAGAGTAATAGTAGAAACTGTTTCGCCAGATGCAGGAGCTGCAATTGCAAACTCTGTTGCAGATGCAGTTGTTCCAAGAGTATAAGCCTTACCCAAAGAACCATCACCAAAATACTGTGTAACTTTAACAGAACCAGATACAAGATTATCAACCTCTACTGTAAGGTCACTTCTCTTAACCTTGATAATCTTTGGAGCTTGAAGCTTATTATCTACTGATGCGAAATCTGTGATTGCACCAGAAGCAGAAAGAATATTAGCATTCAAAAATGCATTTGTGGCTTGGAAGGTGCCCTGTTTACTTTTATACACTCTTTTGACGATATTTCCGTCTTTATCTGTTACGTCTGTAGCTTCTGATGTAATATCAATTGTTGCATCTGAAAGCTGTGTAAGAACATAAAGAGGGTCGCCAGTTGTGATATCTGTTGCAAGAGCATACAAAATATCTTTTACAATCATATCGCCTAATCTAAATGCCATATTTTTGTCCTCCTTAATTATTTTAATAACAAAAAAAGCCGAGAATAATCTTCTCGACTTAACATCATTTTTAACATTTCCGCATGAAATTAAATAACTCTTCGGGTACCTTTGATGTATCACAAAATCCCGAATAATTTCCTTGCATCAATGCTCTTGTAGATTCATATATTTGCAATCGCTTAATAGAATCTATAAATTCAATATAGCAAACTTCTCTTAATTCATTCTTCTTATATTTAAAACCTGGATGATTTACTGCAAAAGAAATCATTTCAGCTAAATTAGAGCTTTTCTGTTCAGCTAATCGCTTAACATTATCAGCACGATTCTTAGCTATAACTTCTTTTTGAGTACCCTTATCCCTTATAAATTCATCTTCAAGTTTGACACTAAACATATAGCATAAATATTTACGAATTTTAAGAAAAGTTTCTTCATCAATCTCCATATCATGTTTTTGGGAATATAATATTGGAATTTGTTTTATTCCATCATCTGTTTCTTTTGATACCGCCACTAAATCAAATGAGCTAAAATCAATGTCACCAAAAAATATTTTTGTATTATTCATTGATACAGTTTTTATGAGTAGAGCAAATAATTCAAAATCAGATATATCGTTCCAATTTATACCTAAATCCCATAATTGAACTCTAAAAGCCGTTGGATTTGTGGTAAATGGAGCAATAGTAGAATAGAAATTTTTTTCTCCAATATCGATAATATCCTGGATAGTAGGTTGATGAATTGTGATTCTTTCATTTACTACATAATCTTCTCCAAAGTATAATCGTAATAAATCAAACTCAGGAGTATCGCCTATAAATTGCTCATAGTATTTAATATTCTTATCATATAAACTTGCGACATCATCAGAATCTAATACCTTACCATCTATTAAATCACTATCTAAAACTTTATTCTTTACTATATCATTGATATGTTCCATAGATTAGACCTTATCTTTATTAACAAAAGATGTTATTCCTTTCTTGGTAACAACCAAATTATTAGGCATAGAAGCTTGAAATTTTAGAATTTTGGTAATGTAATTGTTATCTGTGACTCCTTCGCTTTCATGAATAGGTACTGCGTGAGACATTGTAATGCCCGACCATGCCATTAATTCACGTATAATCGAAGCTATTAAATCGTGTCTTGCAATACCAGTTTCTTCATCAATAGCATTTTTGGCATGAACAAGAATAGTAAATGTTATTACAAGATATTTTATTTCACTGTTGAAGCGCATATTTTCATCTGTAGATATTTGATAGCATAAATAATTTGCTACTGTATCCTGTGTTTCAGGAATAAACAAAAAAGGCCGAATAAACGAATTTTCACCAAAGTAAACATCCCATTCGCCAGTTTCATTTAAATTACCTTCAGAATCAAATAAAACAGACTCATATTCTTCACCAGCATTTAAAGCCCATAACAATTCAGGACATTTTAAAAGGCGAGATTTTATCTCTTCTTTTAATCGAATTGAATCATCATCAGGCTCATTCATGTAACTTCTGAGCTTAATAAGCATTTCTTCTTTTTTTAAGAAATCAAAAGATGTATTATTAAGTGTTTCGTCACTCATATTTCCACCTCCTAATTTCTCAATTCAAGTTCTATTTCTCCAACTATTGTATCAACAGTACATTGGATTTTTAGAACTTTTGTTAAGTAAGAAAAATCTTTTCCAAACTTAATCTTAATTTTATTATTGTCTGTTTGAGGCAGCCAAGTTATTAACGGATTTTCTGTCATATCTTCATCATCCAAATAACATTTCCAGCTATCTGTTGTTATCAAAGAAATGTAATCATCCGTTATATCATTGCCATCCTCATCAGAGAATGAAACGGTAAGTAACTTGTATGACCCACCAATTTTTAAATAATTATTAAGAGCAGTGATTTCCGCTGTGACAGTTTCGGCTTGTGTATCATCAATTGGAGCAATATCATTAACCCAATAATCTGCATACATTTCACCAGTTTCCCAATCTACAAAATCAGTATGTTCATCAAATACAGTTTGTTTATAAGTCAATTTCAGAATACCAAGAGGATTTAAATCCTGAACCTTTGAAACCATCCATACCGCAGGGTTGGGGGAGAGTGTTGAAATTATTAATCTTTGATTGTTTTCATTGTCCTCTGATATATAATGGATTCTTTCGGTTATATCATTCATTGGCAGCCAAACTTGATTTACATTATCTAAAGAAACCAACCTATCACCAGACCAAAGACCTGATGTATCAATAATGTTACTTTAATAGTTCGTTACACTATTAAAGATTGAATCATAAATCGTAATACTCAATGTATCTGTCATGTTTTCTTTTTAAAAACATATCAGCATCCTTATAAATCCAATCTAAAAATATCTTTGCTTTATTTCTTCCACTAAGAGTAAATACTTTTGTAATACCATTATGGTTAGAAGCATCATAAATACCACTTTTTAGATTCAATTCATTCATACATATTTCAGATAGAGCATTACAAAATTTGTCTGTTGAAGTTATAGTAACAGTAATTGCATGGTTATTTTCATTTTTAATACTTCTATGAATACTTCCATTACCATCATAATAACCTCTGATAAAATGAGAAAATAATTCATTTGGAATAGTAGGAAATTCTACTGATAGACTTTTGTTTGGTATCATTCCAATATTATTCAATGTTTCACACAAATGTTTACTATACCATTCAAGAACATAAGCATTCTTAGATATATAACCATTATGGTCATCCAACGAATTATCCTTGTATTTTAAAGGCTTAGTAAATTTAGTTTCTAATCGCATTCTTTCAAGAATATCTTTATCTTCCTCTTTTAATGATATTCTTATTGTACATTTTGATAGAGTATTATTACCATCTGCAAAAAGAAATCCTAATATATAAGCTTTATTTTGTGTATTAATGACATCAAAATAATTTTCATCAAAAAAGAACTTTCTTCGTCCATTACCGATTCTTGGAATATCATACTTATCAAGAACTTTAGCAATAACCTTATTCCCACAATTAAAACATTTACCGATTTTAACAGTAGATAATTTTTCGTCATTGTACATTTGAACGATTTTTAGTTCTTCTTCTTTTGTAAAATTCATCTCATTTTATCCTCCCAAAATAGTTGTTACTTATTTATTCCATTTTGGGAAAAATTATGATTCAATTTTCTCATGCTTTCACATGACGTTCAGAGTACATCAATACCATATCCATAAAGGACTTAGGTAGCTCCCATTCAAGCCACTTGGCTATTTACTCGTTGAGCACATCCCTATTCAGGACTTCGCTGCTGATTATCCAATCCAATAACTTTTTAAAGCATTCACACTCAGGTTTATTTCATCCTCATGTTGTAGCATATTGGCTCTAAGAAACTCCCAGCAATTAGAGAGCTTTCGACATAGAGTTTCCCCTATGAAGCGCATACATTTTACGAATTTTGATTTCTCAAGCAAGCCCACATTTGACGTTTAATACGTTTATTATTTAGATTCTCAATCCAACAAAGTTTATAATTACATGGCAAAACAAAAAATTTTACAAATTGATTCGCAATTTCCTTACCGACAATTAAGTATTTATGATAAATTCCTTGGTCATCAGGAATATCCAAATATAAACCAACTGGAAATTCACAACGATAATAGAAAGCATAATCTGTCTCATAATAATACAGGTCATCTTCCTCGTTAAATTCCCTTTTTTGACTAGGGCGGAAGAGTACATGATACTCTATCTGGTCGCCACTAATTGATTGATATTTGGAAATTATAAATTTTGCATCAATCTGATATTTATCTGTTGTTGCATAAGTCATTCCTTTGTTTAAATTTGGTTGGTCATCATGCTTATAATCGTACAAATAACATACTTTCGATTGAGGGTCATTCCACCAAGTATCTTCCATCACAAAATCTGATTGCTCTTTAATCATTTGCCCGACAGTACGAGCACCATTATGCTTGATTTGGCTTATATGTCGAGCAGTTCTTAAAGATGGCATATAACCTCCTAATCTTCGAACATCTTCTTAATGTAGCTATGTGCATCAAGAATCAGTTTTCGATACTCGCAATAATTAAAATCATTACTATTAACCATGTCATAAGCAGCTTGGAGAGTAGCAAGAAGAGCTACCATTTCCACTGGACAAAATAATAATTCATTTAAACCACCAAATCTTCGCAAAAGTGATAGAAAATAGCTTTGAAAATCCTTCTCGCTATCAAATATGATTTGCGTTACATTTTTATCTTTAAATAACAATAATTTGTGTACTTCACTGTGCATAATTTCTGCGTTTGAAAGTAATTGTTCTTTGCTAAAGCTCCCATATAAATGATTCATAATTACCCCTGTAAATATGAATTGTACAGATATCCGTGGTCGCGAATCATTTTTGCAAGCTGAACTTCAAGACTTTTCAAACGTTCAATGGATGATTTGTATTCGTTATTAATAGATTTTTCTTCTTTTCCACCTATGGCCTTGCTTATGTTTGCAATTGACTCTATTTGTGGTTTAAGCCATTCGATAACAATATTAAGAGCAAGCAATTCAATAACAAAGTCTTCCTCTTCATCATCATTGGATGTATTAGATACCGAATTTTTTAGTACCCAAGTCAATTCTTCTGCCTGGTCATCACAAGATAAAGTTGTGAATAATCTACGTATACGAACATTACCAACCGCTGAATGTAATCTTTCTACACTAATTTCAGTTAAATCATCATCATTTAAAGATAGTTCTTTAGGGTCATATGATTTATTTCGTACTCTGCTAAAAATTTTTTCATAAGAGAGTAGAGCCATAAGCCACCTCCCTTAATTCAATACTTCGGAAATCAAATTGAGGTCTGTACCAAAAATATTATCCAAAGCCCTAATTTTACTTATAGAATCAATTTGTCCAGAACTTACCTGAACAGCCGCAATTTTCTTCAATGATTCAATTGCAGATACAGGAAGAGCCTTAATTTGCTCGGTCATTTCGTTGACAGACAATTCCAAAATATCGCTCAGTTCCTTGATAGAATAGTTGTCATTATAGAATTTCTGCAAGAATGGAAACTCTTCAACAACTGATTCATCATCAATAATAAAAAATGGATTAAAGACATAACCACTTTTTTCACGAATAAGAGGAACTAAATCACGATATTCAACCTCTGTAACATCACCATAATCTGACCAAGAATAAGGCATTTTTGTTTTACTTCCTTCAAGAACTAAAACACCAGACACAACAGACCTACAAGGAATGTTATCTGCTGGGTCATGCTCCTTTTTAATTTTTGACTCTGTTACTGTTTTCTTTTCAGGTTTTGTATCTTCTTTTACAGTATTCTCAATTTTCTTTGTTGATACTTTTTTTTCTTCAACGGCTGAAAAGTCATTCTCTTTTTGAGAAGCAGTTTCATCTTTTTTTGATGTATACTTTGCCATAATTTATCCTTTCTTTCCTCTAAAAAAGAGGGTGTATTAAACACCCTCTAATTAATACATTTCACCTTATGGAAGAGTCCACTCACCCATAATACGTCCAAGAACGACACCAGCACCCATACGTCTTTGAACTTCATAACTCATAAGGTCATCCAAACGTCCATTAGCTTCGCCTTTTGATTCTACAGAAGTGATTTCAGTATCACCTTCATCAACAAACTTAATCGGTTTATTGCCATCGATTACAGGCATAAAATAAAGCTTCTTATCGCTCATAACCTTTGTTGTAAGAGTCTTATCCTCAAATCTATTAGGAATGAGAACAAGACGATATCCTTCGTAAATACCGATAATACCAGTCTCAGCTACATTATCCTTCTGATTTGCTGAACCCCAATCAACATCTGCAATACCAGTAATCTTTCTAAGAGCTGGCTTTGTTCCCATGATGATAACTTCTGCACCATCATTTGCATCAGAAACATTGTCAATCTTCTCATTAAATGTATCTTTGCTAGAATTATTAAGCGCACCGCTACCTACAACTGCTGCTGGAAGTGAAGCAGAAACATTTGTAAGCTCTGCATAAACAAGAGCCTGAATCTTCTTAGCATAAGTGTTAGAAATTGCTTGAATCATCTTAGCCCAATCAACCTGGTTTACGATAAACTTGTTGATGTCAGCTCCGATTTTAACGTCATATCTTGCAGTAGGAATTGAAATTGTCTGTCCAGCACCAATTCTCTGTAAGATGTGGTCATGATGAGATTCGCCAATTTTAGCAACTGCAAGAACTGCTTCTTCCTCAGAATAAAAGTCCTGTCTATCTCCATAGTTAATATTCTTGTATTCAACAAGTGCCTCAAACCAAGGAGAATCACCAAATCCTGTTGAGATTGCCAAATCAACCGTATCCTCTATAATATCAAACCACTCCTGACCATTATCGCGAAGTGCTCTACGAATTTCTTTCTTAGTAGAGTTCTTGTTTACTCCAAGAACTTCACAAGAAAAAGCATAAATCTTTTCATTAGCTTCTGCTTTTGAAATTTCTCTCTTTGTTACGTCATCATATATTGTATGACCAAGAGCAACATCTTTCATAAGCTGACTCATTTGTTCAGCATTTGTCTGATGATTAGCAAAAACAGCTAATACTCTCTGTGAAAAATCTGTTCTCATCTTGTTTCTCCTTTCTTAAAATTAAGCACCAACTACATATTTACCATTTGCATAAGTAAGTGTCTTACCCTTAACTGGTGTTCCATTAAACGCAGACTTTGAAAGAGATACAATATCACCCTTATGAAGTGAATATGCTCTTGCAGGGTCACCAGCCTTAATGTAGAAAAGAGATTCATCTTGAAGTTCTCTTTGTGGATACTCGCTAACAGGCGAATTGTAAACAAAGAGAAGGTCTGTATCTGCTGTTACCTCAACATACCACTGGTCTTTAATAGCAGCATCAGGCCATACAATTTTACCAGCGAAATCATTTGTTCCACCTACTGCCACTTCTGCATATAAATCAAAAGACACCATCTCTCCGCGAGCAACAAGTGTTCCGTTATCATGATTTGCAGATAATTCGATATTAAATTCGTGACCACCCCCCAGTGCTGACTGAACTTTGCTTGGGAATGCAACATTGTGGCTACCTTTAACAATATCAATTGCCATTACGTTTTCCTCCTTATCATTTTTTGCATTAAAAAAGAGCCATTATCGGCTCACAATTACGTATTCTTTTTTACTTCTCATTAGAAGCAAAAATTCCACCATATTTACTTGATATTGGGTTAACAGTTTTTGATGGAATTTGAAACATCTTTCCAGATTTTTGAGGATTATACTTTGCAAATGTTCCGCTTTGTAAAGCATAATCTGCAACAACAATCTTTAATTTTGTTTCAAGTTCCTCAAGACTAAATTTGTCTACATCATTAAGAATCTCTTTATATGCATCAGTTTCTTTTATCATATTAAAACATTCGTCATCTAAAAGAGCTTTCTTCTTAGTCTCAAACTCAGCTTTTTCAACATTTGCCTTATATTCTACAAGAGCAGAATACTCACTCTTCATAGAATCCAGGGCATCAATTTCTTCTTTTGTTAGGAATTGCTCATAAACCTGAGTTCTGTCGCCTACAAGAGAAAATTCACCATTTTCTTCTTTATAGCTTTGCTTGAAGTGTCTTCCTTGGAAATAGCCATGCATAACAACATAATTTGGATTTTCAAAAACTGTAGTTCCATACCATTCATTATCAGCTTCTTCATAAGTTACACTTACAAGATTGCATAAAGCATTGATTTTATCTTGAAGCGAGAGAGCAAACTGATTCTTTTCACTGACATCACCCTCAAAATTCTCTTCATCTGTTCCTGGATTAGTCTCAGAATCATCTTCATTATCAGGCTCATTTTCATTCACTAAATCATCATCTGTATCTTCGTTGTCTGCATTATCATCTTCTTGTCCTTCTTTTGGGTCATCCTCAGAAGGAGTCTCACCAAACAACTCTGCAAATTTAGCTTCAAGTTCTTCGTCTGATAACTCTGAATAATCGAATGTGATGTCTTCAACAGTTTTACCGTACTGATTTAACAGCTCATTAAACTTATCCATTATCTGTGCTTTTCCTCCTTCCTTTGAATTTTTATCTATTGAAATGTCAGAGATTTTATTATCTATTTTCTCTAACATTGCAATTATTTTTTCTTCTGAACTAAAGAATGCTGAATTTACCTCTTTACTAAATTCTACTATGTCAGCCCTACTGCCAATCATTCCTTCGCCAATTTCAGTTCCATCTGATTCACTGCCTAGCAATGTTGAACCACTGACATAAAATTCTTCTAATACTAAACACTTATCTTTAGCATCAAATGATAACTCATCAATAGATAATTCAACTGAATTCTTAGTGCCATTTTTGCGCTCAATTATTTCACAAGCTTTTGTATATTCTCGCGGAATATAAGCATAAGCACATACAAAATCCTTATCCACCTTATCATCATGTTCCCAAAAAGCAGGCTCAGAAGAAAATGAACCGACTTGCTTTTCAAGATAAAGTATTTCTATTTCGCCATCATCATTCTCAATAAATTCCATTTCATGTGCCTTAAAATCCCATTCACCATTATCTAACTGATGAATTGCAGCTAAAACTGGTCTATCTGGAATTGTTTTCATTGCACGTTCGGCAGAATCATGAGGAACTTTTGAACCGTTTCGATTAATACCATCATGAAATATTTTGAACTTTAATTTCATCATTCCACGATGCGCTTCATCAATCTCTTTTTCAATTTCAAAAGTAGTAGGAACACTTACTG